>Ga0233425_10000519_pt1 | contig 98621 bp, 61 predicted proteins | sample Watercolumn_Towu_2_FD_181712 | JGI IMG/M metagenome (GOLD analysis project Ga0233425, IMG submission 181712) | Freshwater microbial communities from Lake Towuti, South Sulawesi, Indonesia - Watercolumn_Towuti2014_140_MG | ecosystem: Environmental > Aquatic > Freshwater > Lake | place...
GCCGATGAAGTCGGAGGCCGCGGCCGGTAGGGACAGAGCCAGGCAACAGACGAGGACCGATGGAACTGCCAGACAAAAACGCCTGGACCGGCGATCATCCTCGGCCATGCATGCTTGCGGCACTAAGGGCCCGTGACGAAACAAGTTGCGTGGCAACGAGGGCGGCGATGCTCCCTTGCCGCAAGGCGCGGGGGTGCACGTCGACCGCAGGCGTGCCCGGAGGCACGTCGAGGGAGACGGGGGCCCTGCAACGCAGCGGACAGGGATGCAGCGGCGGCCGAATGCAGCAAGTTGTTTCGTCACGGGTCCTAAGCCCCGACCACGCGGGAGGGACCCCCACAGAGGATCTCCGGTCAACGAGACCGTGTGTAGAGCGCTTCCTGGCACCGGCAACCTCCTAGAACGTGTAGAGCAACCCGAAATCCAGCGCCCCGGTGTCGTCCTCGGAGATGCACTGGTTGTTCCCGTCGTAGCGATTGCAGCGAGGGTCGAGAACGAAGCCGTAGTCGAGCCGGATCGGGATCTGATCGCCGATGAGCCAGCGGACGCCGAGGCCGGCGGAGAAACGGACGGACTGGGCGTGGAGAGAGCCGAGGTCCTGGCTGACCGCACCGGAATCGAGGAACGCAGCACCCCAGAGGCCGCTCAGGCGCAACAGCGGGAAACGGAGCTCCAGGCTGCCGTTGACCATCGTGTCGCCGCCTTCCCGCAGGGCGTACTCGTTGGACACTCCTCCCGTGTCGGGATCTACCTTCTCGACCTTGTCGCGCAGGGGCTCTCCCTTGCGGTTGTACTGCGGCACTCCACGGACCGGGAAGCCGCGCATGCCGCTCGTGGTCCCGAGGTAGAACTTCTGGTTGGGGGGCAGGTGCCCTCCTTCCGCTGACCAACTGTGTCCGTAGCGCAGGTTCAACCCCAGGATGAAGGTCCTGCGGAACGACAGATAGCCCTGGGTCTGGAACTCATACTTCAGGAAGTTCACGCGCGCGAGCGCGGCCTCTTCGTTCCGGGGACGGTCTTCGTACGCGTTGAGGTAGGTGACCTTGCCCATCCCGTAGAACCCGGAGGTGGGGTTGATGGGGTTGTCCCTCCAGTCGAGCCTGAGCTGCGGTGCAACCGAGACCTGGAGCTCCGGCGAGCCGAACGCAGTCTCGGCGAACCGCTTCTGCGAAACCCGGGTCAGGCGGCTGAGGAGGGACAGGTAGATGTGCTCGAAAAAGGGGTAGGAAAACTCGTTTTCCATGCCGTACTCGAACTTGTCCACGTACGAGAGGGCGCGGTCGTAGATGACCAGCGGGGTCAGACGCCAGGTGATGTCGCTGCCGAGAAGGCGCCGGTCGAGGTAGGTGGGCTGGAACGCGGCATAGCGGGCCGGGTCCCGTGTGGAGAAGCCGTAGCTGAGGGGCACGTAGAGGTTTCGGGCCAGGCCGAGGAAGTTCTTGTCGTTGTAGGACAGCTCGGCCAGGAGCAGCACGTCGGGGAACCTCAGGAGCTGGAAGCTGGCCCCGCCGGTCAGTGGGGAGCCGGTGTAGTGAAGGGAGTTGCTCAGCACGCCGCCGACTTCGGGGGCCATGGTTGCGCTCTCGCTCCCCGCGGCCCCACGTTCGATCATCTTCTGGAAGCCGGCGGAGACCTCGACGAAGCGAGTGGCGGCCTCCTCGACCTGGATGGAGAGGGCCACGCTTTCCCTCGGGGGGGACTCGTCCAGGCCGATGGTCACGAGCCGCACCGAAGAGAAGACTCCGAGGGAGCGCAGGCGTCGGACCGCGTCGTCGATGCGGTCCTGCTCGTAGGGTTCACCGGTCCTGGGGAAGTCCCGCAGGATGGTTCCGCGGGTGGTCTTGAGGTTGCCCACCACGAACAGCTCGCCGACCATCCGGCGGGGTCCTTCGCTGAGGCGGATGCTCAGGTCGACCCGGCGGGAATGGACCGAATCCACGTCGCAGGCACCGCCATCAAGGTCAGGGTCGGAGCCGACGCACATGACGCCGACGGTGACGGAGCGTCCGGCCGCTTCGTAGCGCCTGGTGATCTCCTGGACCGCCTGGCGCACGATCTGCGGCGAGAAGGGACCACCCGGCTGGGCCGGAAGGTCCTTGAGGATCTGTTGTGGGGGAAAGGCAGCGGCACCGACGAACTGGAGGGAGCGGATGCGGCTCGAAGGTCCCTCGTCGATGGCCAGGCGGATGGTGACTGCGTTTTCCCAGTCGGGTTTGACCACGTCGAACGCCTTGTCCAGGTAGCGGTAGCGGTAGATGGTGGTGTCGTCCTTGCGGCTGATTTGGATCCGGACCTGGTCCTCGGTTCCATGCGCATCCCGCCAGGACATCTTGAAGTAGCCGTACGTCTCGTAGTGGTTTCGGATGACGTCGAGGTCACCGAAGAGCTGCTCGACCTCCAGGTAGCCTCCCGTATCGAAGAAGTCGTAGCGCCGGGTGCGCATGAGCGAGAGGAGATCCTCCTTGGGGAAGGCCCGGACACCGACCAGCTTGATTTCGCGGATCTCGGAAGGCTGGCCTCTGGTGACGCGATAGGTGACCCCTCCGACCAGCGGATAGGGCCATCCGGGGGACATTTCACGGTAGTCGACCACCTGGAGCTCGACCGTGGCGAACAGGAAGCCTCGGACGCGGTACCAGGCCAGAAGCTCCTCGACGCCGAGCTGGGCCTCTCTCAGGTCGAACACCCCCGATTCCCGGAACGGCAGAGCGGAGAACAGCTCCGGTTCCTCGTAGCGCTCGAACCCCTGGCCGTAGGGTTGCGGCTCCTCCCGCTCCAGGATCTGGATGGAGAAGCACTGGGAGAGGCGGACATGTACCGAGAGCTCCTGGGTATCGGGCAGGTACTCCACCTTGATGCGGGGGGACTGGAACCCGTACTGCTGCAGGAAGTAGCGCACCTGGCGCTTGGTCTCCCGGGAGGTCTTCTGGGTGAACAGGGAGCCGCGGCCGATGTCCACGACGTTTTCGATGTCGCGGCGACTGACCGAGGGACAGGCGAACTGCTCGGGAATGGATGGGTCCCATGGTCCTTCGATCGAGGCGGAGACCTTCTCGACACGGGCGACGCGTCCCTCCCGGACGCGGAACAGGATGTCGACCAGGTCGGGCTCGACGAGCATCGTCTCCGCGGTCACGGAGGCCTTCTCGAACCCCTCCTGCTTCATATACGCGACGAGGTTGGAGGTCTGCCGGTCCAGCCGCTCCCGCCCGTCCTTGGAATCGGGGTTGAGAATGGCCCCCTGGTTGAAGAAGACCCGCTTCTGGAGGTCCTCGGTGAACACCGAGCGTGTACCGGTGAATGCCACCTTGCGGACGTAGCGGTTGGGGATCACGGAGAAGAGGACCTGGGCCTCGACCGCTGAGATGGGCTTGCAGGAGGGGAGGACCTCGAAGAAGTAGCCGGTCCTCCGGAGGCGGCCTCCGGCGGTGCGGGCCTCGTCGTCGGACCAGGGCCTTCCCTCGAGGGCAGCCAGGGAGACGAGGGCAGCCTGGGTCTTCGGGTCCCCGCAACGACCGATGCCACACCCGTCGATTACCACGGAGGCCACGGAGAGGCCGTCGCATTCCTGGGCGGTCCCCGGCCGGGGAACCAGGAGCAACAGGAGCAGGCACATCGTGGCGACGGTCGTTCTCATCTCCCCCTACTCCAACGGGATCACGTATCGGAACTTCGCCTCGTAGGTGGTCGGCGATTCCGAGGTACCGGTCTGCAGCGACTTCATCCGCCCCTCCAGCGACAGGCGATCCGTGATCTTGAACTGGATGCGGGCCGAGTATTCGGAGCCCTCGCTGTCCTGCCGTACACGGGTGATCAGGTTGATGGCGCGGCCGATGCGGGTTGCGGCCTCGGCCATGATTCCTCCCTCCTGGGTGAACCCGAGCGAGACGGCATCGACGAAGGGGGCCAGCAGAAGCTTGCTGACGAGGCCGGCGACGTCTTCGGTGAGCAGGTTGATGGAGATGTCGGAGCGGCCGCCCTGCTGGTTGCGGCCCTCGAGATCCCGTCGTGTCTGCCCGAGGAGCAGGAGCGTCTGGAGGTCGGCCACGTCGAACTCCGGCTTGTCGCTGGTGAACGTGGGCGTGAGGTTGGGATAAACGCCGGTCAGCCGGATGACGATGGTGACCGTGGTCCCCCACAGCTCCTCGTTGGGATTGTAGGAGGTCAGCTCGCTGCTCTGGTACGGGACTTCGGTCTGCGCCTCGATGTCGATGTAGGGCTTGGTCGGATCGCCGGTGAAATCGACCGTTCCCTGGTTGATGGAGAAGACCCGCTTGACCAGCTTGTAGGTGATGGTTCCCCCCGGTACGACGTGCATCCAGTCCCGCAGGCGGATGTCCTCGATGGTCCCTCCGACCTTGAGGTCCATGTTCACGGTGAGTTCGGTCTCGCCGAAGGGGAAGCGGCTCGAAACCGCAAAGTTGCCGCCATGGAGCCTGAGGTCGAGGCCGACCTTCTTGAGGAAAGGCAGGATCTCGGTCATGGGACGGGTGTAGCGCTCCTGGGTACGGGAGAAAGCGGTGGTGAACGAGCCGATGAGGGTATCGAAGTTGCGGGTGAACTCCCCTTCGGAGATGTACACGTCGCCGGAGAGGAGACCGCCGGCATCCGGGCCGGACAGGTCGTGCAGGGACAGCTCGACACGGGGGCTCACGACCAGCCGGAACTGGCCGGGGGCCTGGTAGAAGATCTCCTGTCCCGACAGGAAGAGCGAACCGGCATCGGGGGTGAATCCGGCGAGGCGGAACCAGCCGTAGACGGAGAACGCCCCCTCGTCGAACGTACCGGCCACGGGGCTGTCCTCCTCGATGAGGAACAGGAGGTTCCCCTCGGTCGGATTCCCGGACAGTTGGAGCAATGCCTTGGGAATTGCCACCTCGCTACCGAGATGGCGGGGCTGGAACTGCAGGTCGGTCAACGGCAGCGGGCCGGACAGCTTGGGGCGGTCGAGCGGCCCGGAGAAATGGAGGCGCTGCTCGAGCGACCCGATGTGCCCCGTGTAGGACGCAAACACCTCGCCCAGGGGCTGGACACGGGCCAGATCGAGGTCCGCTCCCACGTCGAGGTTCCAGCCCTCGACAAAGTCGATCCGCCCGTCAGCGGCTGCCTGGTGCCCGCCGCCGGCAAGCTTCAGGCCTGCGATTCCCACTCCGGCGGAGGTGACGGCGACCTTGGCGGGTTGCTGGTTGGTCATGCACAGCGACAGAGGCGATTCGGGCAAGTCCCTGTAGCAGGCGGACAGCTTCTCCTCGGGGACTTCCACGTTGAGGGTGAAGGGCTCGCCGCTGCCCGTGAAGTCAACGGCAAGGTCCGCGCTCCCGTCGGCCACCACCTGTAGCCTCTCCGGAAGGAAGGTGAGCACCCGGACGAGGTCAAACCCTGCAGCCTGGCCAGTGAGCAGGAACTTGTGGGGATATCCCTGCTGGAACGTGACCCGGGCGGAACCCAGGGTGAGTCCGGGGAAGAACTTCTCGGACGTGATCTCCACGAAATCGCTCAGCGACCCCTTGGCAACAAGCAGAGCGTCGTCGAAGCGAATGCCGGCCGTGACCAGGTCGGAAACGGAGATCTTCCCATCCACGTCCAGGTCGGGGAACCCGCCGTGGAGGTCGACTTCAGCCGAGACCACGGCATCGAGAGGCAGCTCGAGGGCCCTCAGGGTCCTCAGGGAGGAGAGGCGGGTCGCGCTGACTCCGATGTGGCCGTCCACCTCGAGGCGGAAGGGGTCGGCGGTCCCGGACGCGGTGATTCGGGTCCCGTTGGCGAGCTTGACCGCAAAGGAGCTGGCCGACAGCCGCCCCTTGCGGAGCTTCAGCTTGCCATCCAGGGCGGAGATCGGCTCGGGCAGCCCCTCGAGGTTGGTCACGGAGCACCGGGCATCCCCTTCGACGGTGCGGTAGAGGGCCTTCCAGCTCCGGTCGGCCAGCAGGTCGAGGTGCACGTTGGCAACGGAGGCCTTCCCGACCACCACGGTCTGCTGGATCATGTCCGCGGCCTTCCTGCCGATCAGGTCGACGGGAATGGCGGAGAGGGGGAACCTCAGGGCTTCCAGGGTGGCACCGGCGATCCGCTCGACCGGGTCGAGCTGCCCCTTGTAGCGGAGCTTGACTCCGGACGCGACCTGGAAGCGCCCTTCGAACAGGTAGCGCAAGGGATCTTCGAGACCGTTGATGGTCGACGTCATCAGGGGCAGCGTCCGCCCGCCGAACTCGATCTGGCGGAGCATGAAGCGCCCTCGCCCGGTGAAGAACGGCAGCTCCTCACCGATCCGCTCGAGGCCGAGAATTTCCGGGACGGCGAGGGAGATCTCGGCCCGGGCCATCCGGACTTCGGGGGCCTGGATGGCGTCGGCCTGCACGTCGGCTTCGACCGCGCCGAACCCGCGCTTGCCCGGGGATGCCGCCTCCTTCTTCAGGGTCAGGGAGACGCTTCCGGCCGAGAACGGCCCGAAGGAAAGCTCCGTGAGCCGGGCAACGGTCTGACCGGCAACGGACGACACGGTTTCGAGCCAGTCCGATGCGACGGTGCCTGCCAGCCGCAGCGATTCCAGGGTGACCACGCCGCGCACCGGGACCGTGACGAACGGCAGCGCGGACAGGTCGACGCGGGCACCGCCGATCAGCTCGAGGTCGAACGGGACGGGCAGCGGATGGTCGAGCCCGTTGGACAGGTCGGCCCGGCCGAGAACACAGCCCGAGTTCCCCTCCTGGGTGAAGCAGAAGCGCCGGACGTCCACGACCCCCTTTTCGAGGTTGAGCTGTGCCTCGAGGGTCCTGAACGCCTCGCTGCCGAGCCCCAGGTCGGTGGCCTGCACGGAGAGATCCACGGTCGGATCCTCCAGCGCTCCCGTGACGGTGAGCTGGTCCGCAACGACCTCGCCGGACAGTCGCAGGGCGGCCAGGGGGGGAAGAGCGCTCAGCTCCCACACCTGGGCCGAGGCATCCACACGGCCGACAATCCCTCCCGAGCCGCTCGGCGTGGACTCCTTCTGGGCAAGTGCCTGAGAGCCCAGACCGAGACTCACGGTTGCAGACACGTACCCGACCGGAGTGCGGACCGACAATCCCTCCACGACGAGCCGGGACGGCTCGAACGTCAGCCGCCCTTCCGCAGTCAGTCCGGACAGCCCGAGGGCGCCGAGGGTCCTGCCGGCATCGGCCACCAGGTTGACCGACCCGCTGAGCGCGATTTCCTCGCCCTGCGGCGACGGGCCCAGCCGGCATCCTTCGCAGCACCCGGTCAGCACCGCATCGTGGAAATCCTCCAGGTCCTCCACCCCGAACACTTCGGCAAGAACGGTGGGATGGAGCCCTTCGACGCACGCGTCCACGAGCAGGTCGGGAAGCGGGGCATCGGAGATCACGAGAGCTCCGTTGCGTACCGTGACCTCAGCCCCGGCGTACAGGGCGGACGCGTTCGGGAAGTCGAGCCGCACCCCGTCCCGGAGGTCGAGTATCGCCTCCCCCCGGACGTCGTCCAGCCCGAGGGAATCCTCGACGACCAGGTGATCTGCCGATGCCTGGAAGCGAAAGTCCGGACGCCGCAGGGAGCCGGTCATCTCCGCTCGGCCGGAGGCCTTTCCAAAGGCATGGCCAAAGGACATCTCGGCGAGCCGGAACGGGTCGTGCAGGGTCACGCTGGCGGAGGCTGAGACCGGGATGGCGGGCTGTGCCACGTCGAAGTCGAACAGGTCCACCCGTCCGCTGAAGTCGGGATGCTCGATCGCTGCAGCGCGGGCGGTCATGTGCAGCCCCTTCATGCGGAACTCGTCCACTACGAATGAGGATGGGATCTCGCCGATGAACCGGACCGGATCGGGGAGCAGACCGCGCATGGTGAACCGCTCCCCTCGGATGTTGCGTGCGACCAGCTCGAGCCCTTCGGGAGGGTCCTGGATCTGCATGTCAGCGGTCAGCCCCGCGACATCCACGTCCATGCGCCAGCCGGGGAAGACCAGCTCGACCACCCCCTTCCCGAGGATGATCCTGGACAGAGTGACGATGGGCCTCGGGCCTGAAGGCCCTTCGTCGACCTCGATCACGGCGGGCAGGAAGGTCTCGTGGAAGTGGAACCCGTCCGGGTCGAACGGGAGGAGCACGTGGTAGTCGTCCAACCGGATCCGACTGAGGCTCACGGGGACTGGAACGGAGACCCCGACGGCCTTCTTGATTCCCCAGGCGGCCATGCCCAGCGAGTCGAACGAGGCCTGGACCCGGGCTGCAGTGATCACCTCCCGTCCGTCCGGGTGGTAGATGTGCACGTTGAACAGCCGGACCCGTGTGGGCAGGAGCCGGATGTCCACGTGCTCCGCCTCGAACCGGCCGAGGAGCTTCTCGTTCAGGATGCTCATCACGAACGGACCGTCGACATAGGTCGTGAGCGCAAAGTAGCCGCACAGCACCAGGGTCGCCAGCAGCAGGAAGAACCGGGATACGAGGGTCCACGCCACGAAGAGGACCCGCAGCGGCAGCACGGCAAGCCAGACCAGCACGGACCGGAGCCGGGCGGGAAAGGCCCGCTTCCGCAGGAACAGGGACCGGATCAGACCCCGGAGTCCCTTCGGCTCCTTCGGCTCCCCCTGCTCCTTCCTGGTCTCTTCGTCCGCCATTGCCTGCCTGTCGTGCCCGCTAGGTTCTCACTTCTTCCTCGGCTCCATCACGATCTGGAGCTTGCCCTTGCCAAAGCTCACCTGCCGGGTCAGGAACGAAAACTCCGGGGCCTTCTCCAGCTCCCAGACCTCTCCGGTTCCGGGGGTCTTGAGCACGACCATCCCCTGCTCGGTGACCAGCTCGAACCTGCACTCATCCACGACGACCTCCGGCTTCCCGGGCCACGTTCCGTGGAGCCTGAGCTTGCCGGCGAGCTTTCCGGAGAACATCCGCCTCACCATCGCCGGCACGTCGGCCGCGGCCAGGAGCGAAGCCGTCTGGAGTGACTCCACTGTGACCTCCAGCATGAAGCCGCTGGCCCCCTTGCGATCCGGCTTGAGCCAGGAGGTCGAGAAGGTAAGCCCCCCGTGCGGGTGCAGCGTCAGCTCTCCGAGAAGCTCGATCCGCCCCTTCTTGTCCGGGCCTCCCGATGTCTTGAAACGGAGCGGCCTGGCGAGCTGCCGGCCCCCCTTCAGGGTCACGTCGTCCAGGAGCAGCGAGACCGCCAGGTTGCCCCGGGCCCACCCGCCGAGCACGAGGGCCGCCCCCTCCAGCGGGTTTGCGGCGCCACCGACCTTGGCGAGGATCTCCCTCAGCTTGTCTCGGCCTTCGTACTCGAGCTCGCTGGACAGCGACGTTCCCTTGACCGCGGCATTGCCGAGGTCGACGGGACCGGCGTGGAAGCGGTTCACCAGGACGGAGAGGTGCTGCGGAAGGAGGGCAAGGCTCATGCCGCTCCCTTCGAGCTCGGGCACAGCGACCCCGTAGGCCTCGACGCCCGGGAACGAGAACCGGTCCAGTCGGAATGCCACGGTGGGGTCGGCCTCGCTGTTGTCCACGAGGAGGGAGAGGTTGGGCTGTCCCTGGTCCAGGACGGTGAGCAGCACTTTGCCTGCTCCGGTCGAGAGGTCGGCCCAGCCCCATGCGGTGAACTTGCTCTGTGCGACATCCGCCTGCAGATCGGCCACGTCGATGCGGTCTCCGTTGACGGATGCGGTCAACAGGACCGGTCCCAGCTCCATCGGGCCTGGCCGCCCGGTGAGCGCTTCCAGGATGCGGCCGGCATCATCGCCCCGAGGAGACAGGACGATGCGGGCCACCTCGCCGTCCACGTTGCCGTCCGCCAGCTTGCCCGGCTCCTGCTTGACCCAGCCCGTCACCTGGAACGGACCGGCCTCGAGGTCGGCAAACGGCGTCTCCAACGTCACGGCGAAGTCCCCGACCGAGAGACGGTCGACCCGGAATCCCTTGGGCTCCGACGGCTCCTTCTTCTCCTTCGGGCGCTTCAGGGCCAGCAGGTTGAGGGTTCCGTTTTCATCCAGGGCCAGGCGGATCCGCCCTCCTCGGACCGCCAGGTCGGTGAACTGCTGGTCGGCCACCGATTCGGCAACGGCCAGCACGCCTCCGACCTGGACCACGGGGTTCTTCTCGACATCGGTGAGCATCAGGTCGGTCACGGTCACGGCCGTCGACAGGGGATCCACGGAGAGGGTGCCGACCTCGGCGGCACCGAGGAACTCATCCTCCACCGCGTAGACCACCACGCCCGGTCCGACCACCGCTACGCCCAGGAAGTACAGGACGAGCAACAGCGTTGCCAGCCAAAGAGCGATGCGTGCGGCCCAGTCCCCGGCCTGTCTTCCCCTGCCCCTGCCCGCCTTGTCTTGCAGCTCCGCCATCTCGCTTTCCCTCCACGCTGCGCTCGTGCGTGCGCGCAGAAATCCCCTGTTTCACATGCGCAGGATACTCTGCTTCGCGTGCGGGCGAAAAAAATGCGCCAGATGGGCAGCGGGGGTGGGGGGTGGGGGGTGGAGGCCGGGGGTTGAGGGTCCCATCCTCCCCACCCCCGGATCGGAGCGAAGCTCACCCTACTGTCTTGCCTTGGGCTGTCCGTGGGTGCGGTCGCCTGAGGCGTAATTAAAACATGTCGGGCATGCAGGTGCCGGGCATGCCGGCCATGGCGCCCTGGCACTTCTCGCCTTCGGCGCAGTCGTCATCGGTTTCGCATCCGCCGGGGTTCATCCCTTCCGGCATGCAGGCACCGAGGTCACCGAAGCTCTTCATGCACTCCATCTTCTCGGGGCAGTCGGAATTGCCGTAGCACAGGCCCATGAGGCAGATGCGCCCCTTGGAGGTGATGATCTTGCCGCCTTCGGCCTTTTCGTTGCAGACGCCGCCGGTCACGTCCTTGGGGCAGGAGCCGTCCTCACCGCAAGCGGGCATGGCATAGCAGTCGCCCGGGAGCGGGTTGCCTTCGGCATCCTCGTCTTCCTGGATGCAGACTTCGTTGGCGGCGCAGCCGTCGGTCATGTCGGGCTTCCACTCGCAGCCGGTCTCGGGAGGCTCGGCAGCTTCAGTGATGCAGGCCCCCATCTTGCAGACCTGGGGATCAGTGCAGTCGGCATTGGACGCGCACCCCTGGGCCTCCTTGTTGGAGCAGTGGCCCTGGTCGAAGAAGTCATCTTCCACGCAGTACTGGTCCGCTGCGCAGTCGCCGTTGGAAAGGCACCCGTCCACGCAGATGCCGTTCCAGCAGTACTGGCCGTCCACACACAGGCCGCCGCACATGTCCTTGCCACCGCCGCCGCCACCACCGCCGCCGCCGCCACCACCGCCATTTCCGCCGTCGTCACCGCCGCCGCTGTCGCAGCCGGCAAGAGCCAGGAACAGAGCTGCCACGATCGCGAAACAGAACTTCCTCATGTCATCGCCTCCATGGTGTTTGGGAATCAAGCCCCCGACCGGGGGCCTGCGAAGGGCGCCTTTATACGTCGGGCACCTGGGGGCATTCAAGGTAATTCTTCCAGCAAGGCACGGGCTGTCGGTGCGGGCAACCCGGACGGCCAGGGCGGTGCCCGCACTGCCTGTTGACCCTGGACATCGGGGTTCGGCTGTAAGAATCCCTCTGGACTTGAGTCGTTGCCTGAGCCATGATTCGTGACGGAAGAAGCAAGAAATGGAAACCTCCGAAGTCCTGGAGACAATCGTCAAGCGGGTGCTTGAGGTCTTCCCTGATGCCCACAGCATCGTTCTGTTCGGCTCCAGGGCAAAGGGGACTGCTCGCAAAGACAGTGACTACGATGTCCTGGTCGTGACTCCGACCGAGCTATCGCCGGCATCCAGGGGAACCCGGCTCAGGCTGGCGCTACGTTCTATTCCGTGGCCGTTTGACATTCTTGTGGTCACGCCTGAGGAATACGGGCGCCTTCTGACCTTCAAGAGCGGCGTCGTCTACTGGGCAGCCAAGGAAGGGAAGGTACTCCATGAGGCGGCCTGACGACCCGGAGGTGGCTGCCTGGCTTGCCAAGGCCGACGGTGACTTGCGGATGGCACGGATGGCCCTGGAGGCGCCCGACCCGTTGTTCGATCAGGCGTGTTTCCATTCTCAGCAGGCGGCAGAGAAAGCTCTCAAAGCTCTGCTTGTCGCAGTCGGCATTCCCGTTCCAAAGACCCACGATCTTGTGCATTTGGTTGATCTGCTCGTTCCCTCACTACCGTCTCTGGATACCCGCAGAAGCGCTGACACTGCTCATGTCGTTCGAAATTGACCTCTACATCGGGTACGTGGACAGGCAGGCATCGGCCAGACCGGCTCCTCGGGCTTTCGTCGGGGCCGGCTGGAGCTTCTGAGGGGAGGTGACTCATGGGAAAGAACCTGGTGCGGACCTCGACGGGTGCAAATGCGAAGAGCCAGGGACGGACCTGGGTGCTCGGGGCGGTCCCGGGCTTGCTGATCCTGTTCGTCGCGCTCTCGGGCTGCGGCTGGCTGGCTACGAGTGAGTCGGCCCGGACGGAAGCCGGTATTGGCCCCGAGGGAGGCACCGTGACACTCGGGGAGTTGACGCTGGTCGTGCCCGAGGGGGCACTGGCGAAGGAGGTGGACCTGGTGGTCCGCAAGGTGTCCGAGCACCCGGCGGGAAACGTAGGCCCGGTCTTCTCCATCGAGCCGGCGGAGGGAGCAGCGGGTGACTCGGTGACGTTCGCCGAGGAGGTCACCCTGACGCTGGCGGTTCCGGCAGGCAAGTTGAAGACGGGCCAGAAATACGGGGATCTGAAGCTGGCCCACGCGGAGTCGGGTGCCTGGATACCGCTGGCGAACAGCGTCGCTGATTCGAAGAACGAACTCGTGACGGGCACAACCAGCCATCTCAGCCTGTGGACCGTGATCGTCGCACCCAAGTGCGACGGTCCGGAGGACTGCGCCGAGGGGCAGACGTGTGAGGCCGGGATCTGTGTTTCCCCCGCAAGCTGCAATGTTTGGGAGGCAATCTCGAAGGACGACCTGGCGGCCATCGACCAATGCTACCTGGACAAGGTGGACCCGGCATTTGCCGACCTGGAGAAGGGGAAGGTGTACTACCCGACGGTCAGCGTCGCAGGGGTCATCGGCTGCAATGCCCTGTATACGCTGCGGACGCTGTTTGCCGCGACACTGGACGAGGACGAGAGCGAGTACCGCCTGGATCTGCCGTGCTCCGGGCTGTCCGTGACTCTGGAAGGGGAAGCATTGAAGCAAGCCCCGATGGTCGGCAAAGGACTCCACATCGTGCCTCCCGAGTGCCTGGACGGGCAGGAGTGCGCATGCGACCACTGCGTCCGGGCGGTCGTGTCCGCCGGGGGAGGGAAGTACCCCGCGATCGGCGGCAAGGCCCGCCTGCGCTGCCCGCCGTCCACCACCGACTGCCCGCCGATGGGGTATTGCTTCGAGATGGTGGACCTCGACCTGGGGTTCGTGGACGGGAAACGCTGGTGGCTGCGCCTGAACACCGGAGAGCCTGAGTACTTGCCCAAGGAGGAGTGGATTGCCGCGATGGAAGCGCTCGAGACCCCGGCCGCAAGTTGTGCGTTCGCGCTGGGCACGGAGCTCACGTTCTACAACAACACGTGTTTCGGAGCATCGTTCAAGTGCGGAGGAAAGAGCCAGAACAGCGCCTGTCACATGGCTTCGGGCGACGACTCGATGTGCGCCTGGGAGACCGGCGACGAGGGAATGGTGGTCGGCCTGTGCGACCTCGGGGGCATCACCTGCGAGAAACCGGAAGTGTGGGACATCCACTACGCTGTCGATGCCCCGGCGACCGACTGCGAGTTCTGCTGGGGGTCGGACGACAAGAACCTCTGCGTGCCGCTGGACGTGCAGTGCGGCGGGGTGGTCGAGCTGCCACCCGAGGTGGCCAGCGGCTCGAAGGAAGGAGGGCCTCACCCGATGACGGAGTGCACGGAGTGGGCCGTGTGCCCAGAAGATCTCCAGGAATGCTACGAATCCTACCCGGAGGGCCAGGAGTGCATCTCTGGCCGCATGAACGTGCGCTTCGTGGCGGTGCCGTTCGGAGGCGGAGAGCTCTGCAAGGACGCTGTAGCCGGACCGGATGAGCCGACCGAGTGCATTTACTACCACGACTCGGTGAGCGGCAACCCCATCTACTGCTGCAACGGATACGTAGCGAACCGGACGACGTGGATCCTGGAAGAGCCGGAATTCGAGTGCTGCAAAGCCGCGCTGGCAATGCACTACCCGGGGACGGACATCTCTCCCTTCACGGACGCAAACGGCCATTTCAACGCCGGCCTGACGCTGCAACCCGAGCTCGGAGAGCCGCTCGTTACCAACGTTGTCTGCATGGAATGGTTCACCGCGACCGGAACCTCGTGGTCCGGCTTCATCGGATCCGAGCCTGACATGACGGTCCAGCTCTACACGCCGGAGATCATCACGGAGAACTCGCAGGCCCGCGTGGTCTGCTCCCCGGATGCAGACCCGATCTTCGACAAGCCGGTGCCCCTGGCGAAACTCGACATCCCCTCTGACGGCGAATGGTCGTCCCCCTCCGGCGAAGACTGCAACGACATCCAGGAAGCTGCGCACCCGTGAGCGAGTCGGTGCGGGCAACCCGGCGGCTTGAGAGGGGGCGGTGGTGACCGTCGGCCCGGGTGAACTTGATAGTATTGGGCCGAGATGGCGGGCCACGAAGACCGCACCAACGGCGGATGAGGCGCAGCACGGCCCGTCGCTAACGCTCCGGGTGGTGGTGGGGGGGGGCAGCACCAACGGCCGGGGCGAGGCGGCCGCAGCACCCACGGCACATCCGCTCCGTTCTGGCATCTCCGCCCCGACCCGTGGTAACCTGCGGCTGTCCTTGCAGAGAGGTTGGGCATGTTCTCAGTTCGTGGGGCATCGCTGAGGGGACGTGGGGGGCTGTGCCGGCTGCTGCTGGCTGCAGCCCTTGGACTGGCGCTCGGTTCCTGCGGCCTGGGGGGCGACGGAGGAAATGGGCCGCCGGCTGACGTGGCGGAAGGGGACTCGAGTGCCTTCGACTGGCCCTGGTACGAGGGGAGCTTCGAGGTCACGGTCATCGGCCAGAATCACATCGCCATGAACCCGATCCTGGTGCGGCTGGAAGCCCGAGGCAAGGACGGCAAGCGGATCGACGACTATGCGGGCCGCGTGTCGGTGAGTGCGGCATCGATCGTCGGGGCAAGCGGCACTCCGGAGCCGGAAGCCTACTTCACCACCTACGACGAAGCGGGCAACCGGCCCGAGGTCGCGAAGCGGGGCATCGGCGGCTTCGTGGGCGGCGTGGGCAACTTCCCGATCACGTTCGTTACGGTCCGCCCGAAGGAATGGAAGTACGACACATCGTTCACGGTCTGCGACATGCAGAACACCGCCATGTGCGGGTCTGCCAGTTTCTCGGTCCGCTCGATTCCGGCGGGCAAGCAGGAGTACATGGAGATCGGCCCGGATTACAAGACCCCGCCGCTCGAGGCGGGCACGCCTGCTGCAATGCGGCTGGTGGCCCGGAACGGCCAGAACTCCCTGGGCTTCGAGCTCCAGAACCTGTTCGTGGGGACCGTGGACTTCTACTCCACGGTCAGCAAGACCCTGACGCCGGGACAGATCACCGACTACTCGAAGAAGGCGGACATCTACGGCGAACTGATCCAGGATTTCACGTTCTCCAACGGCGGGGAGCAGCAGGTGGTGGCGGTGTGGAAGACGCCGGCCGGAATGTACCGGGCATCGGCCAGCAAGACGCTCAAGGTGGCTCCGACCCCGGTCGTGCTCGACTGGAAGCAGGCCGACCTGGGGGAGATGAGCATGGTGACCGACATCTGGGCCTCCCCGGTCGGGACCTACGTGACCTTCGAGTTCGGCAGGCTCTACATGACGCCCGACGGAGGGAAGACGTTCGACCTGGTACACGACTTCGGCCAGATGCTTCGCGGCGTTGGCCATCACTATGACTACCCCGACGTCAAGGACGGCGTGTGCGTGGTGGCTGACGACCAGCTCAAGTGCGACTGCACCACGTGCTACAAGTGGGCCACGACGTCGACGTTCGGATCCTCGGAGCTGAAGAAGTTCCTCTGCCTTCCCGGCCACCCGAACAAGGACATGAAGTGCTACATCCATCCCAACCTGGAGAATCAACGCCACATCCAGCTCAACTCGGCCTGGGGGATCCAGTACGAGACCATGCTGGAGACGGCCGGCGGGCTTCCGAACATCGGCGTCTGGACTGGCAGCGTGAGCCCGCCCTGGTTCTACTTCCCGTGGGCCCTGGCCCAGGATGCCGCACAGGAGGTCCTCTACGTGGCGAACCGGACCACCACCGAGATCGCTTTCTCGATGGACCGGGGAGCGACATGGGGACGTGTCGAGGGCAATCTCCCCGAGGACGACGGCATCTCGTTCCTGGCGTTCGACGAAAAGTACCGGACGCTGTACGTGGGGACCGACTACAACGGCCTCTGGTTCGCTGCCGTGGACGACGTGGAGGTGGCTCCATGAGAACCACCCCCTTGCCCCTTCTCGGCCTGCTGGTGTTTCATGTAGTGGCGCCTGCACTCGCCGAGGAGCCGTCGCTGCCCGTGGGCATCCGGCCTGCGGGGTACGTGCAGCTCACGCAGCAGGAGTTCGACGGCGCGGAGTGGTACCAGGAGGACCAGAGCACCGGGGCAAAGGACTCCCGGATCCGCATGAATTGCGGCTCCAAGGCACTCCAGTCGATCCTGCCGAACTCAGAGCTGCCGCCGTTCGACAAGGCCGGCGGCTACCTGAACATCTGCGTGCCGACCGAGAAGATGTCGCACACCGACGCGAACTGGAAGCACTACTTCGCCATCGACCCGCCCGTGTACATGCACCCGGACTTCAACCTGGGGCTCAACGTGATCTTCCCCAACTTCTATGGCGAAGAAACGGTGTACCGGAACGAGTTCGAGCACTGGAGCGTCGAGGAGAAGATCGACCCGGTCTCCGGGGAGCACTACGAGGAGATCACGATCTACAAGCTCAAGCCTCCCAAGATGAAATGGACCGTGATCCTGACCGACGGCTTCGGCCGGGAGCTCAAGGTCTTTGAGCACGACCTGACCGCGCCGCAGTGGAACGCCCATGCCAACCGGGCGGACGACATGCCGACCCGGCTGTCGCAGCTCCGGGCCATCCCCATCGACGTCCTGCTCGACGACACGAGCAAACGGTACTACCCTTACCGCACTCCGCCCCTGGTCGTTTCCGCCGCGTTGAGCTCCACCATCCACGTCGACAACCCAGGAGGGCCCGATGTCGGCCCCGGCTGGGACGTAGACGTCTACCCTGCATACGGAACCGCCATCCTCCAGCCTACCACGGGCATCGAGGCGCTTCCCCCACCCGAGGACATCGGGGTGTTCAACGATGCCGGAACGAGCCAGCTCAAGGCGAAGTGGCTCCCCGTGGACGGGGCCGATGGGTATCTCGTCTTCTCTGCCCCGTGCGAGAAAACGTTCTTCCAGCCGTACGACTCCTCGCCGTTCGGCCACCGCGGGGGGGAGTGGTTCCCCATGGACGTCTGGACCATGGAGGGTATCACGCTGCTCACGGGCGACAGCGGATCGTGTGACGCTACGCTCGGCTACCCTGGGGTACCGAACCCGGAGGACAAATACGAGAGCTACGTCATGGTCGTGCCGGTGGGCCCCAAGCTCGCTCCGGACAGTGCCTACTACCTGGCGGGGCGTCCGTCCAAGGCCTTTGGCTACAGCATGGACGGCTACTTCCTCACGCTGGACAAAGACGGAAACCCGAGGGTGAGAGGACCTGTCGTCAAGTCCTACGCCCATGATGACAAGACCCACGGGATCCACGAGGTTCCGGCCGGAGAGGTCCGCTCGATACCGGGAGCAGGGTTTGGAACGCACACAGGGGAGCTGCTCCTGGATGGGAAGCCCTTTCCGTGGAGCCGGGTCGTGGATTGGACCGACTGGCAGCTCAGGCTGACTGCGGGCAACGTCCCTGGTGAAGGCACGCTGGAGATCCGGGACCACGACGGAGTCATGACCAAGACTGCGCTGGCCACCATCGAGACGAAGCCCTCACTGGGCGAGCCGCTGACAGCCTATGCCGCTCCGGGACAGCCGTTCCTGATCCCCTGGAACGACAAGACACCCGAGGTCCCTCCGGCAGTCAGCGTCTACTGCGACCTCCAGCATGCGCCGACCGCAGGGCAGCTCGAAGTGGACAAGGCCCTGGTGAACACGGGTACAGGGAACCTGGAAGTCCACTTCAAGCTCCCGAAGGAGGGCGATCCGCCCTACTTCTGCCCGTGCAACCTCTTCATCGAGATCGAAGCCGCTGATGGCAAGGCCATGCAATGGCCGGACTGGAACGGAGCCTTCTCGTTCCTGCCGATTCCGCCCAAGTCGCACCTGGTCGTTCGCAGAACCCCCAAAGGGTCAACGTTCCTCGATGGGACGTACACGCAGGCGCTTGTCGCCAACGGGGTCAACACGGGCTACGGGATCTCACACTGGGAGACGAAAGGGGATCTGGATTCGGGTCCGTCCCCAGTGCTGGTCAAGGACATGAAGGGGCTGGCCTGGTCGTTCGGGAGCACGGCCCGCCATCCGCTGACCGCGACCGACATGGCGGCCATCCTGGCCGTGCTGGAGAACGGGGGCAACGTCATGCTGGTGGGGCAGTTCTTCCTGCGGGAGCTGGCGGACGGCGACCCGGGGCACTTCGGGGCCACCGGGCTGAAGCTCGAGGGATACCGGGCGGTGCAGCTCGGAAAGCAGCTCGACGTGCCGCTGGATTCACCGGCGTTCGAGGTGGCTCCGGGCGGAGTCGAGCTCCAGGAGGCCTGCTGGGGCATGATCTCGTACCTGCCCGTCCCGTCGGAGGAATGCGAGGTCGTCATGACGACCAAGTCGGTCGAGGGAGACCGGCCTGCAGTGGTGGTGTGCAACGATCACCTGCTGATCTCCGCGGTCCCGGAGGAGTGCATGAAGGAAGGTGGGGTGGATGGCTGGGTCGCCGCATTAAAGTGGAACTGAGGTGACGGAAAGATGGCACGAGCCCATGAAACCCCATGTGAGAGGATGAGGAGCCTGCCCCGAACAAAACCGCGGGGCGCCCGACCCGCACCAGCACTGATTCTTTCCCTGTTCATCCTGTCCTGCGGCAGCGGTGGCGACATCAAGGTCCCTGACGAGCTCCAGATATGTTCGGGGCATGGGGAGTATGAACCTGCGGACAACATGCAGTCCTACTGCAAGTGTGATCCGGGCTACCACGAAGTGATGATCGGGCTCGAGTACGAGGACCGGACCCCGCTCCTGGCGACGTCCGTGTGCGTCAAGGACCAGCCCGGAGCGGTGATCGGCCTGGCGCTCCCATCGGGGCAGGCCCTGGAGCCAGCGCAGGCGCAGACTCTGGCGCAGGCGGGGATCAGGCTCACCATGGCCGACCTGCCGGCAGAGCTGGACACGCTTTCCGACTGGTCCACGGTGCACGCGTCGGAGTTTGACGCGAAGGGGGACGCCGGTGCTGGGCTGACCGTCATCGGCCGCGTCCGCCTGGACGACTGGGGGCTCACCGTCCAGTCCGCACACGACGCTGTCGACAAGGCCATGAAAGGGGCCAGGCTCGACTACGTGGTGATCCAGGATGCCGCAGTCTACGAAGCCAACTACGACCAACTGGGCGGCTGCTCCGACTGGCAGTGCTTCAACCAGGCCTTTGCACTGCGCCGGGCGGCCATCTGTCACGCCATCAACCGGGTCCGGCTGCACTGCCCGTGGTGCCAGGTCGGCCTGGCCATTTCCCAGGGGGCAAACGAGCACCTCACCCAGCTCAACTTCGACCTTAAGCAGACCGGGGGGGGCGGGCAATGCCTGTACGACTTCGTGACGGTGGATTTCGACAACGTGGACCCCTACATCGGGGTCGACCCGGAAAAGGCATTCTCCCCCATCCTCGCGATGATGCCCGACGACCTGGGGCACTGGTATCTGGCCAACGTGACGGGCTACGGCGTGAGCGCGTTCGACCTCGCCACGCCGGATGAGATTGCGTCCCGGGTGGCACGGGCGGCCGTCCTGTTCCGGGCAGCCGGATTCGGCTCGGTCGTGCTGCCCAACCTCCCCGGTTCGGTCAACGTGGAAACCGCACAGGCCGTGGATGCGACCGGAAAGGGGAGCCGGGTGCTGGATGCGCTGTCGGCGTTCGAGCAGAAAGTGGGGAACGCGACGCTGATGGCCGCACCGGACGGCGGATGGTGGGACGTGCTGCCCGACCCGCCCCAGGTCGACCAGGTGATCGCGTTCGGCCTGGACCTGGTGAAGATGGAAGGCATCCAACTCGACCCGAAGTCTCCCCGGAGGCTGCTGGATGGGTTCGGCGAGGTGGTGGTGGATCTGCGCCACGGCCCTCCCCTGGCCGAACAGCTGGCCCCCGCTGCCGGACGTAATGCCCCCTTCTACGTGGAGGGCTCTCTCTATTCGACATACCCCGACGGCGCTGCGCTGGGTCTCACGTCGCTGTTCCAGAACGCATGGCTGTCCGATTCCTCGGGAGTCATCCCCACGGGCGAGCTGGCCGTGAACCTCGACGACGATCCCGACCTCGAATGGTGGGGAGAACTTGGCTACTTCGACCCGCTCGGAAACGGCCTTTTCCGGATGGTGGGCATCGGGGGATTCCCGGGCTTCACGTTCTACGACCTCGACCACGACGGCGACCTCGACATGCTGTTCCGCACTCAGCAGGGGGAGGGAGGGCACTGGTTCGACCTGCTCCTGAACGAAGACGGCTGGTTTGCCCAGCAGCAGGCGTTCAAGCTGGGGCTTTCGGACACCGCGATGGCGCAGCTCGACCTGGTCCTCGACCAGTGGTTGGCAAAGGACTTCACCGGGGACGGGAAACCGGATCTGGCCGGCTACGACACCGCAACCTCGCAAGTCGTGATCCTGGAGACCGGTGCCGAGCCGATGGCGTTCGCCGAGCACCGATATGCTGCCCCATTGGCGCAGCCGCCGCAGTTCTGGCGTCCGGACGACATCGACGGCGACGGTCAGCTCGACCTCCTGTTGCTCGGGCAGCCCATGGACGGTGCCAGCGTGAGCGTCGATGTCGTTGGCAGCTACCTGCTGAGGCGGGGAGATACCTTCGTCCAGGCGCAGAGCCCCTGCTACCAGCTCCTGTTGACCAATGCGCAGGCCGGGTTGGAGAAGGAGGTGGGCCCGGGGTTCGTCTGCACCGTCGGTACCAGCCTCTTCGAGGGATTGGCGCTCTACCGGTGGGAAGGGGATTCCCTTGTCCAGGTGTGGCAGGACACACAGCTCCCGGGATGGGAGCGGGGGATCAACGGCATCATGGTGCCCTTCCGGGACGTGGATGGGGCGGTCTCGAAGCTGGTCATCTCGAGTCAATATGCGGTCCATCTGGCCAGGATCACCGCGACCGGGCTCGACATCGAGAAGAGCATCCCGACCGGCTCACAGGCGGTGTCAGGCTACTTCGCGGCCGGACCGGATGCACAGACCTTCCTGCGGGCCGGGGCCGGCTTCCTGGCCGCAGTGGCAACGCCGGAGGAAGCCGCCTCTCTCGTCCCCGTCCCTGCGGAGTGGGAAACCTCCTGCCCCGAGGGGCTGAACGACCGGCAGATCCTGGACTTTGACGGCGACGGGAAGCTCGATGCGGTCTGCTTCGTCACTACTTCCTGGGAGTCCAAGGAGCACCGCGAGGTGGGCGACCCGTTCGCACACTGGAACGAGACGTTGGCAGACATCGTGCTGGTCAGCGACATCCTCCTGGGCGGCAAGGGGGAAGTGAAGACACTGGCCCAGGATCTCTTCCTCCGCTACTCGAACCAGGTCTGCGTGGACGAGGTGGAGGGTCACTCGCAGCCCCTGCGGGCCCGCTTTGCCGTAGGGGATCTCGACTCCGCCCCCGGACTGGACGTGTTCACTTACAGCCCGGTCCAGCACGGCCTGCTCGACATGCAGCCGTCCGCGTACCTCGTCTCGGGCAAGGACGGCAAGGTCACCGAGATCCCGGCCCAGGACTACCTCAAGGTCGGGATCATGGTGCAGTCCGACTGCGGCAGCTCCTACATGATGGCTGCGGACATGGACGAGGACGGCCAGGACGACGTGATCCTGTGGGACGGACATGCGGCGGAAGTCCACCTGCTCTGCACCGACAAGGGGGGGGGCCTGGACCAGCACATCCTGCACCAGCAGGCAGGCATCCCGTTTGCAAGGATCGTGGGGGGAGACGACTACAACGGCGACGGGCACTTCGACCTGCTGGCCGTGCAGAAGCAGGAGATCCTCGTCCTGCTGGGCAACGGAAAGTGCGGGCTGGCCGGCAAGAAGGACTGGGCACTGAGCACAGACATCTTCTACCACAATGCGGCGGTATGCGGCGACCTCACGAAGGACGGGTCGACCGAGTGCTTCTTCGAGTGCGAGTGGTCCGGCGACGAAGGCCACGACGATCCTTACTGCGGGGCCGTCATGCCCAAGAACGGGGGCGTGGTCCCCGGGGACCAGAAGATCCCGTTCCCCGAGGGCTACCCCGGAGGCACGGGTAGCGTCACGTGGGGGGACTTCGACGGAAACGGTGTACAGGAGATCGTGCTCGGTGCCGGCACCGAGGCCAACGGTGCCTACCGGTGGGAGGCGGACGGATTTCGTTTCCTGGGAAGCCATACCCCGGCCCCGGTCCGTTCTCTGGGGGACGTCAACGGAGACGGTGCGGACGATGCCCTGGGGACGGGATGGACTCTGCTTCTGGGGACGAAGGGCGGTCCCAGGTGACCGAGTACAGGCGCCGCCAAGTCTCGACGGCTGAGGCGGTCTGGCCCCCCCCTGAATGGGCATCTTTGCCCGGTGCGTTCCCTGCGATATTTCTTGACTTTCGACAACGCCGGAGTAGACGCTTCCACTTCGAGCCCTGCTGGTGAGGGCCCCGCACCCGAATCCGGCTTTCTGGGACTTTGGACCCTTGAATCTCTTTGGAGGAAACAGATGGAGCTTCTCGAGAAGGCAAGAGCGACGTTGATGGGACGTGACCTGCTGTGCACCCAGGACTGGAAGAAGGAAGAGCTCGACCTCATCCTCGACCTGGCCCGCGACATGCAGAAGGAGCGCTGGACCGGCAAGTACTTCGACGTGCTGAAGAACCGCACGTACTTCATGTTCTTCTACAATCCCTCCGTGCGCACGCGCCAGTCCTTCGAGTGCGCAGCCACCGAGCTCGGCGGCCATGCCCAGTTCCTGGAACCCGGCACCATGCGGCTCAAGACCGCAAAGACCGCTGGCGAGACCGTCGAAGACGCGGCCAAGGTCATGAGCCGCTATGCAGCAGGCATGGGCATCCGCATCCTTGAGGACAAGGTTCCGGAGTACGGTGCGGGGTGGAAGCTGCTGACGGAGTACGCCCTCCATTCCGACATCCCGATCTCCTCGATGGCCGATGATCGCTTCCACCCGTTCCAGGGGCTGGCCGACACCATGGGCATGCAGAAGCACCTCGGCATGAACCTCCAGGGGAAGAAGGCCCTGCTCACCTGGGGACACGGCGCACTGTGCCGCTCCTGGTGCTCGGTGCAGGAATTCGCCCTGATGGCCTCCCGGTACGGCATGGACCTGACCATCGCCCACCCCGAGGGCTACGACCTGGATCCCGAGGTCATGGGATGGGTCAAGGACAACTGCAAGGCGAACGGCCGCGAGTTCGCTATCACGCACGATCCGGTCGAGGGATACAACGGTGCCCAGGTCGTGTACGCCCGCAACTGGATGAGCCCCCAGGCCTATGTCAACGGCGAGATCCAGAAGAAGGCCGAGATCGAGAAGGCCCTTCAGTTCCCCAAGTGGATCTGCTGCGAGGACTACATGAAGCGCGGCAACAATGCGCTGTTCACCCACCCCATGCCCATCGACCGCGGCCAGGAGGTCTCGGACGAGGTGGCTTCCGGCAAGCGCTCGATCATCTACGACGTGGCCGAAAACCGGCTGCACGTCCAGAAGGCCTACATGGCCGCCACGATGAAGTAGGGAGGTTTCCATGAGCAAGAAGCTCGCCGTCATCGCGATCGGGGGCAACTCCCTGATCAAGGACTCGAAGCACCAGTCCGTGGAAGACCAGTACGTGGCCACCCACGATACCTGCGTCTACATTGCGGACCTCATCCAGGAAGGCTGGAACGTCATCGTGACTCACGGCAACGGACCGCAGGTCGGCTTCATCCTGCTCCGCTCCGACATGTCCAAGGGAAAGCTCCACGAAGTTCCGCTCGATTCATGCGGCGCCGATACCCAGGGGGCCATCGGCTACCACATCCAGCAGAACCTCCAGAACGAGTTCCAGGCCCGCGGCATCAGCAAGGTCTGCACCACCGTGGTGACCCAGGTCGTTGTGGACAAGGACGACCCGTCCTTCAAGAAGCCGAACAAGCCCATCGGACCGTTCTACAACGAGACCGAAGCCAGGAAGTACGAAGCCGAGAAGGGCTGGGCCGTGTCCGAGGATGCAGGTCGGGGCTGGCGCCGTGTCGTGGCCTCCCCCAACCCGCTGCGCATCGTCGAGCTCGATGCCATCAAGACGCTGGTCCATGCCGGTGCGGCCGTGATCGCGGTCGGCGGCGGCGGCATCCCGGTCATCGAGGACAAGGGCAAGCTCATCGGAACCGCCGCAGTCATCGACAAGGACCGCGCCTCCGCACTGCTCGCCCAGAACCTCGAGGCCAGCCACTTCATCATCTCGACCGCGGTCGAGAAGGTGTCGCTCAACTTCGGCAAGCCCGACCAGAAGGACATCGACAAGATGACCATGGCCGAGGCCAGGAAGTACATGGCCGACGGGCACTTCAAGCCCGGCTCGATGAAGCCGAAGATCGAGGCAGCCATCAACTTCCTCGAGTGCGGCGGCGAAGCCGTGATCATCACCAGCCCCGAGAAGCTGCTCGATGCGGTCCACGGCAAGACCGGTACGTTGATCACCCGCTAGTACAGGCGCCGCCAAGTCCCGAGGCGGCTACACGCGGCCCGTCGCTTACGCTCCGGGGGGGGTGACGGGCAAGCAACTCAGCCGAGGCAGCCTCTCGCGCCTCTCGACTGGGCGAGGGTCTTTGCGGCAGACGCCAATCCCTGGAGGCGTGCGTGTGGACATGGGATCGCACGGAGCTCCCCGGTAATTTGCGTTGAGTGGGGGGGGTGGATACACTTGGTGCGGCTCTCGGCCTTCAGGGTGCGGGGCGGGGGGCAGATTGGCGGTGCGGCGAGGAGAAGAATGGAGCGGCTGAGGCACATGATTCTGCAGGTCCAGGTCGGCACGGCCTTCCGAGTTGTCGTTGGGGCCCTGGTGCTGCTCTCGACTGCGCCGGAGGCTGTGGCAAAGGTCCCTCCGGCACCTGCCCCGGTGGAGCTGATCGTGACGGAGCTCTGCCCGCTGCCGGCCCCTTCGGTGAATGCGGCGCTGGGCCAGTGGATCGAGGTCTACAACCCGACCGACATTCCGGCATCCCTGTCCGGCCTGCTGCTGGTGGTGGAGGGGGGGCTGGACTACATTGCCCAGTACCAGGTCGAGCCCATCGACGGGCCGATGGTGCCGGCACACGGCTTTGCGATCCTCGGCGGGACCAAGGCCCTGGCCCTCAACGGCGGGGTTCCGGTCGACGCGGCATGGGGCGAAGCGCTGTTTCTTCCCAAGCAGGGGCAGCTCTCCCTTCTTGCGGGCGAGATGGTGCTGGACGTGGTCTTCTGGGGCCCCGACTACGATCTGGTCGTGCAGCCCGGAGTGTCGCTCAGCCTCGAGCCGTCGGGGATGAATACCAAGGACAACGACCTTCCGGCCCACTGGTGCCTCTCGTCGGAAACGGCAGGAGATGGTTCGCTGCTGGCTTCGCCGGGAAAGGCGGGGCTCGACTGCGACAGTGATCAGGACGGGACATCGGAAGGGGACGGCGATTGCGACGATGCAAACCCCATGGTGAACCCCGTTGCGGTGGAGAAATGCAACGGCATCGACGACGACTGCGACGGAACGACCGACGAGGAACCGTTGAGCGACACGCCCCCCTGGACCGGCGTGGGTGTCTGCGCGGACGGAGGCCCCGTGTGCACCGGGCTGGCCGGCTGGTTCATGTCGCAACCCACGGAATGGGAACCGGACGAAGCTTCGTGTGACGGCCTGGACAACGACTGTGACGGGCAGACCGATGAGGGACTCCGCAATGCGTGCGGATCGTGCGGGACCGTGTTTCCGGATCTGTGCGACGGCCTGGACAACGACTGCGACGGAACGACCGACGAGGATGCCATGCTGCCCCCGGCGGACTTTCACTGCGCGGCGGGCAAGGCCGGCCTGTGCAAGGACGTCCAGGTCGTGTGCGCCGCGGAATGGAAGTGTGTCTTCCCCGTGGGGTTCGAGACTGAAGAAACGCTGTGCGACGGCCTGGACAACGACTGCGACGGCGAGACTGACGAGGGGTACGGGCTCCCCTTGCCCTGTGAGGCCGGGACCGGTGCCTGCCGCTCGGAAGGGATCATGGTGTGCGGGGAAGACAAGAAGTCGCTCGTCTGCCAGGCCACCGAGGATACCGGCCTCATGGAGCTTTGCGGCGACAACGTGGACAACGACTGTGACGGGCAGACCGACGAGGAGTTCGCGGTCGGAGAAACCTGTGCGGAAGGAATCGGTGCCTGCCGCGTCACGGGCAAGCTCTTCTGCTCTCCGGACCGGCTTTCGGTCGTCTGCTCGGTCGAGCCGCTCGAGCCGGATGTCGAGCTGTGCTCCAACTTCATCGACGACGACTGTGACGGAGAAACCGACGAGGCGGGCTGTGACGATGCGGTGCACGTGCTGCCGCAGACCGGGTGCGTTTCCGGCACTTCGGCCAGTTCCGGCTTGACATTCCTGCTGCTCCTGTCTATCCCTGTCCTGCTCCTGGCGGCGGGATCGTCGCGGCGACAGCGGACCGACGAACGCCAGTGAACATTCCGTCCCGCCCGGGACGGAGAGCGTGACTTGAGCCAACGAACGGTTCACATTGCAACCCACGGCTGTCGAACGAACACGGCCGATTCGTCCGCCCTGGCACTGGCGCTGGTGCGGCTCGGGTTCCAGGTCCGACCCGAACCGGGGATGGCCGACGTCGTCATCATCAATTCGTGCACGGTGACGGCCGGGGCGGATCGGGACGCGGGCAAGGCGCTGCGACGTGCCCGGCGGGAATCCCCCCACGCCCTGCTCGTGCTGACCGGCTGCCTTCCGGTTGCGTTCCCCGACCACTCGGTCCTTGCCGAAGCCGACCTCGTGCTGCCCGGCGCCGAAGCCGAAGGGGGGGCCCGCAGGATCGCCGGGGAGATGGACAGACGAGAGAGCCAGGACAGTACCGGGGGAACGCAGGCGGGAGAAGGAGCGGGGGAGGCAGAGAGAAAGTGGCGAGATGCCCCTGCTGCGGTCTCCGGCCGCGCCGCCCCCACGTTACTTCGCCAAGGCTACGTAGGGCAGGCGTGGGGCGCCCGCGGTGCCGACAGCCGCTTCGGGACGGAAGCCCGGGCAAGCACGTTCCCCTTCGAGGAGGCGCTGCACCTGTCCCGCTTCAACCTGAAGATCCAGGAGGGCTGTGCGGGGCACTGTGCGTACTGCATCGTTCCCACCTCCCGGGGGGCCCCTCGCAGCCGTCCGCCGGGCGAAGTCCTGGACGGGCTCAAGGCCGCGGTGGAAGCCGGCTTCGAGGAGATCGTCCTGGCCGGGACCAACCTGCTGACGTACCGGGGGGAACCGCCAGACCGGGCCGGTGCCGGAACGGGGAGGACACCGGACACCGCCCTGCACCGGGCAGATGTCGCGCCACCGACGGGATTCCCGGCGGGTCGCGACGCACTGGATCTTGCCGGGCTCCTGGAGCTGCTGGACCGGGATGCACCGCCCTGCCGGATCCGGGTCAGCTCGCTGGAACCCCAGCCGGGCATGGAGCGGGTCGTGGACGTGCTCTCGTCCTCCCCCCGCTGGTGCCGGCATCTGCACGTGTCGCTGCAGCATGGAGATGACGAGGTGCTGGCCGCCATGGGGCGGCAGTACGGGTTCGAGTCGGTGGCTGCGCTGGTGGAGTACGCTCATCGCCGCATCCCCTTCCTGTCCGTAGGAATGGACGTGATCGTGGGCTTTCCGACGGAAACCGACGAGCAGTTTTGGCGGTGCCATGAGCGGCTGGAGAAGCTCCCGTTTTCCTACCTGCACGTGTTTGCATGGTCCCCGAGGCCGGGAACGCGGGCGGCCGCGCTCCCCCGCCTCGATTCCGACCTGGTCAAGGAGCGCTCCGTCGCGTTGCGTCGCCTGGCCAACGCCCGTCGCAACGCGTTTTCGGCCTCGCTGGCGGACCAGGAGATGAGGGTCCTGGTTGAACGGCGTCGGGATGAGGCAGGGCGGCTGGTGGGGTTGACCGACAACTACGTCCAGGTGGTGCTGGATGGGCCGGACGACTGGATGCGCCGGGTGGTACGTTGCAGGCTGGAGCGCATTCCGGGCGGGAAGCTGCTGGGAACGGTGGTGAACGCGACAGGGGGCAGGGAAGGGATCGGAGGGAGGTAGATGTCTCTGGAAGAAGAGAGATTCCGGCAGGGAATCGCACGGGTGGAGGCGGCACTGGGATATCGATTCACGGATCCGGCGTTGCCGGCCGAGGCGCTCACCCATCGTTCGTTCGCCAATGAGAACGGGGTCTGCGGCCCGGACAACGAGCGGCTGGAGTTCCTCGGCGATGCCGTGCTCGAGCTGGTCGTGTCCGAGCGGCTCTTCCGGATGTATCCGCACATGAGCGAAGGGGAGCTGACGCGGGCCCGGGCCGCGGTCGTGAGAACGTCCTCGCTGGCCGCGGCGGCCTCAGCGCTCGAGCTGGGCAGCGTGGTGAGGCTCGGCAAGGGGGAAGAGGCAACCGGGGGACGCACCAAGGACTCGGTGCTGGCCAACACGGTGGAGGCACTGATCGGAGCGGTGTTCTTCGAGGCGGGCATGGCAAAGGCGGAAGCAGTGACCCTGCACCTGCTGGAATCCAGGTTCGGCGCACCGGAGGATCTCGTGCAACCTGCGGCCAAGAACCGGCTCCAGGAGCTGCTCCAGGCCCGCCACCTGCCCGGGCCGCGGTACGTCACGGCCGAGCGGAACGGGCCGGACCACGCTGCGCTCTTCTCGGTCGAAGTTTACTCCGGGCCCCGCTTGCTCGCCCGCGGGAGCGGCAGCTCCAAGAAGGAGGCGACGACCGTCGCTGCCCAGGCCGCACTGGCCGTCCTCGATGCCGAGCCCGGGCCCTGCAAGGGGAAGGCGTGACCGGGCAGTCCCCATCGAACCGTGCCTCGACCACGGTGGTCCCCTTCTTCCTGCCCAATGCAGGCTGTGAGTCCCGCTGCGTATACTGCGACCAGAGCGTCGCGGCCGGGGCCGCACCGGTCGATCCGGACAAAGGCACCATCGAGGCATGCATCGAGGCGGCGTTTCAAAGGAGCGGCTCCCCGGTGGAAGCGGCCTTCTACGGGGGCACCTTCACGGCCCTTCCGCTCGAGCGACAGAGGCAGCTGCTCGGCATCCTGGGGCGGTTCCGGCAGGAGGGAGTGGTGTGCCGAGTGCGGCTCTCCACCCACCCCGCTCACGTGGATGACGACCGGCTGGCGTTGCTTGCGGACAACCGGGTGGACGTCATCGAGCTGGGAGTGCAGTCGTTTCGTGACGAGGTGCTTGCCGCCTCGGGCCGCAACGTCACGGGCAGCCAGGCCAGAGACGCTTGCCGGAGGGTTCTCGCAGCCGGCTTCGACCTGGTGATCCAGCTCATGCCATTCCTCCCGGGAGCAACGGAGGAGGACGACGTCGACTCGGCAGCGACAGCGGCCTTTCTGAAGCCGTCCGCAGTCCGGATCTTCCCAACGCTAGTGCTGCGGGGAACGCCCCTGGCGCAGATATTCGAGGCAGGCCTGTACCGCCCGGCCACACTGGAAGAAACGACGGAGCGGGTGGCGCAGATGCTCAGGCGGCTGGTGAAGGCGTCGATCCCCGTGCTCCGCATCGGACTCCAGCCGTCGCAGCGGCTTGCGGAGGCCGTGGTTGCCGGACCGTACCACCCCGCGCTGGGGGAGCTGTGCCGGGCCGTCTGGCTGGCTCGGGCGATTGCGTCAGAACTCGCTTTCGGCTCCTTGCGACCCAACCTGGAGCTCTCGGTCCCGGGCGAGCTTGCTTCCCTAATTCTCGGGCACGGGAAGCTCGGGCTGTCGCACCTGGAGAAAGCGACAGGGCAGAAGTGGCGGGTGCAGGTGGTGGCCGGCAGCAGGGGAGTGGCACCTTCCGGATCGGCAGTGGCCTGCTTCAGCGACAAATCGGCTCCGGCCATACCGATCGGTGACAACCTGGTCCTCAGGGTCTATACTGCCGGGGTGAGCGTGGAGAAGGAGCGGACGTGAGCGAAGTCGTGAAAGGAACCTGCCCCAGCCCGAGCTGGCGGAACGTGTGCGTGACCATCGGCAACTTCGACGGGGTGCACCTCGGCCACCAGGAGCTGGTTCACGAGCTGAAGCGGATGTCGGTGCGAAAGGGCACGCCCGGAGTCGCCCTGACCTTCTCCCCTCACCCGGCCGAAGTACTGACCGCCGGGCGCCCTCAACGCCTGCTGCCGCTGGAAGACCGGATCCGTATGCTGCTGGCCGTAGGGGCTTCCGGTGCCTGGGTGCTCCCGTTCGACCGGAAGCTCGCTGCGCTGGACGCACAGCGCTTTGTCGAGGAGATCCTCCTGGACCGGTGCGGCATCAACGGGCTGGTGGTGGGGCCGGACTTCCGGTTTGGTGCGGACCGGCGGGGGGACAGTGCGCTCCTCTCCTGGTACGGCGAGCGGAAGGGGTTCGAGGTCGTGGTGGTCCCCCCCCTGTCGGTGGAGGGGACCCGCGTGTCGAGCTCGCAGATCCGGCGCCTGCTCCAGGAAGGGCAGGTGGCTGCGGCAGCCCGCTTCCTGGGACGGACCTACCGGGTCAAGGGAACGGTGGTGAAGGGACGGCAGGTCGGAACCAGCCTCGGCTTTCCTACTGCCAACCTCTGCCTGACCGACGACGTCCTCGTCCCGGCCAACGGGATCTACGTCGTGCGCATGCGGATCGGGAAGACCCCTGGTGACAGCGTGCCCCTGGACGGCGTGGCCAACGTCGGCCACCGGCCCACGGTCGACAACGGTCCACTCCAGGTGGAGGCCCACCTGTTCGGCATCGAAAAGCCGCTCTACGGGGAGTCGGTGACGCTGGAATTCCTGGAGCGGATCCGGGATGAGCGGAAGTTCGGGACGCTGGAGGAGTTGAGAGGAGCCATCCGCCAGGACGTGGAAACGGCCCGCTCCTTCTTCGCCAGGCAATCGTCGTCGTGAGACGACTGGGGACGGCATGTTCGGAAAACAGATCCCGGTGACGGAAAGAGCCCGGCGGCTCCACGAGCAGGCGCTCGTCCTCGATTGCCACTCGCATTTCCTGATCAACGCGTCGCTGAGGAATCGGCCGTTCGACCAGGATGGGAGGGGGCCGCTCTTCTTCAACCCCCTGCGCAACGCCATCACGCTGCCGTCGCTGCGGCGGGGCAAGGTGAATGCCCTGGCATTCACCACCTATGTTCCTGGAAGGCCGTTCCTCGGCCATGACACGGACCGCAGGACCGACCGGATAATCGACCGCTTCGAGGCCATCGTGTCGGCAAGCGGAGGGGAGGTCGTCCACTGCCGCACCGCACAGGCCATCCGACAGGCCGTTGCGGGGGGCAAGCTGGCCGCATTCCTGGCTATCGAGGGCGGACACGTGCTCGAGAGCAAGCTGGAGAACATCGAGCATTTCCACCGTCGCGGCGTGCTCATGCTCACGCTGACGCACTTCATCTCCAACGGGATCGCGGACGGGAACTGGTCGCCCTATCGCCCGCTGAGCGGGCTGTCGGGCTTTGGCCGGGAAGTCATTCGGGAGATGGAACGGGTCGGCATGGCGGTCGATGTCGCCCACTGCACGGACAAGGCGTTTTCGCAGGTCCTGGAAGCTGCCACGAAACCGGTCATTTGCTCCCACGGGGCCTTGCGGCGGTACAAGAACCTTCCGCGCAACCTCTCCGACGACCAGGTCAAGGCACTGGCAGCTCGTGGGGGACTGTTCGGGCTGATCTTCTTTCCGAAATACCTGGGAAGCTCGGGCCGGGACATCCGGGCCGTTGCTCGCCAGGCTGCGGACGTGGCCTCGATGGTGGGGGCGACGCACCTCTGCCTCGGCAGCGACATGGACGGGTACACCTACACCCCCATGGGATTCCGGGATGCCTCCGACTGGCCGCAGGTGACTCAGGCCCTGATCGACGTGGGCTTCGACGACGTGGAGGTCCGCGGAATCCTCGGCGAGAACTTCCTGCGCTGGCTCGAAGGCTGAGCAGCCCGGCCGGCATCGAACCTGCCCGGTCTCTGCCGGGTCCGCTCGAAACCCGATTCAGAACCTCTCTTCCCTCCGGTTCGTACAAGGCGGCCCGTTGTCCACCAGCGGGCGCAAGTTGGAACTAACGGAAAACAAACGGGAAACGAGCAACTTCCCGACAGGACTTGCCCATCGTGACGATAACGGGGGCAAGAGGACCGCCGGGAGTGCCGGGGATCCCCCCCGGCCACTTCCCCGCGGAGGGAGAGTCGACATGGATGCCGCCGAACACCGGACCGTGCCCGTGACCGTGTGCTACTGGGACGAAAGCGGAACCCAGCCGTCGCTGCGGGCAACCCGCACGCTGCCTGTCGAAGCCGGCTCTCCGGTAATCTGGATCTGGGGCCGGTTCGCAGGCTTCTTCCGGGACCTGGTCCAGAGACTGCTCAACCCCGAGGAGAACTTCATCTTCCAGGTGCAGGGGAGCGAGGTGTTCTGGTTCACGCCGGTCGAGCAGCCGGTCGTGCTCCACGTGCACCGGCGCCCTTCGGCCCTCCGAAGCTGACCCCTACTGGGCCGGAACCGGCCCCTCATCCCATTCACCGTAGATGGCCAGGCGACCCTTTCCGGAGTGCTTCACGTGGTAGAGTGCCTCGTCGGCGCGGGTAATGATCTGGGCGGCATCCTGGTCCGCATGAGCCGGGAAACCGGCCACCCCGATAGACATCCGGAACGACACGGATTCCTCCCCGACCGGGATGGTCTCCTCCCTGATCCGCCTGAGGATGCGCTGCCCCAGGACGGCAGCCCCCGACACGTCGGCTTCCGGGAGAATCACGGCAAGCTCGTCCCCGCCGTAACGGCAAGGGATGTCCATCGTACGGACCTCGGTCAGCAGGATGTCCCCGGCGCGACGCAGCACCTGGTCTCCCACGGCATGACCGTATCGGTCGTTGATCCCCTTGAAGTTGTCGAAGTCGAGCAGCATCAGGGAGAAATGGGTCTTGTACCGCCGCGACCGGGCGACCTCTTCGGCCAACCGGCGGTCAAAGTAGCGGCGCACGAACAGCCGGGTGAGCCCGTCCACCGTTGCAAGTACGTAGAGCCGGGAGTTCTGCAACGCGACCGCTGCCTGGAGACCGACCATCTGGAGCAACCCGAGGTCCGCGTCGGAAAAGACTCCGGGCTCGCGGGAGTAGACCAGCAGGACGCCGATGATCTGCTCGTACACCTGGACAGGAACCGCTGCCCAGGATTCCCCGGACAGAGGCTGGCCGTCGAGATGGCTCAGGCTCAGCCCCACGCGGCCCTCCCCCTTGGGGGAGACCAGGAACGGCATCTTGCTCCGAACCACCCAGTCGGAAAGGCGGGCCGCCAACCTGGCATCGAAGCGCTCGGCCAGGAAGCCGTCGCTGAAGTCGGCATTGGAGGTGAACTCCCTCTTCTCGTCGTCCCAGGCAAAGACGAGCGCGGCATCCGCACCGGGGAGCAGCGTGCGGGTCTGGAATGCAAGGGCAGGTACCAGGTCCGCTGCCTGGAGTGTGGAGCAGAGCGTCCGCCCGAGCTCGTTGAGCGCTTCGAGGTCCTTCACCCGGGCATCGAGCTGAGCAGCCGCATCGGAGTGGCGCTTGAACAGGATGTTGACCACCACGTACGCCACCACCATGACGAGCAGGGCGGCCGCTGCATCCTCCGCTCCGCCCCGCCACGCGAGCGTCATGATCATCGTCAACGGAATCAGGAGCATCTCCGCGACGACTCCGGGCAGAAAGACCTCGCGCAGCAGGTTGCGCCAGGAGTATCCCCGCAGCCAGTACTTGTTCAGCACGATCGTGTACTGGAGCACGAGGAAGATCGCGGCCAGGGACGGTGCCATCCAGGTCACGTGGAGAGCCGGAGACAGCTCCCCTGCCACGAACTCGTCTACGGGCAGCAGGCTGCCCGCGCACAGCAGAGCCAATGCGGCGGTCCCCCCCTGGAACAGCGGGGACGAGACGTTTTCGAGCCATGGGCGCTTCTCCCCGCCCCTGTACCATTCCCTCACGACCGAGTCCCAGATCATCTTGGCAAAGCTCGACAGGAACACGGCCCAGGCCGCAGGCACGGTGCCGAGGCACAACAGAGCGGTCACGTACACCGCGGTATCCATCGACAGGGTGACGACCCTCATCATCCGGAACGACAGGAACTTGGAGAGCAGCGCGAGCGTAGTGAACCCGACCAGCGGCAGCCAGCCCGCTCCCGTCAATTCGGCAGGCTGGGGGGTCATCCAGCCGAGGAAGGCACACGACAGCGCAGCGGCCGGCACCGTATAGCAGTAGTAGCGAACCGGGTAGGGATTCGACACGTCCCCTCTCCTGCCAATCCGGAGTTCCGGCTGCAACGTATCCCACAGGATGCGTCCCCAGTCAATCCGGAAGTCCGTGACTTAGCTCGAGCAGGTCGTTGCGGCGCAGGTCGAGCACGAACCGGGCGAGGCGCTCGGCAAGGTCCGGAGTAGACCCCAGCGTGACCTCCATGCGCTGCCCGACCTCACGCAGCGTTGCTGTTCCGTCCATGGCCAGCCAGGCCGTACTGCCGATCCGGTCCAGCCGGACGCGGACGAACGGCTTGATGCCGAACCTGCGGGCGAACCGGCGCCAGAAGTCGCTCTTGAAACGGGGGGCGATGACGGTCACGAGGCCGTCGTCGCCGACGGAGTGGTCGGCGACGCGGCAAGGAACGAAGTCCAGGAGGTCGATGGCGGCAGGAGGCATCGATTCAGACTAGAACGCTGCCGGCGGGGGTGCGGCTTCGTTCGGGTCCCCGGCGCTGCGGTAGGGCACGAAGATCATGATCCCGGCCACGATCACCAGGACGAGGCCGCCCAGCACGATGCTCGGGGTCTCGAAGATCGCCGGCAGCTTGACGTTGAAGAACGCAAGGCCGTTGATGAACAGCCCGGTGAGCGCTTCGCCCGCAATCAGGCCGGCAGCGATGAGCACGCCGGCGTTGCCGATGCGGCCCATCTGGTTCTGGTTGTAACCGCGCCGGGCCGCGATCCGGTCGCCGATCCAGCGGATCACGCCGCCGACGAAGATGGCAGCCGTGGTCTCGAATGGGAGGTACATGCCCACGGCCACGAGCATCGGGCTGGGGACTTGGACCATGATCATGGCAAGGCCCATGAGGATGCCCACGATGACGAGCGGCCACGCCATGGTCTGTTCGATGATGCCCTTGGAGAGCATGGCCATGAGGCCGGCCTGGGGAGAGGGGAGCGCCTTGCCGCCAAAGCCCTCGCCGCCCAGGTTGATGTCACCCTGGTGCAGGGCCACGAGCGGCCAGAACAGGATGGCAGCGGCAAAGAACACGCCCAGGATGTCGCCAAGCTCCATCTTCCAGGGGGTACCCTTCAGGATGTGCCCGACCTTGAGGTCCTGGAGCATCTCGCCTGCTACTGCGGACGACACGCACACGACGGCTGCCACGCCGAGCACCGCCGCAATGCCCGAGCTGCCCGTGACCCCCACGACCAGCATGAGCAGGGCCGCAATGATCAGGGTGGACAGCGTCAGCCCCGAAATGGGGTTGTTCGAGCTGCCGATGGTCCCGACGAGGAAACCCGACACGGCCGCAAAGAAGAAGCCGGCAAATGCCATGACGACCGCGGACAGGACGGCCCCGCCGATGCTGCCGCAGAACAGCCAGTAAAGCACGGTCATGAGGCCCACGACCGCTGCCAGTGTCAGGAACACCCACTTGTACGGCAGGTCACGGTCGGTCTCGTCCGCAGCGGCCCCGGCGGAACCGGTGGCTTTCTTGAGGTCGCCCACGGCCCGGGACACTCCCGCAATCAGGCTCTTGCGCATCTTGTACAGGGTGAAGCCAGCACCGACGAGCATTCCGCCCACAGCGATGGGCCGCACAATCGACTTCCACACGCAGACGGCCAGCAGATCCCAGCTCACCGCATTGGTTTCCCCCTCCGGGATCTTGACGCCGACCATGCTCTCGAGACCGGGACCGACGAAGTAGGTCAGCAGCGGGACGAAGAGCCCCCAGGCCAGAACGCCGCCTGCGAAGTTCAGCGCGGCAAGGCGGGGACCGATGATATAGCCGACGCCGAGGTACGCGGGCGCGACCTCGGGCGTGGACACCAGGGTGGCCCCGCTGACCTTGACCTCGGTGACGAGCTTGAGCTTGCTGGTGAGGAACTGAATGGAGGTCTTGCCCATGCTGACCGGCCAGGAAGCGGCAGTCGCAAACAGGCTCAGCTTGCCGAGGAGCTGGACCAGGGCACCGACGCCCATGGCGGCAAACAGCGTGCGGGCCCCCTGCCCTCCCTTCTGGCCGGCCATGTGGATCTCGGCCGCGGCCCGGGATTCCGGGAACGGGAGCGTGGCATCCTCGACCATGACCCGGCGCAGGATCGTGACGAACATGATCCCGAGCACGCCGCCCAGGAACATGATGGCGGTTGAGAGCAGGTAGTTCTCGGTGGTGTTGAACTCCTTCCAGAGCCCTGCGATGTAGAACGCAGGCAGGGTGAAGATGGCACCGGCAGCGACCGACTCGCCGATGGAGCCGATTGTACGGGCCATGTTCTCTTCCAGCAGCGATCCCCGGAACAGCCTCAGCACGGCCATGCCGATGACTGCAGCCGGGTAGGTGGCGGCAATCGTCATGCCGGCCTTGAGGCCCAGGTAGGCGTTTGCCGCACCCAGCACGCCGGTCATGATCAGGCCGAGCACGACCGCCCGGAACGTGAACTCCTTCATCCCCGGCGGTACCGGCACTTTCGAATTCAGATCGCTCATGGTCTCGCCCCCTCCCATGGAAGAATCCGGGCGTTATGCTAGACGGGCCGCGGGGCGGTTGTCAAAAGGATTGGTGCGGGTCCGTGCGCCCGCCTGAACAGGACTCAGCAGAGCGGACCCATTTCGGGGCGGAGGGGCGAACTACTTCGGCGGTTCGGGCGGATTCCCGGTCTCGACCTTGTAGTCGTACTTCGTGGGCTCTATGCACTGGTCCTTGCCATTCTCGCAGGCTCCGAACAGCGTGATCGACTTGCCCTTGGCCAGGCCGTTGGTGGCGGTACGGCTTGCCCACCCCTTCCACTCCTTTCCCTTCTTGAGCTTGCGGGAGACATGGAACATCTTGCCCTTGGGAATCGTGAACGTGGTGCTGTTCGTGACCTTGAGTCCCTTGCCGCAGCAAGCAAAACACCCCTCTACGCAGATTCCCCCCTCGGCCATCATCTTCTTGCAGTTCTCGTCATCCACCTTCTTCTTGAGGGCGCAGGCTGTCATCGCATTGTTGCTGATGTCGACAACGGCCGAGGTGAGCGTCACCCCCGGCTTGAACACCCCCGCAGGGTCCATTTTGGAGACCCCGGCATTCACGGAGGAACCCGCCAACACGATTGCAAGCACAACACCCACTGTGCCGCCAAGTGCCATACCACGCATGCTCGCCTCCTTTCGCTGAGAAGTGGGGACTCGTCGTTATGCCGAAATGGTCACAACTCTCAGTATCCGCGTCCCCGAGTGCCAATCCTAGGTCAGGCGAGCCGAGGGTGTCAAGGACACAGGCAAGGCTCCCAAGCCGCGGTCCCGAGCTCTCCATCCGGCCCATCCGTCCCTGGCCTTTCCGCAGTGCGTGCACTTGCACTTCGCGACAAACGGATGACAATGGGAGAGCCTGTGGGACCGGATGGCCCGCGGCGGAGGAATGGCAATGCTTCGCACGACGTTCACGTTCGGGTTGTTGGCTGTCCTGCTGGGGGCGTGCTCCGGCGGAAAGCAGGTGACGGGGGATGCCGCCCCGGGTGACGATACCCCCGGAACGGGGGACGTGACAACAGGCGACGGGATCGTCCCGACGGACCTGGCCCCGGATCCCGATCTCGAGGTGGCCGGGCCCGGCGATGGTCAGTCCCCGGACATCGGCGGGGAGGACGCCACAGACGGCAAGGACGCGGTAGAGGGAGAGGATGCCCTCGACGGGGGGGATGCCGCAGGCGGAAAGGATGCCCTCGACGGGGGGGATGCCGCAGGCGGAAAGGACGCCGTGGACGAGGAGGATGCTGGAGAAGTGACGGGGGACACGGGGGACGAGCCGGATGTGGAGCCGGAGGTCGTCCCATGCTCGGTCGGCCAGCCCTGTGACGACGGCAACGCCTGCACCAAGGACGACCAGTGCCTGGACGGGGAATGCGTCCCCGGAACGACGGTGCTGTGTGACGACGGCGACCCCTGCACCGATGACTTCTGCGACCCGGCCGAAGGGTGCAAGACCGAAGCAACGCAAGACGGAGCTCCGTGCGATGACGGCGATGCGTGCACCGTCGGGGACGAGTGCGTCAGCGGGGCGTGCGAACCGGGGAGCGGCATCTGCGAGTGCTACTCGGACCTGGATTGCGCCCTGGTGGAGGACGGGAACCTGTGCAACGGGACGCTCTTCTGCGATACGGCCAAGGTCCCTTACTTCTGCAAGCTCGATCCGGCCAGCATCGTGCAGTGCCCGGGGACCGACAAGACGTGCAAGGTGAACGCGTGCAACCCCGCAACCGGTGACTGCGAGGAGACCGATGCCATCAACGGTACGGCCTGCGACGACGGGGATCCCTGTACGCCCGACAGTGCCTGCCTCCAGGGTAAATGCGTGGGGGAGACGCTGCCCGCCTGCGGCATCGGTGACCCCTGCGTCGGGGGGGCGCAGTGCCTGCCTGGCATGACCTGCCTCTATGACCTGCCGGGTGGGTACTGCACCAAGGGCAACTGCCTGGTGTCGGGGTGCCCGTTCGGCTCGACCTGCCTGCTCGTCGATGCCGGGCCGTCAACGGCCTGTTTCCTCGACTGCGACTCGGATGATGACTGCCGGGTGGACGAGGGATACCAGTGCACGCCGGCCGGCGTCTGCGCATGCGGGAAACCGATCTGCGAGCCGGCTCAGCCTGCGTGCAACGGGACCGTGGCGGCCGTGTGCAACGGGTGTGGGTCGGGGTTCGAGCCGGGCGGCACGGACTGCTCTGCAAACGGGGAGAACTGCGTTGCCGGCGCCTGCGTTGCCTGCGACCCGGCTCCGTGCGACAACTGCCAGAGCCTGTGTCCGCCGGACCAGCAGGCGACGGGACCCGTGTGCGGCATCGACGGGATCACGTACGAGAGCTTCTGCAAGCTGAAGTGTGCGATCGGCAGCCCGGAATGCACGGCCCTGTCGAACTGCCACCAGGTGGCGTACCCGTTTGCGTGCAGCGACTTCTGCGTGGTGGAGGAAGCGGAGCCCATCGTGGTCGGGGACACGGTCCCGTCCTTCCAGTGCAAGGACCTCAACACCTCGTCCACTACGTTCCAGGCCCCGGTATCGGACATCACGCTCAAGCAACTGGTCTGGATCGCCTACTTCGGGAGTTGTACCTGAGGCTCCTGCGGGCAGCAGGCTGCTGCCCTGGACGACTTCATCGCAGCGCACCCGGCCTGGAAGGGCAAGGTGCAGGGACTTGCGGTCAACAAGGCCGGCGCTCAGTCCGGCCTTCCGGCCTGCAGCAACCTCACCAAGCTGCCTCTGCTCCAGGACGATTCCAAGGGGTCTCTCTGGGCCGCGCTGGGGATCACCACCAACTCGATCATCGTGGTCGATGTCACGGGCAAGATGGTGCTCAAGCTCGTGGGCGGAAGCCTGCCCGCGTCGGGCCCGGAGATCGAGGGTGCGGTCAACGGACTTCTGAACTGAACCGGGGCCTGGTTGCTCCACTTACCGATGATGGGCGACAACGAAATGCCAACAGAGAATCTCAGACTGATTCGCGATTTCACGCTTAAATACATCAAAGCAATTGAGATGACCGGCGTTCTGATGAGGATCTTCAGCTTCTCTCTGGTGAGCTGGCTTGGACCAGCCAGCCCATTTCTTTTCGTCTGGATCTTCAATACAACTGATGCCATAATGCTTTCCTGGTGCTCATTCATCAAGCGGGATCCTGCCTACATCGTGCTGAACGTCTTCTGGATCGGGGTGGGGGTGGTGGGCATCATCCGTGCGGTGGGGTTTGCGCACTGACGGAGCTGGACGACGGTGCGACGTTGGAGGGATACCCCCTGCCGAGGTCCGGATGATCTAGTGGCGAATGACCCGGCAATGGCCTGTGCTACCGGGCGCTGGCTTCCCGGGGGCGGTTCTTCTTTGCCTGGGCGATGAGGGTCTGGAGCGGCTTGAGTACGGCCTGGTCCGGGGTCTTCTTCTTCTCGAGGTGGTAGGGATCGGGTGTGACAGCGACCCGGCCGTCAGCGAGCACGCGCACCCGATCATAGATCACATAGACGGGGACTGACTTTGCAGGGACGATGCGCTTCTCGATGACCCGCTGGAGGACCTCCTCGACGGAAGGCTCGAGGGCATCGCCCGTGTGGTCGAGGATGCGGATTGCCAGGTCCTCGATGTCCTCTACCCGGATGCAGCCGTGGGACAGCGCCCGGTCCGCAAACCCGAAGTACTTTCGCTCCGGGGAGCCGTGCAGCGAGATGAGGTTCTCGTTGACGAAGCCGATGTTGACCTGGCCCAGGGTGTTCTGGGGACCGGGGAGCTGCACGAGTCGGCCGTCCTTGTCCACGAACCGGTTCTTCTTGAAGAACCCGGCCTCACGGGAAGCCTTGGGCTTGAGCTCGTGGTCCAGGACGTACTGAGTGGGGGTCCAGCTGGGGTTGAAGTCCACATAGGCGACGGACGAAGTGACGACCGGCGTGCGCCCCCCCGGCTCCTGGTATGGGAATCCCACCACGCTCCGGTAGGTCACCTGCTCGATGCCGTTCCTGAAGAAGGCGGTCGTGTACTCCGGGATGTTGACCAGGACGAAAGCACCACCCCTCTCAGTTCCCCTGGACAGGGTATCCGCGAGCGAACGGTGGAGCATGGCCACGTGCTGTGCCGCCTCCCATGTCAGCTTGTCGAGCATTGGCCGGTCGACCTTGGTGCGCACGGTCATGCCGTGGGCCTCCCGCCACTCGAGGACCGCCTGCCGGGTGGCCTCGTCGAACAGCGACGGCTTGACCGCTGCGGCTTGTTCGGACAGCCAGCCTTCCGCGACCAGGCGCCGCTTGAGGCGGGCAACCCGAGGACCGAACTCGCCCGGCTTGAGGCTTCCCCACGACCCCAGGATGGGCAGCCCGCCGTGGACCCACCACCCCAGGTAGCGCCGGAGTGCCGCCACCCGGGCGAAGTAGCGCTGGCAGTCAGGAAGGCGCTCGACGAGACGTTCGACCGCCACGACGGGACCGCCCCAGGCCGGCGCAACCGGTCGGGCCACACCGCCCAATTGGCGGGCAGCCAGCAGCCAGGCTCTTGCCAGCGCCACGTCGATGCGGGAGACGTCGCTGTCTTCAGGCCACCATCCGTCCTTGCATGCGACCTGGAGAACGGAGCGGGGCGGACCGTTCACGTAGCGGCGGATCGCAGCCTCCAGAGCGGGGATGACCGCCGTATCGTCGTCGGCCAGACGGGTCCGGCAGGCCTCACGGGTCAGCCGCAGGAGCGAGTCCAGGCCTGCGGCCTGCGGGTCGCCGCCAAGCTCGTGCAGGGCCAGGACCAGGCGCAGGAGATCCGCGGCGGGAGCGCTTCCCCGGCCCGGTACCAGGAACAGGGGCTGCAGCCGGCTGCCCGTGTACATGCCCCAGAGTGCCGCCAGGTCGACGGGAGAAAGCCCGGCCCCCCCTTTCAGGATGTCGGCCGTGCGGATTCCGTATTCGAAGAACGGCCCCCAGGCCCCCGGGTCTGCACGGAGAACTCCCTCGCCCGCGACGACACCGGACCGTGGATCGGCCCCCTGTGCGGCGACAGTATCCACCGCCGGTCCGTCGGGAGCGGGGAGCGGCCCGGCCGACGGCTCGCTGCCGCACCCCATGAGCGAACCCACCCTCACGACCAGCAGCGCGGCCAGCACGCACGCCCAGGTGCGCCCCCTCCGCAGGGTTGCCGCCGTCTCGAAGGTACGGGATCGCCAGCCCAAACTCCACCTCCAGCGAGATGATCGTAGCGCACGTGCGGGAGACAGCAAGAAACCGGGCAGGTAGGACCTGCCACCATCACGCCGCCGGCCAACGAGGAAACGCAGCGAAGATGTTTCCGGCGGAAGTGTAGGCGGTCGAGAGCGGTGCGACCGCAAGGCGCGAGCCAGGAGCGGCCGAGGCGTACTTCCCGTACGCCGCAGGGAGCGACGCCGCGAGGAAACGCCGCGGACGTACCGCTATCGGCCGCCTACGGTTTGAAGTTCCAGGGGTAGCGGATGACGCACTCACCGCCGATGGGGCGACGGAAGGTGATGCCCTTGATGATGTTGCGGGTGCAGTCGGTGACCTTGGTGTTGCCCAGCCCATCCTGCTCGAGGGAGATGCTGGTGACGCGGCCTTCCGGGCCGATGGTGAACTTGAACACCACCTTGCCCTGGAGCTGGGGGTTCTTCTGGAGCTCGGGGTCATAGCAGAACTTGATCGCCCCGCGCTTGGCATTGATCTTGGACTCGATGTCCTTCTGGTCGCAGTAGACCGCTGTCTCGGCTTCCTTGACCTTCTTCTTGCCGGGGAGGTAGGGGATCTCCACGTCAGGGAAGATCACGACGATGTTCGAGATGCACTGTCCCGCTGCTTTCTCGGGATCGCAGGCGATTCCGGGGTACGCCTTGCCGACCTCGACCAGCGGAGCATCTTCCGGGAGTCGGGTGAGCAGGTCGGCCACCTTGACGACGAGGCCGGAGGAAGCATTGTCGTCGGCCACGACGTAGATCACGTTGCCGTTGTCCCACTTCTTCTTCATGGCCGCGGCGATTCCCACGACCTGCTCCTCGAACTTGGAGTTCCCCGCGCTGGTGTAGGACATGAACAGGTTCCAGAGCGGATCGGGGTTGCGCGGGTCCTCGACGGCCGGGAACTTGCCGGGCCACGGGATGTCGCGCTTCCTCGGGTTACGCTTGGCCGTCATCTTGCCCTTGCGGGTGATGTCGGTCGGCGGGTAGAACCGGACGGAGCCGTCATCGGTCACGTAGACCAGCAGCGGACGCTTGTAGGTCGTGTCCAGCACGCTCTCGTCCACGAACTTCTCCGTGAAGTACACCGTGGGAACGGAGCCGACGATGCCCGTCCCCTTGACCAGCCGGTCGTCCTTGTAGTCCGCGTAGTAGAGCGAATCCACGATCCGCTTGAACAGGAGGGCCGGAGTGTCGATGTCGATGGCGTACAGGGCTGCCCGTCCGACGGTCTCCGGAAAGAGGGGCCACTGCGGCCGCTCGGTGTTTACCACGCTCTGGCCGGCGAGGTAGGCGAATGCCCGCCCCTCGAACTGCCCGGCCTCGTTGGCAAGCTGCTTTGCCGCCTCGACCACGCTCGGGATGGAGAAGTCGGGCTTCTTGAAGAGAGTGCCCCGGATGGTCACGTCCTCCAGAAAGGCCCCGACGGTTTCGTCATAGGTTCTCTTCTGCTCCTTGAGTGCCGCGTTCTTCGCCTCGAGCTCCTTTGCGATCCCCTCTACGTCGATGATGAGCTTTCCCGGCCAGGCGAGACCGGCCTCCCGGTCGAGCATCTGCGCCTTGCCCTGGGCCACGCGGGCCAGGGGACGCAGCGCCTTGGAGACCCCTTTCTCGTCCGCGACCATCATCTCGACAGGCTGGAAGGACCATGCGGGAGACAGCGGCGACAGGTCGGAGCGCAGGACCAGCCGATCCTTCATCTCGGCCCACTTTTCCTTCGGGAACAGCTCGACTGCCGGATCGAGCGGCAGCACTTCCAGCATCCCCGACTGGAGCGCCTGGGCCAGCGGAGCAAAAAGCGGCAGGAGCGGATCGTTCTGCGTGCCTTCCGGGAGCTGGTTGGCGAGGCGCCCCACAAGCTCGTAGGTGCGCAGTGCCAGGGCGTTGACCGGCGTGGCAAGCGAGGCATCCTCGGGAGCCAGGCCAAGGCCGGAGGCACAGTTCTTCACCACGGACTGGGTCACACTCATGCCCTGGTCGATGTCAGGAATCGCCTCGGCGCAGAGCAACCCGGCGTTCTCCCGGAGGAACAGGAGGTCGGCCAGGTACTGCTCCTTCACGGTCCCGAGCTGCCCGCAAGCGGCGCAGAGGACCGGGCCGGCGGCATCGGCAAACTGGATCCAGCGGGCGGCGAAAGGAAGTGCGGCAGCGCCGGTGAGCCCGTTCTTGAGGCGGCTGGCGATCAGGATGCGGGCAGCCAACGCGGCCCCACCCTTGGCATTGACCATGGACAGGACGGTGGCGACATCCGCTCCGGTCGCCTGGATGCTGGCCGGTACCGGTGCCGGCTGCGCGGCCCCGTCGGACGAGGGGGCGGGCTGTGCCGTACCGTCGGCAGCGGCAGCGACCTCCGGCTGTGCCGTTCCTTCCGCAGGGGCAGCAACCGATCCTTCGGCCGGCTTGGCGGCTTCGGCAGGGGCAGCAACCGATCCTTCGGCCGGCTTGGCGGCTTCGGCAGGGGCAGCAACCGATCCTTCGGCCGGCTTGTCAGCTTCCGCAGGGGCAACAGCCGTTCCCTCGGCAGGCTTGGCGGCTTCGGCAGGGGCAGCAGCCGTTCCCTCGGCAGGCTTGGCAGCTTCGGCAGAGGCAGCTTCCGCTGGCTGGGCAACCGCGGTGGCGGCGACCAACCACTCGGCCGGAACCGCCAGGTGGGCAGCCGGCAGCTTCCCGGCCTTCACGAGCCGTTCCTGGGCAAGGAACATGAGCAGTGCGGCCCGGAGGTTGAGCTGCTCCTGGGCATCCCCTTCCATCTTGCGGGCTTTTTCCTGCATGGACACGGCGAGCTCGTTGAGGTAGGCAGCCACGAGCTCGTCGCCCAGTTCCTGCCCGTCCGTGAGCTTGCCATCCAGGGCGAGGAGGCGTTTCTCCAGATCGGCCGCCACGCCGGCCGCGGCAAGGACGAGGCAATCGGAGCGGGTACGGGCCGAAGCGGCAAATGCCTGGAGCGCTTCCGGGCTGTCCGGGAACTCCTTCTCCACTTCGGCCAGGGCAGCCAGGTGCTTCTCCACGGCCCCGGGGGCAAGATCGTACTGGGGCATGCCGTCGAGCGCGGCCTTGAGCTTCTCCGCCGCAGAGACCTTTGGCGGCTCGGCCTTGGGCTCCTCTTTCTTGACTTCCGGTGCCTCTTCCTTCTTCGGCTCGGGGGCAGGCTCTTCCTTCTTCACTTCCTTGGCAGGCTCCGCCTTGGGAGCATCCTTCTTCTCGACCTTGGGCGCATCCTTGGGCGCCTCCTTCTGGCATCCCGCAACAACGACGCAAACAAACAGGATGCCCACGACGAGGGCGATCGCCGCCCGAATCGAAACCTTGCCGTTCATCGTTCCCTCCTTCTGGAAGACAAGCCGCCGAGTGTACGAACCGACCGGGTATAGATATCCGAACCGGGCGCGGGTGTCAACGCGAGCCTCGATGCTTCGCGCGGCAAACCCTCGGGATCCTGTTCACGGGGTGCGCGATCAACGTTCTGGATCTTGTTTGCCGGGTGTGCAATATTCTGCCCGAACGCGGCCTGCCGGCCGCCGGATCCGAACCACGAAGGAGGTTTCGAATGCGTAGACTGAGTGCATTGATCGTTGCGACCCTGTTCCTGGCCGTTTCCGCCGCTGCCTTCGCCTGCCCGCACGGGAAGGGCGAGGACGGCAAGAAGTGGACCTTCAAGGAGAAGCTCGCTCACAAGCTCCGGACCTGCGTCGGGCTGGATGACGAGCTGGCCAAGAAGGTCGAGGCCGTGTTCGAAGCCCACTCGAAGGAGTACGTCGAGGCCAAGAAGGAGAAGAAGGAAGCGCTCAAGGAGCTCAAGGCCCTGCTCAAGGCCGATTCGACCGACGACGCCGCCTATGCCAAGGGGCTCGCCCGCCTGCAGGCTGCGGAAAAAGCCCTCGCCGGCGTGCACGAGAAGGAGTTCGCCGAGGCAGCCAAGCTGCTCAATGCCAAGCAGCAGGTCAAGCTGAACATGGCACTGTACAAGCTGCAGCACGGGAAGAAGTGGCACGGCAAGAAGCACAAGGAATGCGACGGCAAGGGCTCCTGCGGCTGCGGCGACAAGGAATGCGACGGCAAGGGATCCTGCGGCTGCGGCGACAAGGAATGCGACGGCAAGGGATCCTGCGGCTGCGGCGACAAGGAATGCACCGGAAAGCCGGACTGCAAGTGCGGAAAGCCGGACTGCAAGTGCAAGGAAGGGAAGTAAGAGAGGCGGCGGTGGGCAGTGAGCAGTGGGCAGTGAGCAGTGGGCAGTGAGCAGTGGGCAGTGAGCAGTGGGCAGTGAGCTTGGAGGCCACCTGACTCGATGGCACATGCTGCCCGCAAGACCCCGACCACGCGGGAGGGGCCCTGCTGATGGGCCCTCGCAACTGCACACCACAGCCCCGACCGCGCGGGAGGGGCCCTGCAGATGGGCCGTCCCTCAGCGCAGAGAAAACATCTTGACCACAGCGGGATCCCGCTCCTCGATCAGCCGTGCGGTATCCAGGGCCATCTGGCGTTTGGTGACTGCAAACGCGGGTTGCTTTTTGGCCGCCATGAACGTGGCCAGCTCGACCGCCTTTGGGACTAGATCGGTCTGGCCGTACGCCGCCCTGGCCCAGCCAACGGAAACGGCCTCGGTCCCCGAGTAGCGTTTGGCGCTCCACACCATCTCCCGGACCACCTCCCGGCCCAGCCCCAGCTCGCACACGGCCAGCATTCCCGGCGTGAGTGGGATGTTGATGTCGAACTCGGGAAAGCAGATCCAGCCGCGGTCCTCACGAACGAACCGGAAGTCCATCCCCGATGCCCAGATCGCGCCCAGCCCGAAGGCATGGCCGTTGACCGCAGCGATCAGCGGCTTTGGATAGAGCACGGTTTCCCTGAGCAGCCCGGATACGTCGGTCAGGAAGCGCACCAGCCCGGAAGCATCCTGTTCCTTCATCCAGTCGAGGTGGAGACCGTTGCAGAAGAACTTCTCGTTCCCGCCGGTCACTACCACCGCTCCGGCCGTTCCGTCGTCCGCCAGGCGGGCCAACTCCGCCCGCACTTCGGCCAACAGCGGCCCGTTGAACCGGTTGTCGCCGCCGTTCAGGGTCAACACTGCCACCGGGCCTTGCATCGTCGTCGTCAGGAGCGCCATCTCTTCCTCCTTGTTCGGAAGTGTCGTGCAGGGTGACGCTACCTCAAGTGGGGGCCGGGGTCCAGGGGTTGGGGGCTGGAGGCTTGGGGGGAGGACAAAATCACACAAGAACCACAGGAAGGGGGCGAGAACCGCGCCACTGCTCACATTGCCGAATAGCGCGAAGAACACCCTTGACAGATTCCCGGTTGGTTGCCAAGGATATTCTGGCGGGAGAAGCAAAACAGTTGATGGGGGAGGGAGGAGTCAAGGCACGCAACGGGGTGGCCACTGCCTCGAGGTTGTCCTCGGGGAGAGAGTTTTCGTGATCGATTGCGCAACGGGGACCGCAAACAGGAGGAAGACAAGATGAAGCGACTGCATGGAACTGGGGTAGCGGTGTTGTTGCTCGGCAGCCTGCTCCTGGCAGGGAGCGCTTTCGGGCAGCAGCGGACGTTCACGACGGACGAGGACTTCGACGAGGGGATACTGACGAGCGTCCATCACGACGTGGCGGATCAGCTCCAGCTCTCGGAGTTCTCCGAGACCAAGCCGTTCATCTACATCGCCAACCACCGATACGGCACGGTGTCGAAGATCGACACCAACACGGGCAAGGAAGTGGCCCGCTACCCGGTGTGCCTGAACAACCAGGGCAACACCAACTTCTGTGCGGATTCCGACTACTACATGAAACCCCACGCGTACTGCAACTGGACCAACCGGGGGCACTGCCCGTCTCGAACCGCGGTCGACCTCAACGGCGACGTGTGGGTGGCCAACCGGGCATTCGGCCAGTGGGCCTCGGTCACGAAGATCGCCGGCGAAATGGGGCACTGCGTGGACCGAAACGGAAACGGCTTCATCGACACGTCGGTCGACCTGAACAACGACGGGAAGATCAACGTGTCCGAAAGTGAGACCATGCCCCCGGGAACGGAATGGAAGGGGCAGGCCGACGAGTGCGTGCTTTTCACGGTCAAGGTGGGCGCTACGAGCAACGAGTGGGCCCGGGCCCTGGCGATCGACGGCAACAACAACGCATGGGTCGGCATGTACAACACCGGGAAGGCCTACAAGCTGTCCAACAGCGGTTCCCTCCTGGGCACCTACAGCTACGGCGTGAACATGTACGGCCTGGCTACGGACGGCCTCGGCTACATCTACAACTCCGACCTGAACAACGGCATCATCAAGCAGATCAACGTGGCTACCGGTGCGGTGGTGAAGACCATCGATACCCCCTACTCGACCTACGGCATCGCGGCAGAGAGCGACACACAGGTGGTGTGGCTGGCCCGCTGGGGGGGGAACGGAGCATCGCTCATCAAGGTGAACTTCGCCCCTGCGACCCCGACCTATACCGCGTACACCCATCCGTCCTGGAGCGGCAACCAGACCCGCGGTGTAGCGATCGATGCCAATGGCAACGTGTGGGTTTCGTCCTGGACCCGGAACCGCCTCGCGAAGTTCACCCCGTCGACCGGTACCTGGTCGTCCGAGATCGCCACCGCTTCCGGCCCGATCGGCGTGGGCATCGACAGCGTGAACCGGATCTGGACTGCGAACTACTACGGCTACAATGCAACGCGGTACGACCCCTCCAACAACACCACCATCAACAGCGTGACCATCGGCGTGGAGCCGTACTCATACAGCGACATGACCGGATTCCAGCTTACCCAGGGCGTTGTGACGCAGGGCACCTGGAATGTCACGCATGACAGCGGTGTGCCGGGCATCGAGTGGGGCACGTTCACCTGGAACGACGGAGCGGGGTCCTGCCCGCCTGCCGGCTGCATCCCGCCCAGCACCGAGATCAAGGTGGAAGTCCGGGCATCCGACACGGAGCCCGTGCTCACCACGTGGACTGAGGTTCAGGAAGGGGTTCCCTACACCGGCATCTTCGGGCAGTACCTGGAAGTGCGGGTGACTTTGCGGATCATCGGTGCCGGGAGCGTTTCCCCGGTCCTGACCGATCTGACCGTGAAACCGGCCAATCAGCCGCCGGTCTGCCAGGCCGGAAGCCAGGTGAACGTCGTGTGCAACGGCGGAACCTCGACCGTGTCGCTCAGCGGCGCCGGCTCCTCCGATCCGGAAGGGCAGCCGCTGACCTACTCCTGGACCGCCGGTACCTGTGCGGCCCTGGCGCCCCAGTTCGGAACCCCGACCGGCCAGGGCACGTCCGCCACGGTGACCAGCGCGGGCTACTGCTCCTTTGGATGCCAGTTCCAGCTCACCGTCAGCGACGGCAATTCGAGCACCACCTGTAACCAGGCGCTCCAGATGACCGACGAAGCACCGGTCCTCGCCGGCGTCCAGGGAGCGTTGGCCGAGTGCAACAACGGCACCGGCGGCGTGGCCGCTACCGACCCGCAGCTTGCCGCGTTCTTCGCAGACCCGAGCGCATTCGACTCCTGCACGCAGAACAGCGTCGCAGTGACCAACGATGCCCCGGCCGTGTTCCCGTACATCGCCGGGGGCGGCGGCTTCGGGATCGTGGTGGCCGGTACCAACGTGACCTTCTCTGCGTCGGACAACTGCCAGAATACCGTGTCGCAGATTGCGACCGTCACGGTGCAGGACACGGCGGGACCAGTAGCGGGGAGCTGCCCGGCGGACGACACTCTCGTCCTGGATGCGCTTTCCTGCGCTGCCTCGGCCTCCTACACGGCCTCCGCCACCGATGCGTGCACCGGTGCGGTAAGCGCCTCCCACACCTACTCGTTTGCCGGCCCGGGAAGCGACTCCTACACCTACACGTTTGCGGACGGCAACGGCAACAGCAGCTCGTGCGCTACCCAGACCGTGACCGCGGTGGACGAGACGGTTCCGGCAGGCCTCTCCTGCCCCGCAGGCGAGGAGCTGCTCCTGGACGGGAGCTGCCAGGCCTCCGCTACCTACACGGCCTCTGCGACCGATGCCTGCACGGGCTTCCTGAGCGAGAGCTACACGTTTGCGTTCTCGGCTCCCGGTTCGGCCTCGTGGGAGTACGTCCTGGCCGACGGCTCGGGCAACGAGGTCACCTGCAGCCAGACCGTCACCGCGGTGGACAAGCTGGGCCCGGCGGATCTTTCCTGCCCGGCCGATGACCTTCTGTACCTCGACGGTGCGTGCGCTGCGGGGGCGAGCTACGTCGCCACGGCCACGGACAACTGCACCGGTCTTCTGACCGACGAGAACAGCTTCGCGTTCGACTGGCCCGGGACGCAGACGGCGGAGTACGTGCTTGCGGATGCATCGGGCAATTCCGTCGGCTGCTTCCAGACCGTCCAGGCCGTGGATGCCATGGCCCCGGCCAATCTGGCCTGCCCGGCGGACGCTCTGCTGTACCTCGATGCGGCCTGCATGGCCTCGGGTACCTACACGGCAACCGCCACGGACAACTGCTCCGGGTTGCTGTCCGAGACCCACAACTTCCCCTTCCACGCCCCCGGTGCCGCATCCTGGGAATACGTCCTGGCCGATGCCTTCGGCAACGACGTGAGCTGCTTCCAGACGGTCCAGGCCGTGGACGCCATTCCGCCGGTCGGGCTGTGCAACAACCCGCCGACGATGCTGCCTCGCGATGCGCCCATCACGTTCACCGCTACCGGGACCGACAACTGCGGTGTGAGCCTGGTGAAGGTGCACTCCTATGACTGCACTGCGGTCAACGGAGCGGGCAAGGTCATCAGCAAGCTCGGTTCCTGCGTCGTGACTCTGAACGGCGGGAGCCTGACCGTCGTGGATTCCGGGGGCGTGGGTGACCACATCACCTGGACCGGCACGGTCACCGATTCCAGCGGCAACGTGACGACGTTCTCGTGCGCCATCGACGTCATCAACCCCGGCAAGGGCGGTGGAACCGGCTGCAACCAGGGCGTCGGCAACGGACCGGAAGGGTGCGACCCGGGCAACTCGAACCAGGGCAACCCGGCCAACTCCAACGACGAGAAGGGCGGCGTGCCGGGCAACCCGGGCAAGTCCAACAACAAGAAGAAGTAGGAACCTCCAGTCTGCGTGTGCGGCCCCGGGGATCGCCCCGACTCCCCGGGACCGCGCCGCATCGATTCCCTTGCCAACCCGTTTGCAACGGACAATGATGACAGCACCTGGTGGAGGTGATTCGATGAAGTGGTCCACACTCCTCGTCCTGGCCGGTGGTGCGGTCCTGGTGATGGCCTGCAGGGGCCCGGCACCGGATGCCGGCTCGAAACCTGCCGCTCCGACGGAACACACCCGAAGCGCCCCGGCGACTACGGCAGCCGTGCAGGCCGTGGAACCCGTGAAGGCTGCGGGAGACCCGGCGGTGGCGGCTCCGGATTCCGGCACGCCGCAGCCACCTGCGTCTCCTGCGCCGGCATCTGTGTCCCCGGCCCCCCCTTCGAGCCCCCAGCCGGCTCAGTCGGTCAGTGCAGAGCCGCCCCCAGCTCCCAACCCCCAGCCCCCGCCCCCTTCCGACGACGAGTGGCCCGGCGTGGATACCGACCTGGCCCAGGCCCCGACTCTCTACCTGGCTCGGGTGAAGGGCGAAGGACTTGGCATCTGGCGCAAGCCGAAGTGGGATTCGGGGTCGTTCTGGACACTCTCTCCCGGCAGCATCGTCGAGGTCGTGGCGGAGAAGGCCCCCGAAATGGAGATCGACAGGGTCAAACACCCGGCCGCAGTGATCCGGTACGGGGGATTGAGGGGCTGGACCCTGGCCGACGGTCTCGAACGAATCGATGCCGCACCGGCCGACGGGGCTGCGCTCTGGAAGCAACTTGCCGAACGCGTCTCCGCACAGGCCTCTCCAGCGGCGGCTCGGATCCCGGCGGACTGCCCGGTTGCGCTGATACTGGCCGACCTGACCCCGGGAGGAACAGAGGAGTTGGTTGTCCACTCCCCCGCCCAAATGGAATGCAGGAAGTTCCTCGGAGTCGCAGACCTGTCTTCGGGCAATGCCGCTATCGTCGACACCCTGACGGTGCAGGACTTCGCGGAAATCCAGGTGCGCTCCTGGGGACGGGGAAACGCCGTGTTCCTGGACGTGGTCGCGTATTTCATGAACGACCAGAGCTTCACGGGTGAGCGAAGGACGTTGTATGCCCTGTCCATGGGGAAGCTCAAGGAGATGTTTGCGACCGAGGCCAACTACATCGATTCCCGAGGGGATCCGGTGAAGTACCGGATGTGCCGGTTCGCATTCCCGGACCTCGACGGCACGGGCCGATGGCTGATCCAGCAGCGCACCACCCTGCGCTCGATCTCCGGTGGCAAGGAAAGCGACGAGGTGAAGGAAGAGCTGTTCCGGTTCGATGGGAACTCGTTCGCACCGGCCCCCCGTCCCGATGGACTCCCCGAGCTTCCAGCCGAGCCGCCCAGCATCGTGCATGGGTGAGTTTTGATAGAATTACCATCCCCGCTTGACTTCCAGAAGCAAAGTCACCATACTACGGCCGGACGAACGAGGAGGACATGATGAACCAGTACTTGCACGGAGCGAGAATCGGGCTTTCACTGGTGGTTCTTGGACTGGCCCTTGCCGGCTGCCAGGAGGAGGCCGCTCCGTCCATGGAGCTTTCCGAAATCGAAGCGGTGACCGGGCTGAGCGACGCTGCCCCGGCCGCCGTCGAAGCCGGGGACGGGACCGAGAAGATGGACCAGATCCTCCGGCTCATGCTGCACAGAAAGATCACCCCGGAAAACGCCCGACGGGCCGTTCCGGGGAAGCTGTCGCGGGCCAGGGTCGAAGGCCCGGCCGGACGCCAAGTCGTGACCGTGGACGTGTTCATCCAGGCCGACCGTTCCGCCAGGGCTGAGCTCGAGGCCATGGGAGCCCGCATCCGGACCGTGACCGACAGCGGGATCATGACCGCGTCGGTGCCGCTGGACAGCCTGCGCTCCATTGCATCCCGCAGCGACGTGTACCGCATCGAGGCCGGACGAAGCGTGCGCCTCACCAACGACCTGTCCAACACGCTGACACTGACCCCATCCGGTACCTATGCCGGCATGAACAACCCCCGCACCAAGACGGGCAACGGCGTCATCGTGGGCGTCATCGACACGGGCATCGACTGGACGCACGGCGATTTCATCGTCAATGCCAGCGAATGCCCCGGCTGCACGAAGCAGTCGCGGGTGCTCTACCTGTGGGACCAGACCGATGTGGCGGACGACCTGCCCCCGACGTCGGCCGGCTTCACCTACGGCCATGAATACACCAATGAGAACTTCGACTCGGCCCTGAACGACTTCGCCGCTGCGGACAACGATCCGACCTCCCCGACCTGGGTTGCTGTCACCGATCCCGCCTACCCGATCAAGGCCTCGGCCGGCGACAAGGACGGGCACGGCACCCACGTTGCCGGCACGGCCGCAGGCGACGGCAGTGCCAGCGGCCTGGTCGGTGCCGCTCCGAATGCGGAGATCATCTTCGTCAAGTTCGACTTCGACGACGTGGCGGGTCGCAACACGGATACCAACATCATCGACGGCATCAATTACATCTTCAAGCGGGCGGCAGCGCTCGGACGTCCGGCCGTCATCAACATGAGCCTCGGCTCGGACTTCGGTCCGCACGACGGCTCGACCCTGGAAGAGCGGTCGCTGGACGATCTGGCCGGCAGCGGCAAAGTGGTCGTCGTGGCAGCGGGCAACCCCGGCTCGAACAACTGGTCGCAGCAGCTCCGGTGGGGCTACGCGATGCACGGCAGCGGTGCCCTCAACGTGGATCCGTTCACGCTGCGCATCCCGACCTATGTCGCCAGCGCGACCGACAATTACGCCTTCTTCGACCTCTGGTACAAGACGGGCAACAAGTGCCGTGTCAAGGTGACCACGCCGTCGGGCAAGGTCTATCCGCCCACCGGGACGCAGTACAAAAACACCTGGGTGACCGGGAGCGCCTACACCGGCTTCAACACCACCGAAGGGGCCATTCTCGTGGGCAACGGCGGCGATCAGCTTGATTGGAGCACCAACTCCCCGGACCACGAGGCATACATCGAGATTTCCGACTACTACGGAAAGCTGCCGGCCGCCGGGACCTGGACGTTCACCCTGGTTCCGGCCAACTCGTCGAGCGTCTGCTCCGGGACCTATCACGCCTGGTACGGAGTGAGCAACAACGTGATCAAGGGGTGGCGCGACGAGAAAGCTGCCAATCCGAACGTCCAGTCCACGCCTCGCTTCGGCGGACGGGAATCGGACAATGCCGTCACCATCGGCACTCCGGCCTCGGCCAACGAAGCCATCGCCGTGGCCGCGTATATGACGCGGGATTCATGGGACTTCTCCTACGGCGTGCAGCCGGACGGTGCGTGCATCGAGGATCCGGGGCTCCAGCAGGCCTATGATGCGCTTCCCATCGGCTACTATGACACCTTTGCGCTTGGCGAGCTGGCCTACTTCTCGGGTCGTGGACCTCGGCGTGACGGGGTGCTCAAGCCCGAGATCGCGGCCCCGGGAGTGGGTATCGCTTCCTCGCTGTCGCACTTCGTGCTGCACGACGAGTGGCCGAACCGCTGCGTCTCGTACTGGAGCGGCGGGCCCTACCACTTCGGCACCAACCGAGTCCTGCCGGGCCTCCAGGCCACGGTGATCCAGGGGACGAGCATGGCGTGCCCCAATGCCACCGGTGCCATCGCCACGCTGCTGGAGAAGAAGGCCGACCTGAACGACAAGTGCCTGCGCAAGATCTTCCAGCTCTCGGCCCGGCACGACAGTGCCACGGACCAGGTCCAGCGAGCGGCCAACTCGGCCTTTACCGACACCGACGGCACGGTCGGCGGCAGCAAGCCCATCAACAATGATTGGGGCTATGGCAAGATGGACATCGATGCAGCGCTTGCGGCCCTTGCTCCCTATTCCACCTGCACCGGCGCCTGCGTGATCGATGCCGACTGCGGCACGGGCTACAAGTGCACAGCGGCCGTCGATCCGTGTGCGTGCAATACCTGCGTCGCGGCCCCTGTCTGCCAACCCACGGGCACCATCTGCACCCTCAACTCCCAGTGCTGCTCCAACCTCTGCTCCGGCAAAAAGACCAAGTACTGCAAGTAGTTTTGTCACGCCGCAGGCGCACCGCACCTACGGACCGGGGGAACCAATACGACCGGTGAGCTTCGCTCCGCAGGCAGGGCCTGACCCATCACGCCGCAGGCGCACCGCACCTACGGACCGGGGGAACCAATACGACCAGCGAGCTTCGCTCCGATCCGTCGGGAGATGGGCCGGTGTGCGGGGGGAAGTTCCCGGGCGGGGGCGCGGTTGGGGCCGTTGACGGAAGATCGCGCAACGCTCGGGGGAGTGTGGTATCCTGCACAACCGAGCCGGAGGTGGTGCCATGCGGATCGTCGGTTTCGGGTTGCTGACAGCGGTGGTGGCCGCGCTTCTTGCGTTGCCGGGGTGCGGAGAAGGCGGGGGCGGAGACGACGGCGGCGGAAAGGCTGACGGAAGGGGCAGCACCGACCTGGCCGGCGACGCCCTGCCTGGAGATGGAACGTCCGGGGATGCCGGGATTGGTGATGTCCGCGGTGGCGATGCTGCACCGGATGGACTGGCCGAGGAACTGCCGCCTGTTCCGGAGTCGCTGGACTACCTCGTGATCGCGGCGGACGACCTGCTGGAGACGGCACAGGGATTTGCCGAGCTTCGCCAGTCGCTGGGACACGTGACGTACATCGTCAAGATGAGCAGCCTGATCCCGCCGGCGGCCATGACCGAGGCCGCAGTGGTCGCCTCTGCCAAGGGGTACGTGAAGCAGCTCTGGAGCAAGCGGGACAAGAGCCGGCCGTTTTACCTGCTGCTCGTGGGGGATGCCAACGAAGGGAAGAACGACCCGGCGACGACCATTCCGTCGGGCCAGTGGCAAGGGGGGTGGCAGGGGTGCTACTCGGACAATTTCTATGCGGACATGGACGGCGATCACGTGCCCGATCTCGCTGTCGGGCGGATTCCCGTGCGGACCGACAAGGAAGGGCTGGCCATCCTGGAGCGGGTCAAGGGGCACGAGACCTCGTACGAGCCGGGTCCCTGGAACCACCGGATCCACGTGTATGCGGGGGAGGGCGACTTCGGGCAGGACATCGACTTCTTCATCGAGACGATTGCCCAGAAGGGGCTCGAAGCGGTTCCGTACGAATACGACCTCCAGTTCGCGTACCGGAACCCGGACAGCCTCTACTACTACATGCCGTTCGAGGAGAAGGTGCTCGACCTGGTCACTCAGGGGGCGGTCCTGGTCACTTACATGGGCCATGGGGGGGGCGAGCTCGACGTGGGGAGCCTGAGCCAGGTCGTCATGCAGAATCGGTTCCCGCTCCATGCGTTCTTCGCATGCGGGACCGGGGACTACATCGGACAGGGGGACAGCGATTCCGAGGCCGTGATGAAGCAGGCCGGAGGGCCGATCTCTCTGCTGGTTTCCCAGACCACGACGCACCCGTACGGCAATGCGCTCGATGCGCTGGAGCTGGAGGCCGCAGTGTTCATCGAACAGGCGCCAACCGTGGGAGAGGCGATCCGCATCATGAAGGACCGCACCCTGAACCACACCGATGCGCTGCGGGAGACCATCGATGCCTTCGCAGTGCTCTACATGACCGAGGACGAAATCGAGGACGTCCCGGTGGACCATCTCTACAGCTACAACCTGCTGGGGGACCCGGCCACCCGGATTCGCCTGCCCGAAGGCAAGGTGGCGATCACCGCCGGAGATGCCCTGCTCGGACAGACGCTGGAGGTCTCGGGTACGGTGGACAACCTCGAGTCCGGGACCGTGGACGTGGCGCTGGTTTGCGAAAGGGCCCAGCTCCTTCACCCCATCGAGCCGGTGGAAGACCCTGATGCGCAGGCAAGCTGGCCAGCGGTGCAGGCCAACTGGGACAAGGTGATGGACAAGACGGTGGTCGGGGGGCAGGCCGAGGTTGCCGCGGGCAAGTTCTCCATCGAGCTGGCCGTGCCCGATTCGATTCCCGCAGGCCAGTACTACCTGACCGCCTACGCACAGGACGGAAAGCTCGACGCCGTCGGGTCAGTGCAGATCAAGCTTGAGAAGCCCTGAGGACCGCCCTTTTCCTCGCTCCCCCCTACAGCTCCCCCCACAGGTACTTGAGCGCATAGAGGGCCTGGAAGTTGCAGCCGGTGCAGTAGTACTCGAGATGCTCGGGCTTTGCGATCTCGCCGTCCATCCAGTGGTGGAGGATCTTGCCCCCCTGACGCAGGTGCGAGTCAATGAACGAGAGGAGGGCGTCCACCTCGTCGAGATAGAGGGCATCGCCGGTCTGTTCGTAGAGGGTCAGGAACGCCAGGATTGTGTAGAGCTGGCTGGACAGGGTCTTGTAGTCGTCGGTCTTGGCTCCCATCGTCACGGCACTGTACGGGGACCGGTAGCTCCCCTGTTCGACGTTCTTGAGCGGCTGGATCGCCTCGTAGAGCACCAACGCTCGTTCCAGGTGGGTGGGGTCGGACCCCAGAGAGTACATCCGTCCGTAGAGCAGCATCATGATGATGTTCGGGTAGAGGTAGAGCTTCTCGTTTTCCGGGCTGAAGCGATAGCCGCCCAGCGAATCGTCCCACGCCTGGGAGTGGATCGTCTCGGCAATGGTTGCGGCGCGCTCGAGCCAGGCCGCAGAAAGGGTGGGGTACAGCCTGGCCAGCTCGACGTCCAGCAATGCGAAGAGAGCGGTGACCACCGTGTTCCCGTAGGTGTAGACCGAGTAGGTATCCGCATCCGGGACGTAGTCCCCCATGACCTGGAGAAGCACATCGAGCCCCTGGACCGAGCCCTTGACCTCGTCCGCAATCTGCGCCTTGTCGGCAGGAAGGGCCTCCTTGACGGCATCGGCCCCCAGAAGAGCCACGGCCTGGTCGTAGCGCTGCAGGGTCTCGAGCAGCCCCAGCAAACCCATGACGAGGTCGTCCCCGGCCTCCAGGAAGCCCGCCGGGTTGTCGAGGAACTTCTCGGCTTGACCCAGTGCAAATGCCGCCGCATGAAGGCCTCGGGTCGTCATGTCGGCATCCGCAGTCTCCACGCCGTGCCAGACGAGAAACGCCTGGCCGTAGAAGCAGGCATCCCCGAAGTCCTCGGCAAAGTTGCCGCCTTCGCACTTTGCGTTCTCGAGCAGGTAGGCCAGCACCTCGTCGAACATGTCCTGGAAGGGCGGTCCGGGAACAGCCGTTTCGGCCGGATGCACATCGGATGTCGAATCCTGCGTTCGGGGGAGGTCGGATGCCATGTCCAACGGTGCGGTCCCGCTGGACGGGCCCGCACAACTGGCAAGCGCTGCCACCCCCAACACGAAAGACAGGATTGTCTTCATCGGCACCTCCGAAGCCGGGGATAGGACTGATAGGACAAATAGGACGAATAGGACGTATGGACAGCATAGGTGCGGTGCGGATCGAGCAGGTGGGTTTGACTGGCGGCCGATGGGGCTACGAGGGCTTTCATGTTAGCAGGTCCATCTTGCGTTGGCGGCCGTTCCCCGGGCACGCATGCTGCCTCGGCTGCTCATGCTACCCGCTTTCCTCCGCACTGGCGGCCGTTCGTCCTATTCGGCGGCGGGTCCCATTTGTCCTATTCGTCCCACATGACCTATGTCTTCTCCCCGCCGCCCCCGCCGCGCAGTTCCCCACGAGTCAACCCCAGGGCCTTGCGCAACAGTGCATCGAGCACCCGTTCAGGAAGCAGCGCAACCAGCCAGAGCAGCAGCCTTCCGTGCCAGGGGGAAACGTAGCGGGCACATGGCCGGCGGGCGGTCAGCACCCGGAGCACGGCCCGGGCGATGACATCCGGCCCCACAGCCTTGGCGTACATCCCGGCCAGGGCGGTCTTCCACTTTGCCATGGGACGTTCATAGGGAGTCCCATCCACCGGGCACGAAGCAACCGAACGCACGGCCGTCTCCTCGAACGATGTCCGGATCGCCCCCGGCTCGATGACCGATACCGAGATGCCGAACCCGTGCACTTCCCTGCGAAGGACATCCGACAGTGCCTCCACCGCGAACTTTGTGGCACAGTAGATGCCCTGCAGGGGGAGCGCTATGCGGCCCACCATGCTGCTCACGTTGACGATGCGGCCCTTGCCCCGCTTCCGCATGCCGGGCAGAAACGCCCGGGTCACTGCAAGCAGGCCGAACACGTTGGTCTCGAACTGGCTGCGGACCTCCGGGTCTCCCACCAGTTCGAGGGGACCGGACTGGCCGTAGCCTGCGTTGTTCACCAGCGCGTCCAGGCCTGCGCCATGGGTGATCCGCTCCACCTCGACGACGGCCTGCCGGATCGAATCCGGATCGGTGACATCGAGCCGAAACGCCATCAAGGAAAGGCCTTCGCACTCCTGCCGCAGCCAATCCAGCTGGGCCTGGTTGCGGCCGGTTGCGATCACGGAATACCCTGAGCGGGCCAGCAGAATGGCCGATGAACGGCCGATACCCGACGTCGCTCCGGTGATCAGGACGTGACTGCCCTTCGCGATTCCCATGTTCCTTGCCTCCCTACTCCACCAGCCCCAGGTTCGAAGGACAGAAGATCCCCCTGGGGTCGAGCATCTTCTTCAGCTCCTGCATGGTCTTCAACGTTGCCGGGTCCATCCTGGCATGCAGCCTGGGCAGGACCGAAAGGGGCGGCTTGTACTGCACGTACCCGTAGCCGAGCGCGAGGTCGAACAGCTCGAGGTTGAGCGTGCGGACACGGGCCATCTCTTCCGGCGAGCTCCGGTCGAACACCTCGAGGAAGCGCAGGACCGCGAAATGTCCGGTCTTCATGGCCCGGCAGACGACGGCCGGAGGGAAGCCGTGCTCGACCATCCGGTCCATGCAGGCCTGGCAACAGGAGGTGATGGTGCTCATGGGACCGTAGGTGCCGACCCAGGTCATGCCTCCCCCCTTGCTCTTCGTGAGGAAGTCGAGGTCGGTGGGGAAGTCGCTGTACTTGACCATCTCGGGCAGTGCGGTCACGAGGTCCGCCACGAATAAGGGGCCGGTGAGCGCGCCGCCGGCTCCGGTCTCGGCCAGCACCCGGCGAGCTGCGGCGATCTTCCCGTCCATCTCGGAGGGGGTCTCGGCGCTGATGTCCAGGTACACGAAGCAGACCGGCTCTCCTTCGGCCCGCTCGGTCCCCGGCCGCTCGACCCCGAGCATCATGCGGCCGGTGGGCCACGTAAGCACCCCCAGATCGTCGCAGATCTCGAGCCTTACGAGTCGCTTGACCATGGCGAAGGTGGCATCGAGCTGCTGGGCGAGGATGAAGAGCCGTTCCCTCAGCGGGTGTTTGGGCCACAGGGCCAGCACGCCACGGGTGACGATGCCGGTGGTACCCAGCCACGCGACGAACAACCCGGTCAGGTCGGGCAGCGGAGGGCGGCCGTAGGGTACCGGTCCGACCCCCCAGGCTCCCGTCTTGATGACGCGGGCATCATGAAGCACCGCCTCGAGGCCGAGAATGGCTTCCGACATGGAGCCGATACGAAGCGAGTAGTTGGTCAACCCGTCCATGAGGCAGTTGAGCAGCACGGACGTATCCGGCGGGGCCAGCGAGTAGCCGATCCGCAGCTCGGGTGCATGCTCCTCCAGGTAGGCCTTGAGCTGTTCCTGGGTCACGCCCGGCTCGATGATCGCATACATGTCCTCCCTGGAGAATTCCAGGATCCGGTTCATCCTCGTGAAGTCCACGACCACGCCGCCGCTCTCGGGAATGGCCAGACCTCCCACGTTCTGGTTGGCGACCCGCGGGGTGAGCGGAACGCCGCTTTCCCCGGCCCAGCGCACGAGCGCCTGGATCTCCTCGACGGATTCCGGCCAGACCGCGGCTCCGGCCATTCGGGGATCTGCATCGGTGATGTCGTCCCGGAACGCGGCGAGATGCTCCGGCTCCAGCGCCACCCGGTCTTTCGGGAAGATCGATGTCAGCCCTTTCAGGTCCATGGGTTCTCCCTACGCTCTCAAGAACAGCAGGAACAGGCGCACCGCCAGCATCGGCGAGCCGGCAAACCCCAGCTTGCCGGTCAGCAGCGCACCGATGAACCGCTTGTGTGCGATGAAATGGACCAGCGCCCGAAGCTCGCCCCGGATGCGGGTCGTTGCCTTGCGCTCCGGGGCGCTGCTCCGGATCTCGATGGCGTCGCCAAACGTCAAGTGCACCGCCATGCGGTCCGCGGACAGGAGCACGGTCCCGGACAGCGAGGCCAGGCGGCGTTTTGCCGCTTCATTGCCCTCGACGGACAGGCGGCGGAGGAAGTTGCGAAGGATGAGCGCCAGCAGCGATGCCCGCTCTTCCTCGTACAGCACGACCTCTTTCATTGCGTCCCCCACGTTTCCAGAGAGGGTACCACGAGGGGATTGGTCGTGTCGAAAGGAACCGGGGCCACGGCTCCGGCTACTTGGCGCAGGGGTCTCCGGCAACCCGGCCGCCGCCGTCCACCGGCATGCCGCCGATGCTGCGTCCCCGGAGCTGGGCGTTGACAAAGGAGATGCGGCGGTTTGCGGCCTTGCCCTCCGCAGTCTCGTTGGACTGCACCGGCTTGTTCTCGCCGAATCCCACCGGGATGAGGCGTTCGCAAGCCACTCCGTGAGCGATGAGCCACCGTGCCACGGCCAGGGTGCGCTTCTCGGAGAGCTCCTGGTTGGCCTGGTCGTCGCCGTCGCTGTCCGTGTGCCCCTCGATTCGCAGGAGCGTGATGTAATCCTTGGCTTCCAGGTAGGCCTTCACGTGCTCGAGGGCCGTGTCGCTTTCGGGCTTCAGCTTGTCGGTCCCGGTTTCGAACACGATCAGGGACAGCAGCTTGAGCATGCTTCCGTCCAGCTCGAAGGTACGGGCCGGCGCCGATGCCGGGACTTCCTGGGCGAGGACGGCGGCACCACTCCAGGCGGACAGCGTCGTCACCAGGGCAGACAGGAACAGGAATGTTCGGACAGTGCGCTTCATGGGGTTCTCGGCCTCCAACCAGATCAAGGGCCCATCGGCGGAATGCCGCGGGGACTGATGGAAGATAGGACGGGGGCGCTGCAGAGTCAATTGGCAGCCCGGGAATCCTGCTTACCGAGTTGCGCCCGTGTGCTATGGTGTGTGTATGACTCGTCGGCACGGGACTTCGCTGACAGGGTCGGGGAGGAAGGAGATGGATCTTGCGACGTTTCGCAACGGGGGGGTGACGCTGGGCGCTCTCTGTCTCGTCCTGGCGGCATGCAGCGGGGACGGAAGGAAGGAGTCCGTGGGCGGGCCGGACGAGCAGGGGGCGGATCAGCGCCAGGGACCGGATCTAGGGCTGGGAGAGGATCTGGCCCTCGAGCTTCCCGGAACCGATGTCGCCGGGGTCGACCTGGCTGGCGGGGAGGACACACCGCATCCCGATGGGTGGATTCCCGACGGCAAACCGGCACCGGATGTCCCTCCCGCGGATGGTTGGCAGGACGCGGCAGCGGACCTGCCCCAGGAAACGAGCCCCCTGGATCTTCCGGACTCGGCCCCGGAACCGGATTGGCACGGGGACGTGCCCGCGGGCGACACGGGAATACCGGACGTTCCGGGCGAGGTGGTCTGGTCGCTCGGCGTGGAGGTGGAATCGCCGTCGCAATGGCAGCGGGGGCCGGTGGTGATCGACTACGAGGTCACCGGGTCGGGCAAGGGGACCTGGTCCCCGGTCGTGGTGTGGAAGGAACCGGGCAAGGACCCGGCCCCCTGCACGCCGCTGGCCGGATACGGGGAGCCGCTGGCCCCACAGAAGGGGGATGGCAAGCACCGGTTCGTGTGGGATTCCATGGCGGATGCTCCGGGGTACCACGAGACGGCCTGGATTGAGGTGAGGATCATCCCCGACGCGGGGGAGCAGGTCGAAGCGACCAGCGAACAGTTAGGCCTCTACAACGAGCCCGATGCCGTCCGGCAGGTGCTGGTGACCAGCTCGATCAACGGGAACGACAAGCTGCGGCGCTACACGTGGACCCATGGCCAGGGGATGTCCCCCGAAAAGCAGCTCCTGAAAGTCGAGCCCTACCCGGTGCGAGTTTCCATGGCTCCAAACGGCTTTGTCGCCGCGCTGGTCCGGGAGTACGCCGAGTCGGTGACGCTCCTGCACCTGAATGCGACCAGCGGTGCGGTCAGCGTGGCGGGTTCCATCGCCATGACGGACCTCTACCCGGTGGACGTCGTGTTTTCCGGCGACGGGGCCACCCTGTTCGTGGCCTGTGCCAGCCCGAACCCTGAAGGAGGAGTGTACCGGGTGGACATGGATCCGCAGACCGGCCTGGCGGTGCCGGGCGCCAATCCGGAACAGATCCACTCGCAGTTCCAGCTCCAGGCCTTCGACCTGCTTCCGGTCGGAAAGGGGCTGGTGGTACTGGGGCCGGATCCGACAGCGAACATGGCCGGGTTGCACCTGGCCACCATCGACTTATCGGGCAAGCTGCTGGATGCGTACGACCTGGTCAACGACGGAGCGCTCCCGCGCTCGATCTCCGTCTCGCCGGACGGCAAGCTGCTGCTGGCATCGTGGGCCAACCTGTTCGGCAACGGCGAGGGAGTGGCGCTGGTCGGACTGTCTGCGACGGGGGTGATGACCTACCTCGACCAGGTCACGGCGGAGGACCCGGAAGAAGCGGTCTTTGGCGGCTCGGGGGACCGAGGAATCGTCTCGGAGGCCTTTGGCAACAAGGTGACGGGGCTTACCGTGACCCCCTCTTCCCTGGAGCGGGCCAATTCGGTGAAGATGGGGCTCCCGACCCGCCTGTCCCGCACGACGTGGGGGCTGGATTCCAACACCTTCCTGGTTGCCACCATCAGCAGCCAGACCGGGGTCTCTTCGATAGCGGCCGTCGCAGTCGGGCCCACCGGCAGCCTGACCCTGGACAAGCTCTACGGCATGGGAAACGGCAACGACGTCATCCCGCAGGACGTGGCCATACAGCCGTAGCGACCGGTAACGGAATGGAATCACCGGCAACGCTCTCCGCACCGGAGCCGGCAAAGACCCGGGTCACCCTCCCCAGCCGACGGCGACGGATCGTGGAGGCCCTCACGCAGACCGGCGGGAACCGGGCCGAGGCCGCACGACTGCTGGGCATGGGGCGGACCACCCTCTACCGGTTGATCCAGCAGTTCGGACTCGAGATCAGCGAGGAGGATTGAGGTCAGCCGGCAGGCTCAGGAATCCCCGGAGGCTCGTCAGCGGCTACAGGGAAATCTTGAAGCAGCTGCCCTGGCCGGGGGCCTGGGCGTTGTCGATGAAGTCCACGATGTCCTTCCAGAAGAGAAGCGTCGCCTCATCGGCACCGGCAAGCAGCGCGGTCTCGGAAGCCACGATCACGGTGGCCACGGTCCAGGTCAGATCGGCGCCCTCAGGCAGCGCTGCCGGACCGGCGCACAGCGAGCCGAGCGTCATCCCGGCCCCGACCTGCGAGGAGACCAGGTTGAACCAGAGGGTGGCCAGGTGGCGCTGCAGCTTGGCCGCTGCCGTATCGGTGGCGCTGGCATCACAGATCAGGCTGTTGATATCGCCGACGGTCGTGCCCCGGCCCAGCTCGTCGAACACCCGGGAGAACATCTGGATGAAGGAGAGCCACCCCTCGACCTGGAGGTAGGTGAACTTCTGGTTCGGTGCGCACTGCAGATCCGGAGTCTCTGCGCAATCCATCGCCCGCATGGTCTGGTTGCACCAGAAGCCCGGGGTGCCGATATCCTCGCCCGCGTCGTTGTTGATCGGGGGCTGGGTCACCGTGGTGGTCACGGAATCGCACGCAGCCTCGGCCTCGGCGCTGTCCACGCAGGCGGTGTTGACAATGGCGGCTCCGCCGGCAATGAGCGGGCTCACGTAGGCCTCGACGGTGATCGTGCCACCCTCGCCGACCGCCAGGACACCGACGGTGCATGTGATGGTGAGGTTGTCCGACGAGGAGCAGCCTGCGCTCAGCGTCTTCACGTACAGGGCTGGAAGCACGATGCCGGCCAGCGAGATCGTGGGGAGCGTGTCGGTCACGATCACGTTGTTCTGGTCGCAGCTGGAGGCACCGCTGTTGTAGGCAATCGAGTAGGTAATGATGCCGCCGGCCTGGACGGTGGCCGGGCCGGACTTGTCGATGACGAGCTCGTACTCGCACACAGGCGGGGGCTCGATGCCGCCGCCGATGTTGGTCAGGTCGTGCGAGAACGGAGTAAAGAGGTCGGTGCAAGTAGTAATCGTCGTCTTGCCCTGCTTCTTCACGACTTTGCCCTCGGCAAAGGCATCGAAGTGGACCCGGAGCGCTTCGGTCCCGCTGAGCGCCACTTCCACCTGGCGGAGGTCGTCCGCGGCCAGGTTGCCCAGGTCGATCACGGTGTAGTAGGTGGCGTAGACGCCGTGCAGCGGAATGCTGCGGCCCGAGCACGAGAACTTCGGCACGCCGTAGGTGAACGAAGCGGGCGACAGCTCGACGCCGTCCACCGTTCCCCCCTCGAATTCGCCGATGTCCTCGACGGCCACGAGGAGCTGCACGCCGTAGGCCGTGTTGTTGCCCGCGCCGCGGCCGTGGTTGTAGACGTCCAGGAGGAAGTCGCCGCCGTACACGACCCAGCTCTCGGTGAGCCAAGGATCCGCGTCCACGCCCACGTACGCAGGATTCTGTGCATACGCGTCGGTCAACGCATCGGGCAACGCAGAATCGGGGAACAGCCAGAGGCTCGCCTCGGCACGGACGTTCGAAGCGAAGAGCACGCAGAAAGCACACGCCACGGACAGCGACAGGATGGACTTGCGCACCATGTGGAACCTCCAGGGAATAGTTGACGCCCCGAGCAGCTCCGGAACACCCGTCCGGAAACTGTGACAACCTGACTCGTAAGATAGGAGAACCATCGCCACCTCCTGACTCGCAACCTATCAGGGGACGTCCGGATGGACAATCAGGTTTCATGCGCCTGCCAAACAAGCAAACCGCGTTGCGGCGGCCGAGAAGCACTCCCGTCCGGATCGCTTCCGAGCAGACTAGATCATCACAACCAACCGAATTTGTTGGTTTTTTTGCCACAAGAAGCACCCAGATCAAATGGGTTCTCCGGGGGGGGCTTGGGCCCGGTTTTCTTTCTTCGTTGGATATGTGCGATCTGGTCACTAGTGCGACACGATGTCACATAAAACACAGCGACCCTGCGTGTAGCCTTGCTCCGAGCCACTTTGGTGCGTTTCAGGATCAACAGTCGAGGGGGGGGCCTGGTTCGTCTGGGAGGGAGACTACTCGGCCTTCTGCTTGAGGATGTTGAACTCGACGCGGCGGTTCATCTGCAGGTCTTCCTCGGTCTTCTCGACCTTGACAAGGGGGGCATCCTCGCCAAACCCCTTGGCATCCAGGCGGGCCTTGTCGATGCCGTGCTCCACCAGGTACTTCAGCACCGCCTTGGAGCGCTTGTCCGCCAGGGCCCGGTTATGGGCAGCCGAGCCGCGGGTATCCGTGTGCCCCTCGATCCGGATCTTCTCGATGCCGGGGTTCCTGTTGAGCACGTCCACGACTGCGTCCAGCACGGGGAAGCTCTCGGGCTTTATCTTGTCCTGGTTGTCGAAGAAGTAGACCCGGTCCATGATGACGATCTTCTTGCCTTCAACTTTGGCCAGCTCGTCGGGGCAGCCGTCCTCATCCTGGAAGTTGTTCTTCGATTCCGGCTCCAGCGGGCACTTGTCGGCCGTGTCGAGGATGCCGTCCTTGTCGTTGTCCGGATCGGGACAGCCGTCCTGGTCCTCGAACTTGTCGTCATCCTCGGGCTGGTTCGGGCACTGGTCCTCCACGTCGAGAACGGTGTCCTCATCGTTGTCCGGGTCGGGGCAGCCGTCCTCGTCCTCGAACCCGTCGAGATCCTCCTTCTCGAGGCGGCACTTGTCGATGCCCCTGCATCGGCCTGCAACGCCGGCTTCGGCCTTGCGCTGGGATACCCATTCGTCGCACACCCCGTCCCCGTCGTCATCGGGATCGGGGCAGCCGTCCTGGTCTTCGAACCCGTCCGCATCCTCGGGCGTCTGGGGGCAGCGATCGTCGGGATCGAGCAGGCCATCCTTGTCCGAATCCACGACCGGCTCTTCCGGTACGGTGTGCCACATGATGCCGGCAAACACGCGGAAGTCGGGAGAGGCATACCCTTCGGTCAGGCCCATGCCGCCGCCGAGGTTCACGTCGAGGTTCTTCATTGCGTGGTAGCGGCCTCCAGCCAGGATCTCGAGCGGGCTCTGGTTGGAATGGGAGAACGGCTCGCTGGCCGCTGTGGCCCCGATGGCTTCCGCAATGAGGTCGAGCTTCTCCGGCACGATTCCGACCCAGGCACCGGCCCGGAATCGGAGCTCGTCGAGCAGGTCGAGATCGCCGACCTGGCCGTTTTCGGTCAGCAGGTAGCCGAGATCGAGGGCAACGCCGAAGCGGTCCAGCTCCAGCCCGAGGTTGACCCACGGGGTGAAGGTGAAGTTGCGATTGCCCATGTACGGGTCCACGAGCTGCCCCGTCGGGGCAGTCAGCTCCGGCGTGAGCCCGACCGAGAAGAGCCGGTCTTTCGTGGCGTAGAGCATCAAACGGGGCACGATGCGGATGTCGCCGATCCCTGCGACCGAAGGGGAACCGCTGTCGGCAAACCCGTCCCCGTCCTGGTAGAGGACCACTGGGACGGCCACGCCCACGTCCAGCCAGTCGAGCGGGGCGATGGCGAAAAGTGCGTTGCCGGTCACCTGGTTCCCTACGATCGTGCGCACCACGCTGCCGTCGCCAAAGCTCTTCACCACCAGGGGATTACGCTGGTAGTCCAGGAACAGGCCGACGTTCCATTCCCCGGCTTCCCGGGTGAAGCCCTTGCCGGTCACGAACAGATCCTGCTGGAACGGGGACGGGTCGAATGCCTGGGAATCGACTGCGCTCTGGGCGTGGGCCGGACCTCCGCCGGCCAGGACCACGAGGGCAGTTAGCGCTGCCAGCCCGCCCCCGCGGCGCTCACGTAAGAAAGGGAGAAGACCCCCGGTGCGGCCCCAGCGCAGCCCCGCCAGGACAGCCAACGCCAGGAGCACGAGGGCCGGCACGGTCCCCCTGGCTCCGCTCGGAGCACCGGCCGGTGCCGTGCTGCAGGCACCTCCACGCACCCCGAATGCCTCGGCTTGGCAGAGATCGCCGGTCCCATCCTCGTCCCAGTCCTCCTGGGCCGGGTTGGCCAGGGTCACGCAGTTGTCCAGGTCGTTGTCGAGGCCGTCACCGTCAACATCGTCGTCGCACAGATCGCCGAGCCCGTCCCCGTCCAGGTCCGCCTGGTCGTTGGGAGAATCCGGGCAGTTGTCCTCCGTGTCCACGATCCCGTCACCGTCCTTGTCGGCCGGCGGCGCTTCGTCGCACGCATCCCCGATCCCGTCCTGGTCGGCATCCGCCTGGTCCTCGTTCGGGTCGTCCGGGCAGTTGTCCTGGTCGTCCACGATCCCGTCACCGTCCTTGTCGGCCAGCGGCGCTTCGTCGCACGCATCCCCGATCCCGTCCTCGTCGGCATCCGACTGGTCTTCGTTCGGGTCGTCCGGGCAGTTGTCCTGGTCATCCGCTATCCCGTCACCGTCCTTGTCGGCGGGCGGCGCTTCGTCGCACGCATCCCCGATCCCGTCCTCGTCGGCATCTGCCTGGTCCGGGTTGGTAGTGAGGGGGCAGTTGTCCTCGCCGTTCGCAATGCCGTCGTTGTCCTGGTCCTTGTCGCAGAGATCTCCCATTCCGTCCTGGTCGAGGTCCGCCTGGTCTTTGTTGGGCGTGAGGGCGCAGTTGTCCTCGTCGTTGGGGATCCCGTCGCCGTCCCGGTCATCGTCGCACACATCGCCGGATCCGTCTTCGTCGAGATCCGCCTGTTCCGTGTTGGGTGCGGACGGGCAGTTGTCCTCGGCATCGGGGACCCCATCCCCGTCGAAGTCGTCCTCGCAGGCATCACCGAGGCCGTCCTGGTCGAAGTCCGCCTGGTCCTCGTTGGGCACCAGGAGGCAGTTGTCGTCGACGTCCAGGATCCCGTCCCCGTCCCGGTCGTCGTCGCACGCATCGCCGACCTGGTCCTCGTCGAGATCGGCCTGGTCCTCGTTGGGCACCAACGGACAGTTATCTACGCCGTCGTCCTGGCCGTCGCCGTCGTCGTCATCGTCGCACACATCGCCGAAGTCGTCCTGGTCGAGGTTGGCCTGGTCTGCGTTGGCGTTCTCCGGGCAGTTGTCCTCGTCGTCGAGGATTCCGTCACCGTCCAGATCATCCTCGCAGGCATCGCCGAAACCGTCCTGGTCCTGGTCGGCCTGGTCGAGGTTGGGAACCAGCACGCAGTTGTCCTTCTCATTGAGGATCGTGTCGCCATCCACGTCGTCGTCGCACTCGTCGCCCAGCCCGTCCTTGTCCAGGTCTTCCTGGCCTGCGTTGGGCACCACGAGGCAATTGTCGACCTGGTTTGCGATCCCGTCCCCGTCCCGGTCCGGGTCGCCGACATCGCACAGCCCGTCGCCATCCTGGTCCGGGCCGTCCTGAGTCGGAGCGGGCGTGCCCTGTACCGAGCAGTCGTCGCAGGTATCCAGATCTACGTCCGCGCACACGAGCGGGTCGGTGGGAGCCGTGTCAGCCCCGTCCTCCACCGTGTCCCCGTCCTTGTCCGTGTCGCATGCATCTCCCAACTCATCCTTGTCCAGGTCTTCCTGGAGCGGGTTGGGCACGAGAGGGCAGTTGTCCACTTCGTTTGCGATCCCGTCGCCGTCGCGGTCCGGGTCGCCGGCATCGCACAGCCCGTCGCCATCCTGGTCGGGCCCATCATCCTTGACGGCGGGCTTGGCCAGCACGGAGCAGTCGTCGCAGGTGTCCTCGTCCAGATCCTGGCAGGTCAGCGGATCCGCGGGGGCCGTATCCACCGCATCGAGAACCGTGTCGCCGTCCTTGTCCGTGTCGCAAGCATCTCCCAGCCCGTCCTTGTCCAGGTCTTCCTGCAGAGGGTTCGACAGGAGGAGGCAGTTGTCCGTCACGTCCAGGACGCCGTCCCCGTCGTCGTCATCATCACAGGCGTCACCGACGAGATCGCTGTCGAAGTCGGCCTGGTCGGCATTCTTCAGAACGGGGCAATTGTCCACGACATCGGCAATTCCGTCGCCGTCGTCGTCATCGTCGCACGCATCGCCCAGACCATCCTTGTCCAGGTCGGCCTGGTCGGCATTCTTCAGAACGGGGCAATTGTCCACGACATCGGCAATCCCGTCGCCGTCGTCGTCATCGTCGCACACGTCGCCCAGACCATCCTTGTCCAGGTCTTCCTGGCCCACGTTGGGCACGGTGGGGCAGTTGTCGTCCCCGTTGAGGACGGTGTCGCCGTCCCGGTCCGGATCGCACACGTCACCGATGTCGTCCTTGTCCTGGTCGGCCTGGTCTTTGTTGGCCACACTCACGCAGTTGTCGACAGCATTGAGCACCGTGTCGCCGTCGATGTCGTCGTCACAGGCATCTCCCAGGCCATCCTTGTCCTGGTCCTCCTGGAAGGCGTTGGGGACCGAGGGGCAGTTGTCGTCCTCATCCGGAATGCCGTCGCTGTCCTTGTCTCCGTCGCAGAGATCGCCGACACCGTCTTTGTCCGCGTCCTCCTGGCCGGGGTTGGCCACGAGCGGGCAGTTGTCCGCGGCATTGAGGAGCCCGTCGCCGTCGATGTCCGGGTCGCAGGCATCGCCCAGTGCATCCTTGTCGACATTGGCCTGGGTCGGGTTCGAGATGTCGGGGCAATTGTCTGCGGCATTTTGAACGCCATCGCCGTCCCGGTCATCATCGCACAAGTCGCCCAGCCCGTCCTTGTCCAGGTCCGCCTGGTCCAGGTTGGCCAGGTAGGGGCAGTTGTCCGCAGCGTTGAGGATTCCGTCCCCGTCGATGTCCGGGTCGCAGGCATCGCCCAGTGCATCCTTGTCGACATTGGCCTGGGTCGGGTTCGAGATGTCGGGGCAATTGTCTGCTGCGTTCAGAATCCCGTCTCCATCCCGGTCGTCGTCGCACGCGTCGCCCTTCTTGTCTCCATCCAGGTCAGCCTGGTTGGCATTGGATACGGTGGGGCAGTTGTCCTCGAAATCGAGGATCCCGTCCCCGTCGGTATCCATGCCCACCGGCTCGGAGGCACCGGATGCCAGGGTGAAGGGGTCGGTCTTGCCGTCGTTGTTCCCGAGGTCGCCGTTGAGGGTCTGCGAGTTGGCGGACGTGCCGAAGATGAGCACGATGGGCGTGACGTTGCTGACCCCGTCGTCCTGGAGCGGCTTGAGCGGGATGAAGAAATCCACGAAGAAGTCGGGGCTCCCGCACAGGTTGGACGGGGCCGGCATCACCCGGCCGTTGGTGTTCCACGGATAGGTGGCCATGACGATCTCCGCCTTGTCCGCGGGGGACCCGATGGCGGCCTGGACCGTGTTCTTTGCCAGCGTTACCTGGTCAGGGTTGGACACGCCGTCGGCCATGGCAATGTACTCGTAGTCGTTGAGGTCGCCGTCCGTGTCGAACTCCACGGCCCAGCCGAACGGAGTCAGCCCGCCGCCCTTGGCCGCTGCATCACCGTCCACCCGAATGCGGAAGAAGAGGTACCCGCCGCTGATCTTGTAATACATGGAGGGGTTGGCGGCATTGCCCACGATGTCACGGCCATCCTGAGCCCCGGACTCATCCTTGCACGGGTCCCACGACGGCAACCCGCCCGCGGTGGTAACCATGCTCCACTCTGCATCCAGCGGCCATTGCTGCGCCAGTGCCGGAGAGGCCCCCGCAAACATCCCAACGACTGCCAGCGCACCCAGGAATCGGATCGACCAGGACATGACACACCTCCGGATTGTGACTCGAAGTCCCCACTCGTCAACAGCCCAAATATGAGGGCAATCGGAGAGAAGTCAAATCCGGCCGTTCCGGGGAGCCATCGACCTTGACACCCGCCCCTGCCGGCCTGTATACCTGCGCCGTTGCTCCCGGGCGCATAGCTCAGCGGGAGAGCATCGGCCTTACAAGCCGGTGGTCACAGGTTCGAATCCTGTTGCGCCCACCCGAAAAAAATTCTTGCAACGCGCCTCGGGTTGGGGTAGAAGATCGGCGTTTGACATTCTGGGGTGGTAGTTAAGCTGGTTATAACGACGGCCTGTCACGCCGTAGGCCGCGGGTTCAAGTCCCGTCCACCCCGCCAATAGCAAGACAAGACATCGGGTGCTGGCGTACAGGTCTGTCTTTGACATTTCCCCGGGGGATGCTAAGGTCCGCCCGGGAGGATGCGGATGGACGCGGCCGGCCGCAGTTGCACTCGCTGGAGCACATGGGGAGCGATGGCCGCGCTGGCGGTCGGGGTGGTGCTGTCCGCTCTCTTTCTCACCCGCAACGTGGGGTACCTGTTTGAGGCGGATTCGCCCTGGATGCTCACGCTCCCCAACTCGCTGGAATGGGAGGGCGAGCCGGGTCCCGCAGCCTCGCTCCGGTGGACGCATTCGCAGACCACTCCGTTTCTCCATGCCGGCTTCTGGTGGCCGCGATTGTCGGTTCGGGTGGGCGATGATTCCCTGCCGATCGTGACGGAGGCGTACCAGGGCGGGTGGCTCTACTGGCCGTTCAAGCTGCTTCCCCGAGACCTTCGAACGCGAGAGACGATCCGCATGACAGCCGCGCTGCTGGGCGGGCTGACGCTGGTGCTGGCGCTTCTGGCGTTTCGTACCTGGTGGGGGGAAATGCCTTTGCTCCTTGCCGGCCTGCTGGCGTGCAACTCGATGTTCCTGCTGTCGTTCGGGTTCGGGTATCTGTACGAGGCATTGCCGATGGCTGCGGTCCTGGCCGCGGTGCTGGCAGGTCGGAAGGTCCGTGAGCGCCCCACGGCAGCGGGGGTGCTCCTGGTGGGGTTCCTGGCCGGACTGGCGGGAGGGCTGAAGCTCACCGCGCTGCCCGCTGCGTTGACGGTGGCCGGCGTGCTCCTCGGGAAGGAAGCTTTGGCAAACCCGCGGCGGGCCGGTGCGTTCGTGCTCGGGATCTTCATCCCGCTCCTGCCGTTCGTGGTCAGCGAGGCGACGATGGCCGTGGCCGGGGGGCCGTCTCCGCTGCTGTCCGCACTCGGCGGAGGCAAGGGGGGCTTCTCGGATCCGGCCGGAATGGTGTCGGGGTTCGCAATGGCCTCGGTCTGGACCGCTGCGCTGCCTGCCGGGAACGGGTACATCCTGCCCATGCTGTCCTCGGGGACTGCGCCGGCTGCCTGGCTGCTCGGTCTTTCGGCCGCGGTGTGTCTGCCGGGGCTGGCCGCTGCCGTCCTCCGGCTGAGACGGGGAATTCAGGATCCGTTGCGGGATGCCGTGCTTGCCGCGTGGGCCGTCGTGTTGCTCCTGTCCGGGCTGCTCTACAAGTCTGGCTTCGACTTCCAGGCCTTCATGACGATCCACCCGCTGGCCGCGTCGCTCGTGGTGCGGTCGCTCATCCTGGAGGGGCGCCACGCGGGGTTGGTCCGTATCCGCGGCCTTGCCCTGGGCCTGGTCGGGGCCTTCGTTGCGGTCGTGCTGTTGCACACCGGGTTGAGCTTTGCCGGGGGTGCGGGGGTCTCCACTATCGCTTCCCTTACGGCCCAGCAGGAGATTGCAGGGAGCATCCCTGACGGCAGGCAGGTGGTGACCACGTCCTACAACCAGGCCGGGATGCTGAGGATGATGTCCGGAGGCAGGGTCGATGAAATCAACATGGACCGGCTGCTGTCACCCGGAGGGGACGAGGCATTCTTCCGCCAGACGGTTCGGCATGCCTTTGCCGAGGTGACTCAGGGGCACCCGGATGCGCTCTATCTGTTCGATCTGGCACCGCTGCCCATCGACGAAAGCCGGGAGCACACGCAGTTCGGAGCGGGGATCAGCAGCCGGCAGGTGGTGGCGGAGGAGTTTGTCCAGGCCGTCCGGGAAGCCGGGATGTACAGCAAGGCCGTGGCCGTCGGACGCGGCGATTCCGGAACGGGCGTGTATGCGCTCGTCGAGCTGAAGCGGATCTCCGGACTGTAGGGGATTGGGGGACTGAATGGTCAACCTGGGAGTGATCATCTCGTTTTGCGCCATGTCGGTGCTCTGCCTGGAAGTGGCCTGGATGCGCCTGTTCGCCATCGAGAGCTTCTCCAGCTTCGGATACATGATCCTGAGTATCGCGCTACTGGGCTTCGGACTCGGCGGAGTGGCCATCACCCTGTTTGCCGACCGGTTCGCTGGCCGGCGGGAAGCCTGGCTGTTCCGCTTCTCGGTACTGTTCCCGGTGGTGGGGACCTTCTCGATGATCACGTCGAGGCTCATCCCGTTCGTTCCCCAGAACGTGGTCCAGGACTCGACGCAGTGGCTCTACATCGGACTCTACTACGTGCTGCTGTCGCTCCCCTTCCTGGTCGGTTCGCTGATCATCGGTCTCATCCTGACCACAGCGGGCAGGATGGTCGGCCGCCTGTACTTTGCAGACCTCGTCGGCTCGGGCCTGGGCGGGCTCGTGGTCCTGTTCGGGTTCTACCTGCTGGCCCCGCAGTACCTGCCGGTGCTGGTCGTGATCCTGTTCCTGCCGGCGCTGGCGGCCGCCGCCTGGGGGGCCGATACGCCGGGAACAGTGACCGGCCGACACGACAGGGGCGTGCGGCTGGCCGTGGCCGCGGTCGTGGCCGCGGGGTGCGTGACGGTGCTCATTTCCAGGGCCGAGCTGCACTTCTCGGAGTACAAGGGGATCTCGTACACGCTGGCGAGCAGCGACGTGACCGAGGCCAAGGTGGTGGACGAAGCGCAAGGGCCACTCGGACTCATCCAGGTGGTGGAAAGCAAGGCGGAGCGCACGGCCCCGGGCCTTTCGACCGCGGCCCCCATGTCGGCCATGCCGCCGGTGCAAAAGGGGTTGTACATCGATGGCAGCAAGGTGGCCTCGGTGACCCGCGTGCTCACCCCTGCGGAATCGTCGTTCCAGGACTGGCTGCTCACGTCCGTTCCGTACCGGCTGCGGGAGAAGGCACGGGTCTTCCAGGTGGGGCTCGGCGGGGGGGAAGGGATCGCTCAGGCACTCCATTTCGGGGCCTCGCAGGTGCGCGTAGCCGAGATCAACGGAGTCCAGGTCGAGCTGCTCCGGGGACGGTTCGGAACAGAAAACGGCGGCATGCTCGACCGCCCCGAAGTTCAGGTGGAGGTCACCGACGGCCGGGAACTCGCAGGCCGGCATGCAGGCGCCTTCGACCTCGTTTTCGTCAACTTCCTCGATGCCTCCGGGCTGTCGTTTCCCGGGTCCAAGTCCCACTCCGAGAACTACCTGTTCACGGTGGAAGCCATGGAACGGTTCGCCGGGGCACTGGCGAATGACGGGATCCTGGTCGTGTCCACCCGGGTCGAGAACCCTCCCCGAGGCTCGCTTCGAATCCTGCCGACCGTGGCGGATGCGGTGCGCAACCTGTGGGGGCAGGACGCGCTGGCCCGGTCGCTTGCCTATGTGCGGGGCGAGTTCCACGGGATGCTGCTCGTCCGCAAAGGGGGATTCGACGACGCCGAAATCGATGCCCTCCTGGCCGATGCCTTCGACCACGGGTTTGCGGTCGCCTACTACCCCGGAATGGGCCGCGACGTGTTGGAACAGAAGGCCCGCGAGGAAGACGCGTTCTGGGAACAGCTCAAGGAAGAGCAGGGGGTCGATCTGTCCGACTTCGAGAACGGCAAGGAGGCGCAGGACCCGTTCTACGACTGCCTGGCCGCGCTGGCGACCGGGGTCGAGCCGGCGCAGGAGTACATGGCGGCTTACCCGTTCGACATCCGCCCGACGACCGACAACCGCCCGTACTTCTCGGCCATGCTCAAGTCCGGCTCATTCGACTTCATCCGGCAGGGGGCCTACAACCCCACCCACTGGGAACGGGAAGTCCCCCCGGACCTGTGGGCCGAGCCGGTCGTCGCAGTCACGCTGGTCCAGGCATTGCTGTTCGCCTCGCTCATCCTGCTGCTTCCGCTTCTTGCCCGAAAGGGGCGGGAGCGGGCCGGCGGGGGAGGCGGCTGGCGCTCCCTGGTCTACTTCAGCTGCCTGGCCGTGGGGTTCATGTTTGCCGAGATGGTGCTCATCCAGAAGTTCACGCTGTTCGTGGCCGCACCGGCCTATGCCGCGGCCGTGGTGCTGTCCGGAATGCTGGTGTTTTCGGGCATCGGGGCCGCGTTTTCGTCGAGGTTTGCCGGCCGTCTGCACGTCGGGATCCGGGTGGCGGTGGGAGGCATCGTGGTGGCGTGCCTGGCATACAGCTTCGGCTTGACGCCGCTGTTGACGGCCACGATGTCGCTGCCGGAATGGGGACGCATCGCGCTCTCGCTGCTGGCCGTCGGCCCCCTGGCATTCTGCCTGGGCATGCCGTTCCCGCTGGGGCTTGCGGCCCTGTCCGGGCCGGGCCGGGAAGGGGAAGTCGCCTGGGGTTGGGCCGTCAACGGCGCTGTCTCCGTGGTCGGCGTCGTCCTGGCCCAGACCGTCGCCATGCTGGCTGGATTTGCCGTGGTTTTCTTTGCCGCAGCGGGGATCTACCTGCTGGCGCTGGCCATGTTCCCGGGCGGCGGCGGGGCAGCCGCCGGAAACTGACCGGACGGGCGAACAGCCCGCCTCGTCAGGCGATGTCGTCGAGAAGCAGAACCTGAAGCTCGTCCACCCTCAAGAAGTCGCGATCGGCCGTGGCCAACATCGGGATTCCGCGCACCGCCAGCGTGGCAGCCAACAGCGAGTCGTTGCTCAAGAGCCCATACCGGGCCCGGAACGGTTGCGATTCCCGGATGGGATCCTCCAGCGGCGGAAGGATCCTGACTCCCATTGCCGGGATTGCCGCAGCATCCCTGGCATACCGGCTCAAACTCCGGACCAACTCGGGATTCCGCTTCAACGACCGGGCAGGGTTGTTCCCGCCGGCCAGCCCCATCGCCATCGCTTCGAACACCATGAGTCGGTGAAGCACCTCGATCAGCGTCTCCCGGGTCGTGACCCCGGCGAAATCCCCCGCCTCGATCCGGCCCAGCAACTCGGTCGCCCGACTGGACCGGCCGGTGAAATGGTACAGGAAGACGTTGGCGTCCAGACCAACAACCCCACCGGGTCGGAGCTCATTCTCCCACATGGAAGTCCTCATCCATTGCGGCCCGGAATTGGCTGTCGTCCACACGATAGCTCCCAGCCGTGGCGCTCACCAGCGAACCGGAAACCTCCCTCTCCCGCTGTTCCAGGTATCGGACGATGGCCTCCTCCAGCAGCTCGTTGAGCGGCCGCTTGTCCTTGGCTGCCCGATCCCGCAACCGAACCAACAGGTGTTCGTGCAAGGCTGTGCCCACCTTTGTCCGCATGTTGACCTCCGACTCACGGCTCTGCGGGGATCTCCTGGGTCCCCAAGACCACAGTATTCTCCTGGCGTCAAGACGTCAAGATATCTTGTCTTGATTCTGCACGTTGAACCTTGACACCGGCCGTGGAAGTCGGGAATACTGCCCAAATGGCGGTCCCGCGCTATGTGCCGCCCTTCCCCATTCCGGAGGTACTCCCATGTCACACATCTTCGATCCCAGCGAGCTGCACGCAATCGCCCGGGAAGCCGTCGCCGGCGCCAAGGATCTGGACGGCCGGTTCCGCCGGGTCATCGATGCCCTCGATGCCCGTTACCCGGGCCGCATCTGCAGGAATCCCAAGTGGATCCTCAATTCCGCCAACGGAGCGCTGGGGCAGCTTGCCCTGCTCTACGGGTCGCTGACCGAGTACGTGATCCTGTTCGGAAGCCCGGTGGGAACCGAGGGGCACTCGGGCCGCTACCTGGCCGATGTGCATGACTTCATGCTCGACGGCGAGATGTGGGCCTACATGGAAGGGGAAACCCGCAAGCAGATCTTCAAGCCGGGCGATGCGGCGCTCCTTCCACGCGGCAAGTCCAAGGGGTACGTGCTGCGCGACAAGGGCTGGATGCTCGAGTACGCCCGCGGGATCATCCCCTCCATGATGCCCTCCGGGCTTGCGGACAACTTCTTCTCCAACCTGGACATGTACAGTGCGTTTGCCACCACCTGGCACTACGGCCGCATGGTCATCGGTGATTTGCGGAACCGATGTCGGGACCGCCTACAGTGCACCCGCCGGAAAGGGGTTTGAACATGATGACCTGGGAGAGTGTTGGTCGGCATGCAGTGCGGCTTGCCCTGTGGGCCGTGGGGATGTTCCTGGTGATTGCGGCCGGGGTGGCCTCGGGAATCCCTTTGGCGAGTGCGGACGAGTGCGTTCCCAAGGACGCTGACGGGGACGGAATCACGACCTGCGCTCAGCCGCCGGACTGCAACGATGCCGACTACTTCGTCAACCCCGGAGCGGTAGAGGTCTGCAATCAGGTCGATGACGACTGCGACGGCAAGGTCGACGAGGGGTTCGACCTGGACAACGACGGGTTTTCTACCTGCAAGCCGCCGCTCGACTGCGACGACGGGGACAAGACCGTGTTTCCGGGCGCCCAGGAGAAGTGCAACGGCAAGGATGACGACTGCGACACGCTGATCGACGACGTCACCGACCAGGACCAGGACGGCTGGGACAGTTGCGAGGATTGCGATGACAAAGATGCCTCGGCGTTCCCGGGCGGGATCGAAGTGTGCGACGGCAAGGACAATGACTGCGACGGAGCATCCGACGAAGGGTTCGACCTCGATGGGGACGGATACTCGGTCTGCGGTGCCGAGCCCGACTGCAACGACTTCGATGCAGACGTAAATCCCCAGGCGCCCGAGGTCTGCGACCTGGTGGACAACGACTGCAACGGCAAGGTGGATGACGTGGCGGACGGGGATGGGGACGGCGTGACCGTGTGCGACGGGGACTGCGATGACGGCGCGGCCGATGTCTTCCCCACGGCCGAGGAGCTGTGCGACGACAAGGACAACGACTGCAACGGAATCACCGACGACGCGGTGGATGCCGATCTCGACGGATACGATGCCTGCACCGACTGCAACGACTCGGATCCGCTGATCCGCCCGGAAGCCGAGGAGCTGTGCGACGGCAAGGACAACGACTGCGACGGGAAGACCGACGAGGTAGTGGACGGCGACAAGGACGGGTACGACCTGTGCGTGGATTGCGACGATGCCGACAAGGAGGTGTTCCCCGGCGGCTTCGAGAAGTGCGATGGAAAAGACAACGACTGCAACGGCCTGATCGACGAGGGCAAGGACGAAGACGGGGACGGCTACACGGCCTGCTCCGGGGACTGCAACGATTCGAATCCCAAGATCCACCCGGGAGCGTTCGATCTCTGTGACGGAAAGGACAACGACTGTTCCGGGAAGGTCGACGATCCGCCGGACCTGGACGGCGACGGCATCCACATGTGCAAGGGGGACTGCAACGACTTCGACCCCGAGGTGAATCCCAAGGCGGAGGAAGTCGCGGACGGCAAGGACAACGACTGCGACGGGCTCGTTGACGAAGGGCTCGTGGAGCCGCCGCTGGTCCCGCCCGCAGACGTCACGGGCATCGACCTCTGGGACGAGGATGCTGCCGGAAACGCCCTGCCCGCGGTGGAGCCGGTACCGGCAAAGAGCGGGGGCGGGTGCAGCGTGGGGGCAACGCTTGCGGGAAGCACCGCGGCGGGCCCCGTGGCGGCGGGGCTTCTGGCCGTGCTGGCCGCGCTGCTGATGGGGATGCGGCTTGCGAAACGGCGTGGGCTTGGCCTGGGGCTGCTCCTGTTGGCAGTGCTCGCTGGTTGTGGCGGGAGTGACGAGAAGGCGGTGCCGGCCTGCGTGCCCGAGGGCTACGACTACGTCGGAGATGGCATCGACCAGAACTGCGACGGAGCGGACGGTGTGGATGCCGACGGCGACGGCTGGGCATCGAAGAACAGCAAAGGGCTCGACTGCAACGACCAGGATGCGGACATCCGCCCGAAAGCCAAGGATTTGGTCGGGGACGGCATCGACCAGAACTGCGACGGTATCGACGGCGTGGACCTGGACGGGGACGGCGTGGCGGGCACAGCAACGGGCGGGGCGGACTGCAACGACCTGGATTCCGGCACGTGGCCGGGGGCCAAGGACCCGGCAGGTGACGGGTTCGACCAGGACTGCGACGGCCTCGACGGCCGGGACAACGATGGCGACGGCTGGGCCTCGAAAGACTCCGGCGGCCTGGATTGCGACGACTTCGACCCCAACGAGAACCCCGGCGCTCCGGATCCCTGGGGCGACAAGATCGACACGAACTGCGACGGCAAGGACGGCGTCGACCAGGACCAGGACGGCTTCGCATCGCCGGCCAGCAAAGGAACCGACTGCAATGACGCCGATGCCTCGGTCCACCCCGGAGCGGAAGATCTGGCCGGCGACGGCATCGACCAGGATTGCGACGGCGTGGACGGACACGATGCGGACCTCGACGGGTTTGCGGGGGCTGCCTCGGGAGGCAAGGACTGCGACGATGACGATCCCGCGGTACACCCCGGTGTGGTGGACGTCGTTGGTGATGGACTGGACCCGGATTGCGACGGCATCGACGGGAAAGACGCGGACGGAGACCAGGCGGCGGCCTCAGGAGCCGGCGGGACCGACTGTAACGACGGCGATGCAGCGGTGCACCCCGGGGCCAAGGACGAGCCCGGAGACGGCATCGACTCCAACTGCGACGGCATCGACGGCGTGGATGCCGATCTCGATGGGTTCGGAGGAGCCGACGATTGCGACGACGGCGACCCGCTCGCTCACCCAGGAGCACCCGACCCGGCCGGAGACGGCACCGATGCCGACTGCGACGGCGTGGACGGCATGGACGGCGATGGGGACGGGCATGCCTCCCTCGTATCCGGCGGGAAGGACTGCAACGACGAGGATCCAGCGGTCCACCCGGGTGCGAGCGATTCGGTTGGCGATGGCCTCGACTTCGACTGTGACGGCACCGATGGACAGGATTCCGACGGGGACGGCTTCCCATCGCCCGATTCCGGAGGAAACGACTGCAACGACCAGGACGCCACCGTGCATCCCGGTGGCTCGGATCCGGCAGGAGACGCCGTGGATTCCAACTGCGACGGCATCGACGGAGTGGACGAGGACGGAGACAAAGTGGCTTCCGCAGCGTCAGGAGGACCGGACTGCAACGACAATGACCCTGACGTGAACCCGACTGCGGCCGATACGGTCGGTGATTCTCTCGATACCAACTGCGACGGAGCAGACGGCGTGGACGGGGACTCGGACGGGTTCCCCTCGGTTGCCTCCGGAGGAACCGACTGCAACGATGGGGATGCGGCAATCCATCCAGGCGCAGCCGACTCGATGGGGGATGGGAAGGACTACAACTGTGACGGGAGCGACGGTATCGACCAGGACCAGGACGGCTTCCTGGCTGCGATCGGTGGAGGCAACGACTGCAACGATCACGACAAGACCTTCCATCCCGGAGCGCTGGACCTGGTCGGAGACGGCAAGGACCAGGACTGCGACGGTATCGACGGCGTGGACGGGGACGAGGACGGCTATGCGGCCGGACAGGGGGCCAAGCTCGACTGCAAGGACGACGATCCGAAGATCCATCCCGGAGCTCCGGACGCGGGCGGAGACAACCTGGATACCAACTGTGACGGCCTCGACGGCGTGGATGCCGACGGGGATGGCTATGCGTCGGTGCAGACGGGCGGGGATGACTGCTACGACTTCGATGCTGCAGTGAACCCCGACGTCCTGGACCTGCTGGGGGACGGAAAGGACACCAACTGTGACGGCCACGAAGGAACCGATCTGGATGGGGACGATCACGCATCCGAGGCCTCGGGCGGTGACGACTGCAACGACGAGGACGCCGGGGTGCACCCCGACCTCGCCGATTCGGTCGGTGACGGCAAAGACCAGGACTGCGACGGCGTGGACGGTGTGGATGCCGACGGCGACGGCCACGCTTCGGCAGCTTCGGGGGGCAAAGACTGCAACGATGCGGAAGCGACTGTATTCCCGGGGGCGACGGAGCTCTGTTACGATGCGATCGACAACGACTGCGACGGACAGACCGACGAGACGGGAAGCGCCAAGGCACCGGTTGCGGCCGGAGACGTGGCAACGTCGGAGGTCTGCAAGCCGTGCAATGCCAATGCGGTGCTCCAGCCCGACGGCGTGGGTGCGGGGATCGGCGCCAACGGCTGTTTCGGTCAGGCATTCGGCGTGGGGGACGTGTCCGGCTGCATCCAGGTCGACTTTGCCGAGATCTCTTACGTTACCCTGCTCCGGGTGACGGCCAGGCAGGTGAAGTCGGCCTGCGGATCGAGCTGCAACGCGGCTGCGGGGCAATGCAGCCAGGCCACACCGCTGCGGGTGTTTGCGGGGGTGCAGGACGTCACATACACGGCGGGCTCGGGCGTGCTTGCAGGGAGCTACTCCTTCGTGGGCAACGTGGTACCGCCCATGGACACGTTCGGGACCGCTGAGCTGCCGGTCAAGGCCCACGTGCGCTACGTGCTGTTGTGCGGCGGCTTCCCTCCGGCCACGTACTCACGGCACCTCGAAGTGGACTACGTGGATGCGGTGGGATGTCCGGCCGGGAGCTGCGAGCCGCCCGGGGCGCATGCGTGCGGCCAGTCGTGTTTTGCTCCGGACGATCCGGGGCACTGCGGCCCGGGGTGCATGGTCTGCATCGGAGCCGTGAATGGCTACGGCGTCTGCAAGAACGGGACATGCCTGCTGGAGTGCCAGCCCGGGTACAAGGTCCTGTGCGGGACCTGCGTTCCCGAGAGCTACAAGGAGAAGTGCGGCGGATGCTACGCCGAGTTCGACCCGGACCATTGCGGCGACCAGTGCCTCGCCTGCTGGGCCCCGACCAAGGGGGCGCAGCTCTCGTGCACTCCGGACAAACCGGGGAACTGCTGCTACAAGTGCGCCGGGAGCATGGATACCTGCTGCGTCCCGAGCCCGCCCCAGGGAAACCCGATCAAGTGCTGGGAGATGAACTGCTTGTGAGGCGGGGTCCGGGGTCCAGGGTCCGGGGTCCGGGGGAACCTCAAACGACAACCGCAGGATCGGAGCGAAGCTCACGGGCTGTCTTGTCTTGGCCAACCCACAGGTGCGGTCGCCTGAGGCGTGATGGGGCAGGTCCTACCTGCTGGCCCAGCAGCCCTTCTCTACATGGTCGACGACGCCGACCACGCAGGAACGGATGGGGAGGTTCTTCTTCTTGAAGATCTGACGGATGCCGTTGCCTTCCCTCAGCACGAGGACCGTGTCGCCGACGCCGGCCTGGACCACGTCGACGGCCAGGAAGGTCTCGTCGTTGGGCTTGCCGTTGGTATCGACAGGCTGGATGACAAAGAGCTTGAGCCCGTTGTATTCCGGGTGCTTGATGGTGGAAACGACGGTACCGATGACCTTGCCGAGCGTCATGTCAAGCCTCCGGCACGAGGTCGACGGAATCCACGATCCCGACGATGGTGTGATCCACGGGAACGAACCAGGGATCGAGTGCCAGCGCAGCCTCACGGGACAGAACCATGTAGACCGGGTCGCCCAGGCCGGCCATGACGGTATCGATGGCGACGACGGCATCGCCGCGTGGCTGCCACTTCTCGTCCGTGGGCTGGACCATGAGGAACTTCTTGCCCTCGAGCCCCTCGTACTTGGTGCTGACCACGACCCGACCGATGACTTTTCCGAGTATCATTCCCGCCTCCGGGCGCTAATCTACTTCGTCCCGTCGAGATCTGTCAAGCTTTGCGACAGCCGCAACGTGCGTTCCCGGACGGGCATCGATCGGGCGGCGATCGCCGGCTGGTTTTCCAAAGTCTTGCTGCAAGGGCCACGCCGGATCTGCCTGAAAGGACAGGAAGGGTGAAGAACCTCCGGCGCATCAATCGACGGTCCGGGGGATCCAACGGAACCGGAGCGAAACGGGAAATCTTGCGCCATCCGGTCGGGATCGTCTTGACAGGAAAAAGGGGGTGGATCGAAGATGGCCCCACGCCAGTAGGCGGATTGGTTCGGGCAGACGGGATGCCAGAGCACAGGCTAGTGATTCTACCGGTTTCTACGGTTTGCCCTCCCACGTGGGAGTTGACATATGAACGAGCGCTTTGCCGAGGTCCTGCGCCGGATTCGCAAGGATCTCAGAGCGATAGACTATCGGGCATGGTTCAAACCTCTCCAGCCAGCATCCTGGGAAGGGGGAGTGCTCTGCATCCAGGTCCGGGACGGGGAGTTCCAGAGCTGGTTCTGTGAGCACTACGAGCGGCTCCTCCGGGAGACGGCGGAAGGGGTCGCAGGCCAACCGGTGGCGATCCAGTACCGCATCCTCGACCCGGAGCTGTTCGACTATGCAGCGGCCAAGGCAGCGCCGTCGTCACCGGCCCCGACTCAGTTCCCCGCGGAGTTCTCGTTCGACACCTTCGTGGTGGGATCTTCGAACCACATGGCCTATGCCGCGGGCCGAGCCGTGTCGGAAAGACCGGGCAAGGCCTACAACCCGTTCTTCATCTACGGCGGCACCGGCCTGGGCAAGACCCACCTGCTGTACGCCATCGGCAGGGCTGCCCAGCAGCTCGACCCGAAGCGCCGCGTGCTCTACATCAGCAGCGAAACGTACATGAACGACATGCACGCGTACCTGCGGCTCAAGAACATGGAGCAGTTCCGGGCCAAGTACCGGGACGCGTGCGATATCCTCCTGGTGGATGACATCCAGTTCCTCCGGGGAGGGGAAACCCAGACGCAGTTCTTCCACACCTTCAATGCGCTGCACCGGGACGGCAAACAGATCGTGTTTGCCAGCGACCGTCCTCCCAGCGAGATTCCAAACATCGAGGAGCGCCTCCGCAGCCGGTTCGAGTGGGGGCTGATTGCGGACATCAACCCGCCCGAGTTGGAGACCCGAGTCAACATCCTCCGCACCAAGGCCGACTCGATGAGCATGCCCATTGCGGACGAAGTCGCCTTCTACATCGCTGAGCAGGTCAGGGACAACGTGCGGGAGCTCGAAAGCTGCCTCAAGATCCTCCACCTGGCCAGCGACGGGGGAAAGCTGGCGCTGTCCGTGCGGCTTGCCCAGGAGAAGCTCAAGGTCTACCTGCGCAACCAGGCCCGCAAGATCCCGGTCGAGCAGATCCAGAAGGCCGTGGCCGCACGATTCGGCATCTCCGTGGACGAGCTGACCAGCGCATGCCGCAAGAAGACCATGGCCCGCCCCCGGCATGTGGCCATGTACCTTGCCCGTAAGTTCTCACAGCTCTCCTTCCCCGAGATCGGGGACAAGTTCGGCGGTCGTGACCACACCAGCGTCATGGCCGGCATCCGTACCGTCGAGAAGCACATCCGCGTCGACACCGCCCTCCAGCAGGTCGTCGAAGACCTGGAGCAGAGATTCAAGCGTTGAGAGGATGGGGGCATCTCGCCCTCCCTGTGACAAAGCTGTTGCCACGCTTGTGGGAAGATCCGGCGGCCGTTTTGTCCACAGGCAATCCACAGGTTTCCCCGAGGGGATCTGTGGAGGTGCCGGCAGCCATCCGGGCCGCTGCAGATGACCTTTCCCCGTTTCCCCCCGAACTTTCCGTTGTCATGGAAAAGGAATTGTTCTATACAGAGGCCACGACCGTTCCGGCGGAGGTGGAAAACCCATGAAGTTCAGCGTTCAGAGAGACAGTTTCATCCGGCTGCTGTCCCGGGCTCAGGGCATCGTGGAGAAGAAGAGCACGGTGACCGTCCTGTCGCACATCCTGCTCGAGACGGTGGCGGATGGCAGGATCAAGCTCACCTGTACCGACTACGACGTCGTGCTCCTCGACTCGTGCCCGGCAACCATCGAACGGGAAGGTCGGGTAGTATTGAGCGGCAAGGCCCTGTTCGACATCGTCAAGGTGCTCCCGTCGGTGGATATCTCGGTCGAGAAGGACGCGTCCGAGCGGGTCGAGATCTCGACCACCAACTCGCATTTCACTCTGTCCGGCTACGACCCTGACGACTTCCCCCGCATCGAGAAGGCCGATTCCGAAGCCGGTTTCACGCTGCCGGTCGTTGCGTTGCGGCGGATGCTGGCCAAGACCTCCTTCTGCATGAGCCAGGAGGAAGTCCGGATGAACCTCAACGGCATCTTCTTCGACATCCAGAAGGATTCCGAAGACAACGTGACGTTCGCGTGCGTAGCGACCGATGGCCATCGCCTGGCCAAGGCCGTGCAGATCTTTGCCGGGATGGACATTCCGTTCGAATCCAAGGGCGTGATCATCCACCGCAAAGGGATCCAGGAGCTGCGCAAGCTGCTCGATTCCGAGGCATCGGACGTGCACGTGGGATTCGGGGCCGGCGAAGTGGTGTTCCGGGTGGGCAGCGCCGCGCTGTTCGTGCGGGAGATCGATGACGACTACCCGGATTACCAGGCCGTGATTCCGTCGGACTTCACCCGGCAGTTCGTGGTGGACGTCCCGGAGCTGCTCGATGGGATGAAGCGGGTTTCTCCGCTGGTGGATCCCAACGTCCAGACCGTGAAGATGGAAGTCCGCCCGGAAAACCTCGTGCTGTCGGCTGCCAATGCCCAGCTCGGCCGTTGCGAAACCACGCTGTTTGCCGACTATGAAGGGGAACCGTTCGTGGTGGGGTTCAACCAGCGGTACCTGCTCGACTGCGTGACGTCCGTGGAATCGCCGCAGGTGAGCGTGCGGATGACGGAACCGGGAGCTCCCTGCCTGGTGGTTCCCTCGAATCCGGAAGAGGGCACGGTGTTCGTGCTCATGCCCATCGACGAAGCGTAATTTCCCTGTCGGCGCGAGGCCCATGCGAGTCGTCTCGGCCGTTCTCGAAGACTTCCGGAATCTCTCCGTGCGGGTAGAGTTGGCCCCTGGGATCAACGTGTTCTGCGGTCGCAACGGCCAGGGGAAGACCAACTTCCTGGAAGCCCTGTTCGTTGCCTGTGCGGGGCGCAGCTTCCGGCCGGGCCGGCTGTCGGACCTGGTGCGGTTCGAGACCCAGACCGCCACGGTGGAGCTCGGGGTGGAGGAAGGGGGCGTGGTGACCCCGGTGCGTGTGGCCATCTCGGGAGGGCAGAGACGGCACCGGGTCGGCGGCCAGGACAACTGCTCGCTCGCAGACGTGTCCCGGCTTGCCAGGGCGATCTTCTTCGGTCCGGATGACCTGGACCTGGTCAAAGGGAGCCCGGCGGGGAGGCGGACCTTCCTGGACGAGGCGATCCGGATCCACCACCCTCCCTACGAGCGGCTGTTGAACGGCTACCAGAAGCTCCTGCGGGACCGCAACCAGCTTCTGCGGGACCAGGGGAGCGGGCGCCCGCCGCCGCTGGAGCTCCTCGATTCGTACGTGGAGGAGCTGTCCCGGTGGGGCGGGCAGATCATGAGCCACCGGTCGAAGTACCTCCGGGAGTACACCCCCATCGCTGTCGACCTGGTCCATCGGCACACGGGCGGCGTGCTCTCCCTGGCCCTCGGCTACGAGTGCTCGGCCGGCGCCTGCGACGGTGCCGTGGAGGTGGCAGCGGCTCAGGCCATGCTGCGGCGGTGCCTGCTCGATGCCCGGTCCGAGGACATCCGGAGCGGGAGCACGACGGTAGGACCCCACCATGATGACTTGAAGCTCGAGGTGAATGGCCGGGCGGCCCGGCTCTTTGCTTCTCAGGGGGAACAGCGGCAGGTGGCGGTGAGCATGAAGCTGGCGCAGCTTTCCCTTTGGCAGCAGCGGTTCGGCGTGACCCCGCTGCTTCTGCTGGACGATGTGATGTCCGAGCTGGATGCGACTCGAATCCGCCTCCTGCTCGACGCCATCGGTCAGTGGAATGTCCAGACGGTTCTGACTACAACTGCCCCGCCGGATGTGGTATGGAAGGACGGCGATGCCTGCTTCCAGGTCGACGGAGGGGGCATACGGCGGGTGGAGTTCACCTCCGCCACGGGTGGTGCATGATGCAGGCCACGGAAAAGAGAGGGCTCGAGAAGTTCGTGATTCGCGGGGGACGGCCCGTGAGCGGCCGGGTCCGCCCCATGGGAAGCAAGAACGAAGCATTGCCCGCGGTGGCAGCCTGCCTCCTGGCCAGTGAGCCGGTCATCCTGCGCAACGTGCCGGAGATCGAGGACGTCCTGGTCATGCTGGATGTCATCGAAGCCATGGGCGGGAAGGTCGAGCGGCTCGAGCCGTCGGCGTTCCGGGTTCAAGCCCCCCCGCAGGGCGGCTGGCGCCTGGATGAAGCGCTGTGTCGGAAGGTGCGGGCATCGATCCTGTTCGTGGGTCCGATGCTGGCGAGAGTAGGGCGGGTCGAATTGCCTCCGCCCGGCGGTGACGTCATCGGCCGGCGGCGGCTCGATACCCACTTCGACGGCATGAAGATGCTGGGGGCCTCGCTGACCGTCGGGAGGACGTATTTCCTCGAAAGTCGCAGGCTGCGTGGCAGCGACATCTTCCTGGACGAAGCCAGCGTGACCGGAACGGAGAACATCCTGATGGCTGCGGTGCTGGCAAAAGGGCGCACCTGCATCCGAAATGCCGCATGCGAACCGCACGTGCAGGGGCTGGCCCGGCTGCTGAACCTGATGGGGGCCAAGATCTCGGGGATCGGAACCAACCTCCTCGTGGTCGACGGGGTGGACCAGCTCGGCGGAGCGGACTACCGGATCGGGAGCGACTGCCTCGAGATCGGCAGCTTCATCGGCATGGCCGCGGCAACCGGCGGAGAGCTGCACATCCACGAAGCGAACCGGGAGGACATGCGCAGCATCCTCCTGAACCTGCGCAAGCTGGGAATCGAGACCTGGTGGTCGTCGGATGATGTGCTCGTCGTTCCGGGCGAGCAGGATCTCAAGGTCCAGTACGAGCTGCACGGGGCGATTCCGAAGATCGATGATGCTCCGTGGCCGCAATTCCCGACCGACCTCATGAGCATCGCCATCGTGGTAGCAACCCAGTCGAACGGGACGGTGCTCTTCTTCGAGAAGATGTTCGACGGCCGGATGTTCTTCGTGGACCACCTGATTGCGATGGGGGCGCGCATCATCGTGTGCGACCCGCACCGGGTGGTGACCGTGGGACCGTCCAAGCTGTACGGCTCCAGGGTCGAAAGCCCGGACATTCGAGCCGGCATGGCCCTGCTCATCGCAGGGTTGTGTGCGGAAGGGGAAACGCAGATCTTCAACGTGAGACAGATTGACCGCGGCTATCAGCAGATCGACGAGCGGTTGAAGACGATCGGAGCGCAGATAGAGCGGATCAAGCTGGGCTGAGGAGGAGCGAGCCATGATGAAGAAGAGCAAGGCGGTACGGTGCCTCAAGATCGCAGAGCCGCTGCTGTTCGAGAAGAGTCGCAAGGGGCGCAGCGGATTCGAGGTCCCGGAGGACCTGTTCGCTGGTGCCGGGGACGGGATTCCCTCCGATCACCTGCGCGGTGAGCTGACCGGGCTTCCGGAAGTCACCGAGCCCGAGGCGGTGCGCCACTACGTTCGGCTGTCTCAGTTCAACTTCGGGGTCGACACGGGGCTCTACCCGCTCGGCTCGTGCACCATGAAGTACAACCCCAAGATCAACGAGCACACCGCCTCGCTTCCGGGGTTTGCCCGGATCCACCCGTACCTGCCGGACGAGTCGGTCCAGGGAGCGCTCGGGCTCATGTTTGAGCTGGAACGCTACCTGGCCGAGATCTCGGGCATGGCCGGCGTGACTCTCCAGCCTGCTGCCGGTGCCCACGGGGAATTCACGGGAATCCGCATCATCCGCGCCGCGCTGGAAAAGAAGGGGCAGAAGCGGCACAAGGTGCTCATTCCGGACACGGCACACGGCACCAACCCGGCAAGCTGCTCGCTCAACGGCTACTCCGTGGTCGAGGTGAAGTCCTCGGATCGTGGCGAGCTCTCGGCAGAGCAGGTCGCTCAGGTCATGGATGACGATACTGCGGCGCTGATGGTGACCAATCCCAACACGCTCGGGCTGTTCGAGGAGGAGATCGGGAAGATCGCCCGCATCGTCCACGAGCGGGGCGGCTACATGTACGGGGACGGTGCCAATCTCAATGCGCTCATGGGGGTGGCCCGGCCCGGAGACATGGGCTTCGACGTCATCCAGTTCAACCTGCACAAGACCTTCTCGACTCCTCACGGCGGCGGCGGGCCGGGATCCGGGCCGGTCGGCGTCTGCTCCGAGCTCGTGCCGTTCCTCCCCATCCCGAGGCCGGTCAAGACGGAGCAGGGGTTCCGGCTGGTTGCCGATCTGCCCGATTCCATCGGCCGCGTGCGGGCGTTTTTCGGCAACTTCCTCATCATGGTGCGGGCCTACACCTACATCCGGGAGCTGGGGGGGGAAGGGCTCACACAGGCCACGCGCATGGCCGTGCTCAACGCCAACTACGTCCGGGCGCTGCTCAGGGGGCTCTACGACATCCCGTTCGACCGCATCTGCATGCACGAGTGCGTTGCGACCGACGCGGACTTCAAGAAGCAGAAGGTGAGCAACGTCGACGTGGCCAAGGCGCTCATCGACCGAGGGTTCCATCCGCCCACGGTCTCGTTCCCCATCTGCGTTCACGGTGCGCTCATGATCGAGCCCACCGAGACAGAAACCCGGGAAGAGCTCGACCGGTTCGTCGATGCCCTCAAGGAGATCCGGGAAGTCGCAATGACTGATCCCGACCAGCTCCACAGTGCCCCCCACAATACCTACATCTCGAGGCTCGACGAAGCCAGGGCCGCCCGGGACCTGATCCTGACGGCGGACATGCATGGGAAGGAACCGTAGCGATGGTCGATGGGACCATCGTCCATGTCCCTACTGGTTCGTCACCAGCACCAGGTAGTCGCCCTTGAGCACCCGGAACGGTCCGTTCCGTCCGCAACGGGCCCCGTTCGGGCCGCAGAAGAGTGGCACGTGTGCAGGCTCGGTGAGCGCAAAGAAGGGGCCGGTGGCCAGCTCGGGTACCAGGCGATCATGGGGAACGAGGCGCACCGAGCGTGACCGGTGGAGCAGCGGCTCCGTGTCCACGATCGTGAAGAACCGCTCCGAGTCGGTGATCATGTCGGGCGGCAGGCCGAGGAAGTAGAAGAACGCCAGGTCATAGTGGTTCACGGCCACCACTCGGACGACTTGCTCCGGCCCCCCCTCCATCCCGAGGCCGTCTTTCCCGGGTCCACCATTGCGCACCATCTCGGCGAAGCGCACCTGGTCCGGCGAGTAGTCCGGGCTCAGCGCATGGGGCAGGTTGTTGCCCAGGAACAGGGCCGCAGCAAGGCCAAGCCCGGCCAATCTCAGCAGACGTTCCCTGCCGAGGCCCTGAGGCAGATGGCCCCATCTCCCGATCGTCCAGGCCGCGGCCGCCATGATCCCCGGCAGCACCGGCAGGAAGTAGTGCGAGATCCGGGTGGAGGCGAGCTGGAGGGGAATGGCCGTGCAGGCGAGCGCAAGCAACAGGAGCCGTTCCGGGCTCACGAGAGCCGCAAGCAGGGATCCGCGGTTGCTCCAGGCCCCGGCGCAGAGCCCGACCAGCCCGACGATCGCAAGCAGCAGGGTTCCCTTGTCGTTGTCCCACAGCTCCCGGAGGTAGAAGAGCGGATCGGATTCCACGAACAGGGAGGTCGTGGCCCGCAGGAAGACATTGAAGCCGATGTATTCCGACCAGAAGGCATCACCGTGGCGGATGGACTGGGCGATGTGCCAGGGCAACGCCAGCGCCAGCGCACAGCCGATGCCTGCCCAGAGAGGGAGGGAACGAAGCTCCCGGCGCCTCGGCGAGAGGAGCAGGTCCAGGCCGACCGCCCCCAGGGGGAGCAGCGTCACGGCCCCCTTGCTCATCAGCATCCAGCCTGCGGCGAAACCTGCGACGAGCCAGGTCCAGGGCCGCCGGGATGCACGGACATAGGCGTAGAGGAAGAGGCAGAATCCCGCAAGGAACGTCATGTCGGTCATGGGGCGGCGGGCATTGAAATAGAACAGGGCCGAGGCCAGGAGAAAGGCCGGGGCAAGGAGGGGGGACGATTGAGACAGCTCACGCATCAGGAGGTAGACGAAGAGCAGGCTTAGCCAGGCCATGACGAGCGAGGGGAGGCGGGTGGCAAAGAGAGAGAAGTCCCCCAGCCCTCCGGCCGCGGCCAGCAGCCAGACGGCCAGGGGGGGGCGCTGGTGAACCACCGCTCCGTGGAAGTCCAGGTCGAGCCAGTTGCCCGACTCGACCATGTGCTCGGCCATGGTCAGGTAGGTGATCTCGTCGTGGTTGAGCGGGCTCCCTTCCCACGCAAACGCGCAGAGCAGGAGGGCCGCAACGCCAAAGAACAACCCTGGCGCAAGCAGCCTGGAACCTGGGGTACTCTCAGTCATGGTTCAACTCCTGGCCTCCTTTGGGGGAGGTTTTGCCTCCGCTGTCAACTCAATGGATGTGACCCTCTACTGCCAACCCCCAGCCCCAAACCTCCAGCCCCCAACCCCTACCACAATTTCCTTGACTTGTCGCCGGTTCGGCGGCATAGTGCGTTGGCTTTTGACTGGATGTGGAGAGAGGAGCAGCGATGAAGACCGTCAGTTGCAAGAAAGGGGAGTTGGACCGGAAGTGGTTCGTGGTGAACGCGCAGGACATGTCGCTGGGCCGCCTGGCGAGCCGTGTTGCGCTGGTTCTTCGGGGCAAGCACACCCCCAAGTACACCCCCCACGTGGATACCGGCGACTTCGTGATCGTGGTCAACGTGGACAAGATCCGGCTGTCGGGCCTCAAGGCGACCCGGAAGGTCTACCACACGCACAGCCAGTATCCGGGCGGCCTCCGGGCCACCGTGGCCGGCAAGATGTTGGAGAAGCACCCCGAGCGGCTGCTGATGACCGCGGTCAAGGGCATGCTTCCCCGCACGCCGCTGGGACGCAAGATGTTGACCAAGCTGAAGGTGTACCCGGGACCGGAGCATCCGCACGCGGCCCAGCAGCCAGCTCAGCTTGAGTTCTAGTCGAACAGTCGAGAGGCAGGGAGTATCATGACGGAAAGAAAGAGCGCTACCGGTCGACGGAAGGAAGCCAACGCCAGGGTGTGGATCACGGACGGGACGGGCAAGATCATGGTCAACGATCGGCCGGCCGAAGTCTATTTCTGCCGGGCCGTGCTGATGATGCAGATCGAGCAGCCCCTCAATGCGGTCAACATGAAGGGCAAGCTGGATGTTCTCATCCGTGCACACGGAGGGGGACTCTCCGGGCAGGCCGGGGCCGTCCGCCACGGCATCGCCCGTGCGCTGTGCTCCTACAACCCGGAATTCCGCTCCGTCCTGAAGAAGGGCGGGTTCCTGACTCGTGATGCCCGTGCCACCGAGCGTAAGAAGTACGGCCGCCCGGGTGCCAGAAGGCGATACCAGTTCTCCAAGCGGTAACGCGGTCGCACGGACGGGCCGAGGGCCCGGGGTTCCCATTCTCCTGTCGGTACGTTCGACATTCGTCCCCGGAGGCATCGTGGCCGTTCTTCAGGCCACTCCGTTTGCGGGTTGATCCCCTGATTCTCGTGAGGATGGCAACATGGCAGCGGACAAGATCATTGCCACGGTAGAAGATCAGATCCGGACGTCGTATATCGACTACGCGATGAGCGTGATCGTGGGACGCGCGCTCCCGGACGTGCGGGACGGCCTCAAGCCGGTTCACCGCCGCGTGCTCTTCTCGATGCATGAGCTGAAGAACACCTGGCAGACCGCCTACAAGAAGAGCGCCCGTATCGTCGGCGACGTCATCGGCAAGTACCATCCCCACGGCGATCAGGCGGTCTACGATACCATCGTGCGAATGGCGCAGGAGTTCTCCATGCGCTACCCGCTGGTGGACGGCCAGGGGAACTTCGGCTCGGTGGACGGGGACCCGGCAGCCGCCATGCGATACACCGAGATCCGCATGGAGCGCCTGGCCGGCGAGGTGCTCGCCGACCTGGACAAGGAAACCGTCGATTTCGCAGACAACTACGACGGCAGCCTCAAGGAGCCGATCGTGATGCCCGCCCGCTTCCCGAACCTGCTGGTAAACGGCAGCTCGGGCATCGCAGTCGGCATGGCCACTAACATCCCCCCCCACAACATGGGGGAGGTCATCGATGCCACCCTGGCCCTGATCGCAGACCCGGCCATCGCCATCGAAGAGCTGATGCGGCTCGTTCCCGGTCCCGACTTCCCGACCGGCGGCTACATCTTCGGCATCGAGGGCATCCGCTCAGCGTACCGTACCGGCCGCGGCCTCGTCCGCATGCGGGCCAAGGCCAGCATCGAGCGGAACGAGCGCACCGACCGGGAAGCGATCATCGTCAGCGAGCTGCCCTACCAGGTCAACAAGGCCCGGCTCATCGAGAAGATCGCCGAGCTCATCCGGGACAAGGCCATCGAAGGCATCTCGGACATCCGGGACGAGTCGGACCGCGACGGCATGCGCATCGTGATCGAGATCAAGCGGGATGCCATCGCCCGCGTGGTGCTCAACTCCCTGTTCGCCCACACCGCGATGCAGAGCACGTTCGGCGTGATCATGCTGGCCATCGTGGCCGGGCAACCCAAGGTGCTCAACCTCAAGGAGATGCTCGAGAGCTTCGTCGACCACCGGCGTGACGTGGTCACCCGGCGCACGGTGTTCGAGCTGCGCAAGGCCGAAGAGCGGGCCCACCTGTTGGAAGGGTTCGTCAAGGCCCTCGACCATCTCGATGCCATCATCGAGCTCATCCGGGCATCGAAGGACCCGGAGGAAGCACGGGACCGGCTGGTTGCCGAGTTCTCCTTCTCCGCCCGACAGGCGCAGGCCATCCTGGACCTGAGGCTCCACCGCCTCACCGCCATGGAACGGGACAAGATCCTCGAAGAGTACCGGGAGATCCTCAAGGAGATCGAGCGACTCAAGAACATCCTGGCCGACGAGAAGGTGCTGATGAAGGTGATCGCGGACGAGCTGGTCGAGATCAAGACCCGCTACAACGATCCCCGCCGCACCGAGATCGTGCCCCAGGAGGGCGAGATCAGCATCGAGGACCTCATCGCGGACGAGGACATGGTCGTCACCGTGTCCCGGGAAGGCTACATCAAGCGCGCTTCCGTGAGCCTCTACCGGGCGCAGCACCGCGGCGGCAAGGGCAAGAAGGGGATGGCCACGAAGGAAGAAGACCTTGTGGTCAACCTCTTCGTGGCCAGCAACCACACCAACCTGCTCATCTTCACCAACGCGGGAAAGGCCTACCAGATCAAGGTCTACGACGTGCCCATGGCCGGCCGCACTGCCAAGGGCAAGCCCATCGTGAACCTCATCCCCGTCGAACAGGGAGAGCTCGTCCGCTCCATCCTCCCCATCCGGGAGTTCAAGGAGGAGAGCACCCTCCTGTTCGTCACCAAGCGGGGCGTGGTCCGGCGAACCGAGACCATGGCGTTCAGCAAGATCCGCTCGAGCGGCATCATCGCCATGCTGCTGCAGGAAGGGGACGACCTGATCCAGGTCGAGGAGCTCCACGAGGCGGAACACGTCCTCCTGGTGACCCGGGACGGCATGTCGATCCGGTTCCCGGGAGACGACCTGCGCATCCTCAGCCGGGCCACCCAGGGCGTCCGGGGCATCTCGCTTCGGGAGGGGGACGAGGTCGTCGGCTGCTGCATCATCGGCCCCGAGTCCGGTCCCATCCTCTCGGTCACCGAGAACGGCTATGGCAAGCGCACCGATCCCGACGAGTACCGAATCCAGAACCGGGGTGGCCTCGGGATCATCACCATCAAGGTCAACGAGCGCAACGGCCACGTCGTCGGCGTCCTGCACGCAGACGATGATGCCCAGCTCATGCTGGTCACCGACCAGGGGAAGATCATCCGAACGCTCATCAAGGAGATCTCGATCATCGGCCGCAACACCCAGGGAGTGCGCCTCATCGTGCTCGACGAAGGGGAGAAGGTCGTGGCCGTCGAGCATCTCGTCGAGAAGGAAGAAGAGGAGGAGGAGGTTGCCGAAGGGGAAGAGGCCCCGACCGGCGGCCGCTTCCATTCACCCCATGTCCTGCGTCGCGACGAGCAGGAAGCCGACCAGGATTCCGAAGAACCCGCCGGCAGTGCCGAGGGCGAGTCGCCCGAAACCGGTGAGGCCCCGGTCAGCGAAGATACCACGAAGACCACGCCCGAAGAGGACGAGTAGCCCATCCGGCCCAGACGATACCCGGGGCGGAGACCTTGACTTTTTGAAGGAGTCCTTCCAAAATAGCCTTGAGTTTTTGAAGGACTCCTTCGGAAACACAGGGTATCCAGGTCATGGAAGGGGGGCGGGCAATGAGACGGCTGGTTGACTCGGCACTCGAACAATGGCGAACCGGTGCCCGCAGGAAGCCCCTGATCGTACGGGGGGCCAGGCAGGTCGGGAAGACGCACTCCATCCTCGAGTTGGGCCGCTCCCGATTCGAAACCGTGTTGCAGGTCGACTTCGAAAGGAACCCCGAGTATCGGTCGGTATTCGACCGGGATCTGGACCCCCAACGCATCGTCGGGGAGCTTGCGGTCCTCTCCGGCGGCTCCATCACCCCCGGCAATTCCCTGCTGTTCCTGGATGAGATTCAGGCATGCCCCCGGGCGGTGGTCTCTCTGCGGTACTTCAAGGAGCAGTTCCCCCAGCTCCACGTGATCGCTGCCGGGTCGCTGCTCGAGTTCGCCATGAGAGACGTCTCGTTTCCGGTAGGCCGGGTGCAGTTTCTCGAGATGCACCCCATGACGTTTGCCGAGTTCCTCTGGGCGATGGGAAGGGAACAGGAGGCGGCCCTGGTGCTCGGGCAACCCAGGGCACCGTCCGCCACGATCCACGCCCACCTCATGGAACAGCTTCGTTCCTACCTGCGGGTCGGGGGAATGCCGGAGGCCGTTGCCGCTTTTGCGGGCACCCGCAGCTACCACGAGGCCGGTGAGGTCCTCGGCGACATCGTGGAGGCCTACCGGGCGGACTTCTCCAAGTACGCTCCCCTGGCGGACAAGGGATGCCTGCGTTCGGTCCTGGCTTCGGTGGCCCGCACCGTCGGGCACCAGGTCAAGTACAGCCGATTGGCGGAGGGGTTCTCGACGGCCACGATCCACAAGGCGTTCGACCTGCTCTGCACCGCCCGCATCGCCCGCAAGGTTCGTTCCGCCTCCCCGGCCGGGCTTCCTTTGGCGGCCCATGCCTCGGAAAAGGTCTTCAAGGCCCTGGTCGTCGATGTGGGCCTCATGCAGCGACTGTGCAGTCTCAAGCCGGACGTGGAGCACATGTCGGCCGGGTTGTTCGATATCTACCGGGGGGCGCTGGCGGAGCAGTTCGTGGGGCAGGAGATGGCCGTGTCGCAGGGCGCTGAGCCCTACTACTGGGCGCGTCCGGAGCGGGGCAGCTCCGCAGAGGTGGACTTCCTGGCAGTGCAGGGAGACAGGGTGGTCCCAGTGGAGGTCAAGAGCGGGGCAACCGGCCGGCTCAGGAGCCTCAAGCTGCTCATGGAAGCCTATCCGGGGTGCACCAGGGCTCTGGTGTTCTCCGCAGATTCCACCATCACCACAGACCCCGGTGGTATTTGTCGAATGCCTATATACTTTGCGTATTGTGCCACGCTAAGTAGTTAAGGCCTGTGGGGGGATCTCGTCCCCCCTACATCCCTTCAGCCGCCCCCTCGTCCAGCACGATCGTGCAGTCCGGGTGCAGCTTGAGGAGGCTTGCGGGCAAGGCTTCGTCCGGGGGCGAGGCGGACAGGCGGGCCACGATGTTGGCCTTCCCTTCCCCGGTTGCTGCCACCAGAATCTTCCTTGCGTCCAGGAGCGTCCCAATGCCCATGGAAAGGCCATGGGAAGGAACCGAGGTGGAGGGGGGGAACAGGTACCCGTTGGCCAGCCTCGTGGATTCGGCCAGGGCCCGCACGCCGGTCCGGTCGTCCCGGGGGCTGCCGGGCTCATTGAACGCGATGTGTCCGTTCCCGCCCAGCCCCAGCAGGGCCAGCGTAAGCCCACCTGCGGCCCGGATGCCCTCCTCGTAGCGGGCGGCTTCCGCCGCGGGGTCGTCGCATGCCGAGCACATGGCGAACAGCCGTTGCGGCGGCAGCCCGGCCGGCTCGATGAACCGGGACAGGAGGAACCGGCGGAACGTGGCGTCTTCGGGAACACCCTTGCCCAGGAACTCATCCAGGGCAAACCAGGAGACCTGGGAGGCATCCACTTCCCGGGCTGCCAGGCGTGGTGCAAGGGCCGCATAGATCGGCAGGGGCGTCTTGCCCGTGGGCAGTGCAACCGCGGCCGACGGACATCCCCGGATTGTGGCCACCACCAGCGACGAAACGTAGCGTGCGACGTGTGCAGCATCAGGAAGGACGAGGAAGTTCATTTCTTCCCTCTTCTC
>Ga0233425_10000520_pt1 | contig 98392 bp, 92 predicted proteins | sample Watercolumn_Towu_2_FD_181712 | JGI IMG/M metagenome (GOLD analysis project Ga0233425, IMG submission 181712) | Freshwater microbial communities from Lake Towuti, South Sulawesi, Indonesia - Watercolumn_Towuti2014_140_MG | ecosystem: Environmental > Aquatic > Freshwater > Lake | place...
TTCTTAAGTCCTTTCTAATACCTCCTGACGATTAAGGACATGGTGGAAGGTGCGGGAGTCCTTTCCTTGTATACCGGTTCAAAAAGAGCCGCCAGCTCATACCGGTTAAACCCCAGCCTCCGGTAAGAACCCCTTTATAAATTGTGGCGCTGTCCAGTTGGTGTTTTGACAATCCGGCCATCTCTCTTTGATATTTTAGTTCCAAAATAGTTTTTCTCTGTTCCGCAGAGGTATTCGATAGCAGTTTGTTAAGATCCTCATCCTCTTCGGAAAGGGATTTTCGAAACCATATTTCTATCTCCCACTTTCTACCTTTAAACTCGTGTATAAGCACGACTATCATGCCCTGTGGTCGGTCTTTACGCGGAAATCTAATAAAATCCCCCAATTGATATTTTTGAAAATTCTTTTGCTCAATAAAGTCCTTTAGAGTATTGCGCGAAGCCTCTTCCGGGTTATCAGACAGAACAACTAAGTCGACGTCCGGCCCCCACATCAAATCGTATCTATAACTCCCTGCTAGAACTACTTTTCCGTATTTTGAAAGAATCTTCAAAACGTTTCCATGCTTCAAAAGGGCCTCGGCTTCCTGCTTTGTCTTTTGGGAAAACTTTATTACATCCACAAAACGATTATATCAAAGGCTTTGGCTGTCTAACCGGGCCTAAAACTGGGGAGTAAAAATTGCGGCTCCGGCATTTGAGTTAGATCTTTGTAAGTAGAAGAAATTAACTCCATATAAAAGCGGGATACCTCCTTGACCCAATGATCAAAGAGGTATTCGCAAATCTTCGCTTGGCTAGTTCCTGCAAGCAGAAACGTAGGTGTAGTGTTCAGCTAAAACCAATCAGACCCTTTACCAATCGCGAGAATGCTTACAATAAGAAGGAGCCCTGTTAGTACTAATTCCATCGGTAGATAACATTATAACAGTGAATAGTAAAGGGAAAGAAAAAGCCACTTACTAATGGAAAGGCTGGACGGGCGTACACCATTTTTACAAGTTCTGAAGTTGAGCAAAAACGCCAATTAGTTAAACTGACACTTCAGAACCTACGACTGGAAGGCAATAAACTGCGTTACGAAACCGTAAAACCGTTAGATACCATCTTAAATTTTGCGGATAATAAACTACGGCTCCCAGACTCTCGAAGGCTAAGAATTACAATTTCTTCGATTTTGAAAGCCTTTGAAGACAAAATACAAGTTGAGCTTTTGAAAGTCGGGTACCCTTTTGACAGTCGACCTCAATTATATTGATACTAAGTATTATGGATTTTTTCCAGACAATTATTTTATCTATAGTTGAAGGATTAACTGAATTCCTGCCTATCTCCTCTACCGGACATATGATCTTAGCAGCTGATATTTTAAAAATCTCCCAAACAGAGTTTGTCAAGAGTTTTGAGATTATCATTCAACTTGGGGCAATTTTAGCTGTAGCAGTTTTATACACTAAAAAATATTTGGCCAACAGACAAGTTTGGTTAAGAGTAATCACTGCCTTTTTGCCTACTGCGGCCGCTGGATTTGCTCTTTATAAAGTAGTCAAAAATTATCTTCTGGGAAACACCGCTGTCACCATTGCGGCTTTATTTTTGGGAGGAGTTGCATTGATTATTTTAGAACTTATCCATAAAGAAAAAGAATCTCAGGCTACGAAGATTGAATCTTTAAGTTTTAAACAGTCCTTACTTATAGGATTTTGCCAATCACTTTCTATTATTCCCGGCGTCTCCCGCTCTGCCGCCACTATAATGGGAGGGTTATTTGTGGGTGCTAAAAGACAAGTGGCAGTGGAATTTTCTTTTCTGTTGGCTGTACCAACCATGCTGGCGGCCTCAGGTTTGGATTTAGTAAAAAGTAATTTTGCTTTTTCTTCCGGTGAATATTTATTGTTGTGGTTAGGATTTCTGGGTTCTTTTTTAGTGGCTGTCTTGGCAGTAAAATTCTTCTTGCAATTTATCCAAAATCACACTTTTATTCCTTTTGGGATTTATAGGATCATTTTGGCCTTGTTATTCTGGTTGATCCTGGTTAAGACCTAAATATTCTGCCTTAATTTCTTCAAGACGAAAAAATCGTAAAAGTAATTTAAAATCCAATCTTTTCCGTACTTAAAAAGTATCAACGAGTTCTAATAAGACACACCTGGCTCAACAAATGGTATGAGTTTAGAACTTTCAACCGGAATCCTGAATTTTCTAAACCCGAATTGGATTGGTCTAATCTATTTTGTGTAGGATAGACTTTCCAAAATTAACTTTGCCTGCTTGACCTCCGGTTTATTAAAATAAGCAGCCGCTTCGGTCTTATTCAAACCGGGCCCGTTAACTTGCTCCTTTGTCATAGGAATCGAAAAAATAGCAGTCGTATTGTCTTGCCCACTCACGCTCTTATTATTGCGTCCTTGAAAAAGGCCGAACCAAGCTACTCTCCCTGTTTCAAGAATCCCATTCTCATCCTGCACGGCAACTACTGTCCTAAACGTTTTATTATCCCCTGTCATAGTTCCGGATACGACAAATAAACCTGGAGCTCCCTTAATAGGTGTTTTTTCCAATAGAGTAAAAAGTGGGCAACCGACACTACTTCCAAGAGGAACGTTAACATCACACCCACCACCAAAACCATTTATCGCAGAAATCCAATTTATCTTAACTGTCCCGCTTGGACTTAACAGAGCCACCTGGTCAGCGCCTAGCAGATTTGACTCCAAATCAGAGTCGATAATAGCCCAATCAGAGGGGTAGCGGAAACTCGCCTTCTCGACAGGAGAGTAGTACGTCTTCCAATTTGCTGTTTCATCAGCCGGAGCTTGCGATACCGGTGTTTTCACATCAGTTAAATTGGAGAAGGTACCTGGAGTTGGAGCCTGGTTGGAATTTGCTGGCGTATTAGTGGTAACTGGCGGGGTAATTTCTGCCAGGGGTTTAGGAAAACTGAAATACCTACCCAGAATAAAAGCCCCACCCCCGACAATAATCAGAAGAAGTAAAACTACAATGACAAGTAAGTAAAAATTAGTTTTGTTTGGGTTTGGGTAATTTACTTGGATATCCGGATTGGAATTTAGTGGGTTGCTTGTATCCATTAAGTACATTAAATCACTAGCGACTCACTGACGTCAAAAACCATGGCCCAACAAGTGGCACGAGTTTAGAACTAGTTATGCTGAATTAAGAGAAGTGGTAATGCCTAATATTTTTTTGCAATGAGGACAGATATATACATGGGACAACTGAACGAAACGCCCTGCAACCGCTTTTTCCATTTCTTTTATCTCTGACTCGCAGTATGGGCACTTTGGTAACGATTGGGTATCGTTCACTTTAATATTCTCCATACGGCAATTATACCATTAAGTATAACTGGCTGCTTAAAACCGTGGCTCCGGCGGCAGGACTCGAACCTGCGACCTGGTGCTTACAAGTGCCCTCAAATTACTTTGAGGCTTGGACTATCTCTTTCCCGACGACTCCACGTTTCGGGATTGGGCGCTTAGTCTCTGAACCTTCCCCGACGCGATGTCGGAGATTGGCTGCGGATTACCCACCTACTGCTAAAAGTAAGCTAGGGCTTCCCGACAGTTCACCCAATTTTCACTTCGGGGTTTCCCCCAAAGGCTGCAATAAACCGCTATGAATTTCCCGATGACAGTTGGCGCAAACAAGAACACATTTTATCAACTCTTGTTTTATTTTCTCCCAGCTACGTGTTAAACCACGGGTTGAGAGGTCAAAGCTCTTGGCTTTTTCATCCAGGTGATGAAACTCCAGAGCTCCTAAACATTTGTTATACCCGCAAAACTGGCATCTAGAACCTTTAGACTCCAAGGCCATTTCTTTTAACCTTTTTCTTCTGCGGGAAACCGCAGCAATCATGTAGGCCGCCCTATCTTTGTACATTCGGCCTTCTTTCGCCATCAGGACTATTTTAGCTTATTTCAAGCGGTTGTTAAAGTTCACAGGCACTCGCTCTACCAACTGAGCTACGCCGGAATATTAGATTTCCCGTTGGTATTATAACATCTAAACCTAGGAACGTTCAGTAAAATTCACGTAAAAGCTATATAATAGTTCGGGATATGGAAAATCATAAAAACCCCATCGCCTTTTTCTTTGATGAATTCCACAGCGGAACGTTTAACGTTATTTTTCACTGCTTGGGCTTTGCTCTTTTAGGGTACGGGGTGGGGACTAGTAGCATTTACATGATTACGGTTGCTACTTTTGTCATGGAGGTGGGACATTTTTATAACACTCTGCGCGGCCGCCACCGGGAGTATTCTTTTCTGGCCATTCCAGTGCAATGGATCTTCTGGTTGTTAATCGTCTGGGGCAGTTATGCGATAGACGCGCTACTTAGAAAATACCTTTAAGTTCTAGTTAGTGACTTAAGTCCGGAAAGAATCCTTTTTGCCATAAAGAGGAAAACTACGAGCGAAAGAAGACCAACAACGGCGGTTGCTTGACCAGAAAACCTTTCCGAAGTTTCCCCAAAGAAAAATCCAGCCGTAATCATAACCGCCGCCCAAACTAAGTTTGACACCAGGACCCCAACCACGAACTTTAAATAGTTAATGCGCAAAACGCCGGCTGCAGCACCGGTTAATCCCACCAGTCCCGGGGTCAGGCGGCTCAGGGTTACGGCCACAATTTCGCGCCTTTCAACTTCCAATTTTATTTTTGCCACCCTGTTTCTATAACGGGACAAAAATTTGGAATTCAAAATTTCATCACCAAAAACACAGAAGAAAATAAAAACCAGACTCGCCCCAACAGCGGAACCAAATGCCCCAAAGACAGCGGTAAATATGTAGCTAGGGTTTCCTTTAGACAGTTGGTATCCGGTAAAGAGCAGAAGGGTTTCGTAAACGACGGGCAGTGGTAGGCCGATTTCGTTAAAGATTAGCAGGAAAAAAACAGAAGCCAGGGATTTAGGATCCCCCGACTCAACTCCGTAAATTACGTCCTTCGGGTTAAAGATCATACAAGGATTTATGGGCGGGAGAATAGAAATCCCAGGTATTGCAGGGGCCAGGGTGTCCCGGGGTCAATTACCCGGCCGCTTTCCACATCCACTTTGGCTTTCACATTAAAATTTAACGGTATTAGACCGATAAACTTGACTTCTTTACTACCCGACACAATGTAGTAGGCACCGGCGGCGGAGTCTGTAATTTGTACGTCGCTTTTTATGACCTCCACGTTCTGATTATCGCCGCCGTCAAAGGTTACCTCTTTCTTGTTAAGTTCCACTTTAGTAAGAATTCCCCCGCGTACCAATTTCTTAAGGGCGGCCAAGGGCGTCACACGAATCTCCTTTTCCCCCGTTGGCGTAACAATCCATAGGCTGCGGCTATTCTTCTTTACAGCCAGGGGCAGGTCAGTTTTCGCGACAACTTCTCCATCTTCTATTAGGGAGAAGCCTTCCCCCTGGGTGGAAATTTCAAACCTGGCATCGGTCCCGGGGAGTTCAAAACTTTGGGCTGCGGTGGAAGATTCCTTAAGTTGAAAGGTGGAAACCTTTATTTGCCCACCCTCGTTCTGCAGTTCGTATTTATCACCAGAAAAGACAAAGGTCGAAGAAGGCGTGGCCGAAAAGGTGTTTTCGCCCAAGACATTCCCGGGCTTATAGACGACGTCGCCCTTAAAGTCCAGCGTTAGTTCCCTAGCCTTTTCCGGTCGATTCAAACTACCTGACTCATTAACAACTGGGCCAATAAATGCGGAGGGACTAGCGGCAATGACAGCTGGCAAATCAACCAAAACGGCGAGAGCCAGTAGGACGAAAAACTTTGAGCAGAAAGCAGCCATTAGATATATTTAATCTTTTTACTTTTATTACGTCAATAACTTGAATCCGACCAACAATTCTTGACTAACCAGCCGGGCTTCTCTAAGATACCCTTATAAGGTAGCTTGTATTTCCTAACCGTATGCTAAAAAAATTCATCATTGTCATACTAATAGTTGCCGTCTATTTAGGTATTTCCTACCTCCTGCAGCCAAAACTCCGCGAGGTCTTGCGAGCCCCACAAGCGCCCACGCAAAAGGCTTCAGAAAGTGCCTCGCCCCAACCAAACCAGATCACCTACGACTGTGAGGGGGCTGGTACGGCCTTTGACGGACTCGTTAAAGCCGCCGCGGGCAAAGTGGAAACCAAGGATTACTCCTTCGGCAAGATGGTCAATTCGATTAACGGAATTTCCGGCGGAACAAACAATAAATACTGGATCTATTTTGTGGACGGTAAGTCAGCCAGTGTCAGCGCAGACAATTATAAGTGTCAGGGCAACGAAAAGATTGAATGGAAGCTTTTGGAACAGAAGTAACTTATGGTTTACGCTTTCATCATTCTTGGAGCTCTGTCCAGACTCGTGCCGCACCCGGCCAACTTTGCCCCAATCGCAGCTTTGGCGCTTTTTGGAGGCGTTAATCTTCGCAGAAGAGATGCCATTCTTGTTCCACTTATCTCCATGCTAGTTTCCGACTATTTCATTTCCGGCTTCTATGGCTCGGTCATGTTTTATGTCTACGGGAGCTTCCTCTTAATTGGACTTTTGGGAATGTTGGTACGCAACCGAAAGTCGCCCAGCGTAATTCTGTCCGCCTCCTTTGTGGCCTCAATACTGTTTTTTATTATCACCAATTTCGGCGTCTGGACACAGGGATGGTATGGGCCGGGCTTTACAGGGCTAATCGCCTGCTACACCGCCGCCATTCCTTTTTTTAGAAACACGGTTTTGGGGGATATTTTTTACACGGGACTCTTTTTCGGCGGCTACGAATTGGCTCTAAACCTAAATCGCCGGCTCCGTTACCTAATCCTCAAAACCGGCAAGCGGGCGTGAGGAAACTATACAGTTTTACTCCAAGTAATCACGCAATCTCTTGGACCGCGTTGGGTGACGCAGTTTGCGCAGGGCCTTGGCCTCTATTTGACGGATTCTTTCGCGGGTCACACCAAACTCACGACCAACCTCTTCCAAAGTTCTAGCTCGACCATCCTTTATGCCAAACCGAAGCTCCAGAACACGGCGCTCACGCGGATTTAGGGTGTCTAAAACTGTATTAACGTGGCCCTTAAGAAGCTCGTAAGAAGCCACCTCGTCCGGCGACTTCATTTCTTCATCTTCCACAAAGTCTTTAAGCCTGGAATCTTCTTCGCGACCAACAGGCGATTCCAGAGAAGCCGGCTCCTGGGAAATTTTAATAATCTCGTTAGCCCTTTCCACATCAATATCCAGAACTTTGGCCACTTCTTCCGGGGTAGGCTCACGCCCAAGAGATTGCTCCAAGCGGGATTGCTCGCGACGGAACTTATTAATAGTTTCAATCATGTGGACCGGGATCCTAATAGTCCTAGCTTGGTCGGCAATAGCCCTCGTAATTGCCTGACGTATCCACCAGGTAGCGTACGTAGAAAATTTGAATCCACGCCGCCAGTCAAACTTCTCTACAGCACGCATGAGTCCAATGTTTCCTTCCTGAATTAAATCCAGAAAACTTAGGCCCCGACCCATGTACCGTTTGGCAATGGAAACCACCAGCCTAAGGTTAGCCCTGGTTAAATCCTGGGCCGCTTTTTGGTCCTTTTTTTCCACCTTCTTGGCAAGCTCCACTTCCTGAGGCCCAGTCAAAAGCTTAACCTTGCCGATCTCTCTAAGGTACATCTTGACCGGGTCTGGGGAAGCCACCCTATCCAGAATTGCTTCAACTTCAACTTCTTTTTCTATCTCCTTTTCAGGAATATCCTGGCCTGACTCCAAAACATCCACCCCAGCTTCAATAAAAGCCGAATACAGATTATCTAGAAGCTCGATGTTTTCTTCGGCTTCCGGAAAATTTCTAAGGATCTCGTCCTGGGTAACAAAGCCAACACTTTTAGCGCTACTAAGAAGGGTCCTAAGGGCCGGAAACTTCTTAGGGTCGCTGGAAACAATAACCGCCTCAACCCCCTCAACGTGCTTCCTGGAACGCACCGGATTCGAGTGGGCGGACTTAACGACTTTTGAACTAATCTTTTTCCTAGCCTTACCGGTAGATCTGAGCACCGGGCGTCTACTTGCCTTTGAGACCTTGTTTAATTTCTTCTTTAGTTGTTTCTTCGCCTTTTTTACCTTTGCCATAAGCTTATATTCAACATTGTACCACCTAAACCTTTAGTTTCTGGTAGATAATGTTAAGCTTTTCCTGGTATTCCCGCAACTCCTTACTGTTTCCAGCCTCTTCGGCCGATCTTATTTTTGAAAGCAACTCGGAAACATCCGCCCTTAATGTCTCGCGTTTAATTTCTTTTAGCACGAACTCCATTTCGTGCTCCTGTGTCTCTAAATCAGTCTCCATTTCCCCCAAGTCAAAAAGAAGCAGCTCGTCGAAAACTGACTGAAGGGAAGGTTCCAAGGCCCCTCTAATAACCTTAATTTTAAATGCCCTTTGATGTTTAGAAAACGCCTCCTTGGCCCCCATTAAAATGGGCGATAGGGGCGAGTTAATGTAATCCTTCTGTAATATCTTTCCAAGAGTCTTTTTGGCCAAGTCAAAATTAAACCGAAGAGTCAGACATAACAAGTACTTTCTTAGCAATTCCCCCCGCTGCGCTCCCTTGAGCGTCGATATCTGTTGCCAGCTAAAAGGTTTATGTGTGGCGCCTAACGTTTCGACCTTCTTTCCCAGCTGGGTCAGCGCTTCCTGGACGAATTTTTCGTCCAAGTCGAGGCTCTGGGAAAGCTTTTTAATAAAGTGTGATCTTTGCGTCGCGTCTGTCATTCTAGCAACCAGAGGTAAGAGCTTTTCCGTAGCTCGCCGCTTACCTAAACTATCACTTTTTAAGACGCCCTTTGTGTGTAAATCAAAATAGTAATCGTAGAAAGTAACGGGCTCCTCTAGCGACTTCTTCCATTCGCTGTTAAATTTGGTGACAGCGTCATCCGGATCCTTCGCACCTTCGGGGATGGCGGAGACCAGACTTAGAAGACTGGCGGCCTCGCAAAGCTCTACGCCTCTTTCTAAAGCCTTTTGTCCGGCGCTGTCTGCGTCAAAGCAAAAGATAATCTCGCGGGACAACTTTCCCAGAATTATGACCTGTTCGGGCGTTAGAGCGGTTCCGGAGGTCGCCACCACGTTCTCGATACCAGCCTGGACATTACTAATAAGATCCACCTGACCTTCCACTAAAATCACACGACCGGACCTTTTTATGGCTGGTCTGGCGAAATTAAGTCCAAAGAGAAAACGGCTCTTGCTAAAAACAGGCGTCTCCGGGCTGTTTAAATACTTTGGCGCGTCGGGTATGTCCGTAACAACCCGCCCGGTAAAACCAACGACTCGACTGCGCACATCAATTAATGGAAAAATGACTCGCGCCCGAAACCGATCAAAGATAGAACTGTTTCTTTCGGACCGTATCGCCAGCCCCGCCTCCAGTATTTCGGAATTACTAAACCCTTTCTTCGTTAGGAAATTTGTTAGGGCATCAAAGGAATTTGGAGCGTAACCGAGCCTAAATTTTTTTATCGTTTCCAGCCCAAGTTGCCTTTTTTGTTTTAGGTAGCTAAGAGCCGGCTTCCCAGCCTCATGGGAAGTTAATAGGAAGTGGTAGAACTGGCAGGCGTATTCGTTGGCGGAAAAGATCCTTTCCCGGCGTTTGTCTTCCGGCGAAGCAACCTCGGCTTTTTTAAGCGACACACCGGCCTTTTCGGCCAGCTCCTCCAAAGCCTCCCTGAATTCCAAACCGGAGCGCCTCATTATAAACTTAAAGACATCACCACCCTCACCACACCCAAAGCATTTGAAGATTTGGAGGTCTGGAGAAACCATAAATGATGGCGTCTTTTCGCTGTGGAACGGGCAGACACCCTTGTAGTTACGACCGGACTTCTTTAGGGGAACATAGCCGGAAATGAGAGTTACAATGTCCGTTTTGTCTTTTACTTGCTGAATTTCGTCGCCCATACCAAGCGTAGTTTAGCACGAAGGTTCCTTTTACTTCACTTTTGGTCTAGATTGTAGGAATGGGATCCTGCAAAGAACTTTTTGCTATCTTCCTTCTGTATTTGGGGGTATCGGTGATTATTACATTCCCCCTTGTCCTAAACATCGGGAGTGTTTACCAATATTATTACCCTGTCTCCTTAGACCAGAACCGGGAAACAAATCAGAAACTCGCCGCACAAGGTTCCGATACCATAATTGAACTCTGGTCCTACTGGTTTCTAGGAAGATCGGTTTCCCAAGGACGATCTCCAATTAATACTGACCTATTCTTTGGTGAAACTAAATTCCCAATGGTCGGTGTCCTCTATTGGCTGAATCCAATTTTGGCACTGGTTCCCCAGGCTATCTGGGGACCGGTAACAGCTCTAAACCTAATTACAATTGGCACCTTCCTATTAAACGGTCTTGCGGCCTATCTTCTGGTACATGGTGAAATTTCAAAAAGTAGAGAGGCCTCTTTTTTAGCCGGAGTTTACGTAATGTCGTCCGCCTACGTTTACACGCGCTCACAAGAGCATCTCTCCCTGGCCAATTTATATTTGTTAATATTCTTCCTTTATTTTCTCCTAAGGGCCTTTCGGGAAAACAGCCTGAAACTTTTTGCCGCTGCGGCTTTTCTTCTTTTTCTGAGCGGTGTGGCCGCTTGGTATTATTTCTTCTATGGCTTAATTATTAGCGTTCTGGTTTTTATTTCCTTTTACACGTCTAGATTAAAAGGCTTCGCGGTTTTCGTAGCTGTTGCCGCCATCCTAATTTTTCCTTTCGGCCTTGAACTTGTTAGTTCGTCTAGGGGCCGCGTAACAACTACCTACCAAAACTCGGGGCGTTTTTCAGCTAATCCCGTCTCCATTCTTACACCTTTGCCAAGCAGTAAGCTCTGGGGATGGATTACCGCCCCCATCTATAGCGGGTTGTTTCTAAGGTCGGTAAGCTTTATCGAACAGGAAACAGCATACCTGGGAATATTCGCTCTTCCTTCTATAATCCTTTGGTTAGTTAAACTACGAGACAAGAAGGGTCGGGTGTGGGTGTTAATTTTTACCGCCGGCCTGATTTTTTCCTTTGGACCTTATCTAAAAATACCACCCGTGGGCAGTATCCACATGCCATATTTACTACTATCTACCATAATGCCTTTCCTGCAGAGCCCGTCACGTTTTATTGTTTTTTCGATAATTGGAGCCGCCGTGTTCTTAGGATACGCCTTTGAATACTTAACCAGCGCCTCAAAAATAGATGGTCTAAAACTAAAGCTCGTACTTGTTCCAGTTGTCCTGTACTTGTTACTCGAAAATACCCATTGGCCATACAATCTAGCAAGAACCGGTACAGACAATTCATTCTACGCAGGTCTTAGAAAAGAAAGCGGGAAAATTATTCTAACCGTCCCTGCTCTGCGTTCTTCCGGTCAAGGCATTCCTTACCTGCTTCACCAGATGTTCTTTAATCAGAGAATGCTTAACGGCTACAACACCTTTATAACTACGGAACTTAAAAACAACACCCCCTATATGTCCGATGGTTTACTGCCGCTATCGTGCGACACAAAAGTCCCAGCTCTTACTGATAGCCGCATAGACGCGTTTTCCGATTTTGCTAAATCCCTAAAGATTAACTATGTAATTGTACGGAAGGGCTTAGGAATGCTGAATATTTGCCAGGAGGCTCTGAAAAACGTAGCGGGAATGCTGGGAAGATACCCTTTAGACAACAGAGTATACGAGGATAAAGAAATTGCCGCCTATAAACTTCACGATTAGCAACTGGCGGTGTGTATTTGAAAATATCCGAACTGATTTTGCGCGTGATTGGCTCGGCGGGCGGAATTCCCCCCCGCCTTGCCTACCCGAATGATTGACGGGAACCGGAGCGGAAAGGACGATTTCAAGTTTTTCTTCGGCGGCAACCTCTAAAACAATCTCTTTATGAGAGATAATGCGCGTTAGAATTAAAAATTGGAGTTGATATAATTTTTGGGATTACCTCCCTTCTTCCTGCCCACCCTCTCGCAGTTTTTCTTCGGCGTCTTTCCGTTTTTCTTCAGCCTGTTTTTGTTCTTCTTGGATTCTTTCCTCTTCTTGCTTATTTTCTTCTCTGATTTGTTCTGCTTTTTCCTTGTCGGCTTCTTGTAACTTTTCTTCGGTCTCTTTCTGCCGATCTTCCATCTCTTCTTTAAGTTCTTTTTCGTGCTCTTTGGCATCTTTTAGTTCATCAAGCGCCTCATCCACATTCTCAAGATTATGTTTGGCTTGCTTGGCGAGCTGTTTTGCTTCTTCGTAATTCCCTGCGGCAAGTGCGGCTTTGGCTTGGGCAAGCACACTGTCAAATGTGCTAAAAGTTCTGGCAGGAATAGCAACGCCCTCTTTTTGATATTCGCTTACGATCTCGGCTTTTTCTTTCTCGGCCTCCAGTATTTTCTTTGCGGCTTCGTCTTTGGCTTCCATCCGCTCTTCAAGTTTTTCATTCTCAGCTTCAATCGCATCTTCGTCCTCGCTTTCTTTTTTGTCCAACGCTTCTTTTTGGAGCTCAAGGTTTTGAAGTTCTTTGGTGAGCGATTCCACTTTTGCCGCATCGCCGCTTTGCCGCGCTTGACGCAGAGCGACTTTTAACTCATCTTCCTTTGCTTCTAATGTTTGTTTCTGTCCTTCAAAAACTCCTTTAAGCAACTCCTTGTTTTGATTCACTTCATCATTGAGAGAATTGGCGAGTCGGCTCACATTATTGCCCTTGGCCTTTTCTGCGGCCACAATTTCAGCGGCTCGAGCAAGATTATCTTTAAGTCCTGCCTCGGCCACTGCGGCCAATGCAAGGCTCTTATCTTGAATGTCCCCATCAAGAAGGACTACTTTTATTTCGGCAATTCTTTCAGCGGCAAAAGTAATTTCCAAGCGAGCCTTTGCTTCTGGGTTAAAAGTGAAAAACCTTTGCAGAGTTTCGCCTAGACGATCAAGGAAATAGAACGGGCTGTCGGGGGTTAGGCCAGCCGAGGGAAGCGCAACTTGTTCGTTTTGGGCAAACGCGATACCTCCGGTTAAAAACATCAAACTAACTGCTACTGCGATAAATGATTTTTTCATAATGGTTATTGGTACATTATTATTTATTTTTATAGTAGCAGAAATTCGACCAGATTTCCGCTATTACTCACATAACAATCTTTTCATTTTAGCAAATCTTCCATTGAAACACCTAACGCTTTAGCGATTTTCGCTATAACTTGGACGCTTGGCTTTTGCACAAAATCTCCCTCGATTTTCGTAAGGGTCGTGTGCTTCACACCGGACTTTCTTACTAAATCGTCTTGTGTCATACCAAGTTTATTGCGGTATTTTTTGATATTCTCACCAATTGCCGCCATAGTTTCAAAACTTTGATATCATCAAAGCATAGATTATGCTTTCAATATTATGAAATCAAAAAATTTTAATTCCGTAAAGAAAGCCCGCTTTTGGCCTTACTGAATTCAAAACGGCTTGAATTTTCGGCGGAAAACAGCTGACGAGCCCGCGTAGCGGGCGAGCTAATAACCTCATTTCCTAACTGGCGGAGAGGGAGGGATTCGAACCCTCGAAGGGATTGCTCCCTTACCGGTTTAGCAAACCAGCGCACTAGGCCTCTATGCGACCTCTCCATGTTTTCCTATTTTACCAGAGATCCCTTCGTTATTCAGCCTTCGCATAAAACGAATCATTTATGGAGCTTGACAGGCTAATTTGACTTGAGGATACTAAAACTAATGACGGAATCTGCCAGCCAAGCCGTTACACAAAGCATTAACGAAGCCACCAAGGTTCTTCTTGAATGGGAATCCCCAGCCCGTGTCTTTGTTCCAAAAGATGAAAAATATATACGAACGGTACTTTGGGTGCTTCTGGCCATTGGCATCGTCCTTGTCTTCTTTAAGGAATTTCTCCTCTATGCTGTTTTTCTAGCCTTGGCGTTTGTTTCCTACGTTTTGCGGACGGTTCCGCCGGACTCAATTAACCATAGGATAACCGAACACGGGCTGGTTTCGGCCACCCATGACTACTTGTGGAAGGACCTTAAGGATTTTTGGTTTACACAAAGGGGAGACTATTTTGTTCTTAACATTAACACTAACTTAAGGTTCCCACCCCGGCTCTTTCTCCTTTTCCCAAAAAATAACGCCACCGTTTCCAAGGAGCAGCTTGTGCCACTCCTTTCCTCCCATATTTCATTTAGGGAACTACCGCCGGAAAACACGGTGGATAAGCTCCTGGACACCCTTTCCCAGAAGTTTAACTTTAGTTAGTTCCCACGCTTTCCATAGTCAGGGGATAAAAAATTAGGTACTGGTTAGGTACCGGCAGGTTAGAAATGAGCGGGTAAAAGTAACCAAAGACGGCCACGATGGAAATAATGAAAGAAGCAAAAAGCCAGCGATCCTTAAAATAGATCTGCTTAAGTTTTACCGCTAGAAAACTATAGAGAAAGGGTATTGCCGGCAAAAAATAATAAGTATACTGGATGCGGGTTATAAATAGCCAAGGGACGAAGGAAGCCAAGATCGCCAGGGTGGGAAGGTTTTCCGGACTAAAAAAATATTTAAGTTTATTTTCGAGAACGTGGACTATAAAAAAAAATAAGGAAGGGAAAAAGATGATTGGGTTATAAAGGGCCCAGACAACCTGGACGGCGCCCCCAGAATGTCTTATGGAGTCGTAATTCCACGCGGGATTGAGTGGCCAAACGAAGGCGTGGTTTAGAATGTACAAAACAGGCCCCAGTTTTAGGCCCGCCTTTTGAGTAAAGTTCACCCAGAAAAGGAAGATTTTATATTGCAGGTTGATTAAAAACCAGATGGAGTTTCTAAAGAGGTATGGCAAGTAGGTAAGAAGGTAGGCTGCCCCACCAATAAAAATCAGGAATGACGTAAGGCCCACTGCCCGGCGAAACTTTCTTTTTACCAACAGGATCAAGAAAGCCGGTATTAACAAAAGTACCGCCGTCCATTTAGTGCTGAAGGCCAACCCAAAGAACAGCGATCCGAGAGCTAGGTATCTAAAATTAGCCTGGCGCGTTAATGCGTCGGTGGCAGCAAACTTATAAATAAAGTAAACAGCACTCCACACGAAAAATAAGTAAATCATTTCCATGGTTCCGAGTCTGGCATGAATAAAAAACAGGAAGTCTAAACTCACCGAAGCGCTGGTTAGCCCACCCACAAAGCGACTCTTAAACAACTCCTTAAAAAGAAAGTAAATAGTGGCATTACCAAGAATTGAGAAGACTACAGATGGGATCCGCCAGCCATAGGGCGTGTCGCCGAAGGTCTTAATACCCAGAGCGATTATTTCCTTGCCTAAAGGTGGGTGTTCGAAGTTAGGGTCTTCCTTCCCGTTAAGATAAGAAAGCGCCGCTTCCTGGTAGTAGGCTTGTTCGTCAAAGACAGGTTGGCCATTGTGATAGTCCAGCCGGTAGATCCTTAAAATGAAACTGGGAATAAGGATAGCAGCTAGAATTAGTAAATCTTTTCTGTTCACGAGGCTATTATACAGGCTTGTCTTTGGTATAATCATTAGGTTCGGAGAGGTCGCATAGTTGGTCTAGTGCGCATGCTTGGAAAGCATGTATGGCCGCAAGGCCATCGCGAGTTCGAATCTCGCCCTCTCCGCCAGTTAGGAAATGAGGTCATTAGCTCGCCCGCTACGCGGGCCCGCGAGGTCGATTGCGATTTTTGGTTGGCGGTAACGATTACAAAAGGGCTGCTGGCGGAATTCAAAAGTACTTTGGCGCCTACGCACTGACCAGCCGGCGTCTGGCAGATCAATGAAAGGTGGGATGGCCGAGTGGTTGAAGGCGGCAGTCTTGAAAACTGTTATCCGCTTTTGCGGGTCGTGAGTTCGAATCTCACTCCCACCGCCATTAGTCTTTGGCCAAAGTTAAAAGATAAATAAATCTGGCCCCGGACTTTTTTAGAACTCTGCTACATTCCAAAAGAGTCGCCCCCGTAGTAAAGACGTCGTCAACGAGTAGAATGTCATGGTCGTAAACTTCATTCTGGAACTCTGGGTTTAGCGCAAATGACCCTTCTATATTCTGTTTCCTTTCCGTTCTGGAAAGGGCCGTCTGCGAAGGAGATTCCAATACTTTGTCTAGAACTGGAAGAATTTTAAGACTTTTCGCCTTTGAAACTTCCTTGGCAATTAACTCTGCTTGATTGAACCCTCTTTCTAGAAACTTAAGCGGGTGGGTAGGAACAAAGGTTACTACAGTTTCTCTACCTAGAGAAATGTTCGAGTCATTCAGGAAATTTACAGCCTCCCGTCCGATTAGATGACGAAGATCTGTTACCTTTTCGTACTTTAATACGGTCACCAATTTACGCCCTAGATCGCGATAACTCAAAAGGCTAAGTATTCGCTCCGGCTTATGAGTACCCCGGCAACGGTGATGAGTGAAACCTCCGACCGAAGGCTTTTGACAGACGGCACAGTATTGATCCTCCAAAAAGGGAATCTTTTGTTCACAAACCTCACAGATATAGGTTCCAGCTCTGCCGCAGCCCAAACACCTTTTGGGAAAGAAAAAATCCAATACGGACTCCAACACCAATGAAGTTTAAATTGGAAAATAAAAAAAGAAAAATTTAAGGCTCCCTTTCGGGAGCCTTAAAATAATACCTGGTGGAGATGCCGGGTTTAGCCCGGGTCCTGAAGGATTGCGGATTACCCTTTCTACAAGCTTAGTCAACTCGGCAGTTTTAAGTCAGCCCCGCCCCAGAGTTGACCGAGGGACTTTCCGGACTGACTTACTGGACTGATTAGATAGATAAGTACAAGGTAAGGAATAAGTCCAAAAGATCCTAACCCCGAATCCTAAGCTGTTACACGCCTAATAAGCTTCGCTTAGGGAAAGCCTAAAAGACGGCTCAGATTTACGCGTAGACTAAAGCGTCTGCATAAACCGGAACATTTGCTTCATCGTTAGCATTTATAATTAAGCCTTTTGTCAAGAACTGGCTTAAACTTGGCTTGCGGGGCAGCCTCCTCATTCAGTCGAATGCCATCCCCATGTTTTAAAGTGTGCAAAACTAAATCACAAATATAAAAATTCAAAAAGTTTTGGGTTTTAATCGACGTACTGCGCCACCTCGCGCTCCTGCTCCTTCTTCTTTCTCTTTTCCCTTTTTTCGAAGTTTCTCAAAACCTTACCAGCAAGAAGCTCGACCTTAAGATAACGCCCGCTGGAATAAATTCGGCTAGGTACACAGACTAGACCCTTTTGGGACAGCAGCCCATTGATTCTGTCGATTTCGTTTTTGTTTAAGAGTACCTTCTTGGAACGGTCAGTATTAAAGTTGGCGTCACTAGAAAAACTATATTGACCGACCTTAAATCCGATAAGGTAGGGCTCGCCGTTAATAAACTTAAGATACGACCCTCCCAAGTGCCCGTTTTTTGACTTGATGGCCTTAGTTTCCGAACCGGTAAGCACCATCCCCGCCTCAACTTTATAGGCGGTCTTAAAGCCCCGGGCTTCGCTATTTTCCAGCAAACATTCTACCATAAAATAGTGGTTTTAGCAAGTAACCACGCGGTGGTTACGGTTTAACTTCGTAGACCTTGCTTCCGGAAAGAATGTAGATACTTAGGGTCGTGGGGTCGACATAAATGGACGACAAAGACGCAATCTCGGAATCGTTAAAGTCGTAAGCCTTAAGGTAACTTCCGGACTCGTCAAACTGTACAATCTTCTTTCCATCTTTGTCTACCAAATAAATATAATTTACCCCGCTACCGGTGTAGATATAAGTAGACAAGCCCAGACTCTTTGTGTACCCCGAAAGCGAAAAGTCCGAGAGCTTGCCGCCCTCAAATTTGAGCACCTTACCATCGGAGAGCAAAACGTAGACAGAACCATTAAGGGCCAAGCTATTAGCCTTGCTCAGGTCAACCGGCTGCTTTAGCCAGTTGGTCGGGGTTGAATAACCTTTTTCGCCGTAAAGCGCCCGCAAGATACGGCTTCCGACGCTATCCAAAAAATATAGATTGGAATTATAACTCGCGAAATCGGCAAACTTGATGGAGTCCAGCGACGAAAGGGCCGTTGCAATTTCCTTAGTCTTTGTCTTAATGACAAAAACCTCACTTTTACCGAGGACAAAAACCTGGTCGGCGAAGGCAGAAACCCGTACTAAGGGGGCGGTTATTTTTCCACCGTCCACCCTCTTGGTATCCGTCGGTGACGCGACCTTAAGCAAGTAAACAGCCCCGGATTCAGCACTGGCTGCGTACAGGACATCTTTTGCGCCGGACAAATTTGTAGGCTTAATGTTTTTTTCGATGAGCGAAAAGTCGTAGACGAGTATAGGCTTGGATACCGGATTTTCCTTGGAGACCTTAGAAAGCATCTCCTTGGCGCGAGCCGTATACTGGTTGGGTCTTGGATCCTTAAGACCCAGTCTTTCTAACGCCCGAAGGTCGGAAAGAGTTTTTTCTAAAAGAGCCGTCGCGTTAGCGTCGTTGGTACCTACACTAATAATATCGGCGGCGGTGACTAAGTCTAAATCGGCTTTAGCATAAGTTTTTTGCACCAGCGCCTCCAGCTTTATTTTTGACTGCCGGGAGATTGTAAAGAAAACAGAGCCAATAAAAACGGCGAGAAGTAGAACGAAAGTTAATGGCGCAATGATTTTTTTGTAGGGGAAGCCTCGCCACGGGAGACGCGGAACGGAGGCTGCCGGCGGATTTGCTCCAAACTTATGAACACGCGTTGCCGCTATCTTTCCTAAGCTACTTAGAAATTTAAATAAATTCATCGATGATATTTTCCTCCTGGGCTCTCCTTCCTGAACACCGAAAATAAAACTTATTGACTCGGACGCTGTTGGGTATTCGTCTATTTCCACTTTTAAGACCATAGCTACCAAGCTTGCCTTGTTCGACAAACCAACCATAGTTTCTTCCAGTTTCATTAGGTTTTTGGCTATAAAATCTGCAGTAAAATAAGTTTTAAAGTCCTTGCTACCCAAAATGAGAGTATCCCCGCCGTAAACAAACCCGGAGGCGCAGGAAACTAAGGCTTCCTCTCCCAAATAGACCTCAGATACTTTTCCATCCCTTAATAGATAGACGGCTGCGCTACCCAGGCGGCAAAGGTAAAGAACCTGTCCCCAAAGAACGGCTAGAACTAGGTTAAAATCCACCTCTTGTGGAAGATGGGCCGAAAGGGTCATACCAATAAGGCGCCGATGAGCAGAAAAAGCCGCCTTTTCTAGCGCGGAGAGCGGTGGTAGGCTGGAATCGGCAAAGTATTCTTCTTCTAAAGTGTCAAAAATAGCCCGGCCCAAAACAGGCGCATCAAATTCCTTCGGTCCGGTTAGAGTTAAAAGGGAAAACAGTGTCCCGCGCCGCTGACTAGTGTCTCCTTCAAGCCGTTCAAATCTTAGAGCCTCCACGAACGACCCGGGTGGAAAGACTGGGCTGCCCAAAAGTTTTTGAAATTTTACAGTTAGCTTTTTTTCCATGGCTTCACAAAATAATTAGGGCCAAAAGGAGAAGGGCTAAAGACGCCATTAGATTGGCTCCAACCAACACAGACAGAAGGGGAGAAACGTCTGTGGCCAGAATTTTTCCCAAGAACCGCACCTTGCCAACAACGATCACGGAAAAGATTAGATATAAGAACAGAATAGATAGCAAAACCAGCTTTAGGCTAATTAATATGTATGAGGTAAGACTAATTAACATAATGTAGTTACGACGGCGAGGTCGTCATTAGATCGGTAATCAGATCATGAACTCCGGCGGGATTCGGAATTTCCGTTAGGTCAAAATTCTCCTGCGTACCGGCGGTCTGAAAGGAGACGTCGCCAAAGTTGAAGGATACCTGGAACAGACCCGAAACATGGTAAGAAACGTCCTCAATTTTACTGTAATTAGTTTCGGAGGACTTAAAAAACAGGAGGTTAACATAGTCCATATCCACCAACCGTTTATTGGTAACGAGATCGACGTTAAAGAACCAGTCCAAAAAGTTAATAATTACGAAGCCGAAAACAAACAGATACCAGGTTAAAAGAGCCACTAGTGTGTAATTGCCGGGCAAAAGTGCTGGATCCAGGGCTGGTGGTAGAACCCTACCAAATAAAATGACTACTGGTAAAAAGGACAAGGCAAGGGCTGTGAGCAACCACCAAACATTAGTTATAAGGTGACGCCTAAGAAGCAAAAGGATCGTTTCACCCTGCTCCTGGTCCTTGAAGGTGATCTTTGGATCCTTATGGTAAGCGGACAAAGAATTAATCATGTGTAGTACAATAAGGATACCACTTACTTTCTTTCGATGTTAAAGAGGGCGGAAGATAGCCAGATCTCCCCAGGGGCCCTAAGATTAAAAATCTGACGAAAGGTAGCACCATCAATATCACGCCCACCCTTGTTTGTTTCCAGGTGGACATTACTCGTAAACCCACCGGCGCTATAAATAACCGAAACGCTGTTTACAGTATCGATAACATCGCCACCCATTTGTTTTCTGACTTCCTCACGGCTCCAGGTATCTGGGTTGGGTTTGTCTAACTGAGAAAGGTGGGAAACAGTACCGCTGTCCTTTAGATACAGCAAGGCGGCGTTAATAATGTCCGTAAAGTCTTCGCCATTTAGCCAGGGGTGGGAACGGCTGGCCGCGCGATATCTGGGTTTATACCAAGCTTTATAGAACCAGGGTGAGTTGGCAATTTTTTCGTAAGCGTCACCCGTCCAACATCCCTGATTGCCGCATTTGGTATCCCAGCCGCCGCTCGTAGTGAACCCGCCCGAAGTGTAGGCGTTGTTGTAACCGCCGGAAGAGGCGGCGTACCAGGTAGAAAGTATGCTGCCGTTGGCAATAATTACCTGGCCCCGGGTGTCATTAACAGCCCGCCGCCAGGCGTCGGGGGGGTTGTTTGCTTTGGAAGAATTGTAAACCTGACAACTTTCGGTAATACAAATTGGTTTGCCGGCGGTCATAGCATAACTGCGGGCCGCTACTGCCTGAGCTTTAAGGGCCTCGAATCCACCATCGTCGGCCCAAGAACTGGGCATTTCGGCAATTCCCAAAAGATATTTATCTTCCAGTGACATTGTCCCGACTGTCGTCGAAATTGACCCAGGCAGGTCGCGGCGCTCAATGTTTACGTTGCCATAGTAAGCTTTTAAAATGTCCTGATAGCCCTGCCCGGATTTAGAACGGCCCCAGGCACCGTACTGGCTCATGCCTTTGCGGTGCGGCGCTCCAAAGGAGAACCCGGCGAAGGCCGGACTAAACCCGGGGTTATAGTCTAGCCGTGAAGCGGGGTCGTCAGCGGCGGGAACATCGCCAACGCTGGTAGAAAACCCGCCCGTCTTTTCGGCTAGAAGTTGCCGCTGACGTGCCGAAATCTTAGCGATTTCCCCTTGGATATTGTTAATTTGGGAACTAACTTGCGAAAGCTGGTTGTTGAGCTCCTTAAGCTGCGCGTCCAAATCTTTCTTTCTAATATTTAAAGCTTGGACATCCTTTTCCAGCTGGGCTTTTCGTTCTCCGTTGTCGATGAGATTAAGTTTAATGTTGAGAACTTGTGAACCCAAAACGGAAACCTGACGCCTCCCCTCCAAAGACAACGCTTTATAATAGGTAATATTTTGGGCCAGCTGTGCAAAACTCTGGGAACCGAAATAAAGTTGGGTTGGGGAAACCTTGGAGACAATGTAGTAGGACCGCAAAAGTTGATTTCTTTCTTCAATTTTTTGGGCGAGGTCCGACTCCTTGGATTCTTTTTGGGTACCCAGAGCGGCGATGATTTTTTTCTTAATTTCGATTTCCTTGGCGGCGGAATCTATTTGAAAACGCAAATAGGCAACCTTGGCAGAGACGGTATTTTGACTACTTTGTGTTTTGTTCCTTTCTTCCTGTTTGTTTTTTAAGTCCTGGTGCAACTGGTCCAGCTGTTTTTGCAGATCCTCCAACTCACCGGCCCAGACCGGCAGCGAAGCTAAGAAACAGGAGGTAAGGAGTAGGAGGGATAGAGATACGAAGAGTGTACGACACATGGAACCATTTTAGCTTTTTATTCCTTAGGGAGAAAGGTGCTTGTGACCCTTCAGGACCGACTGTAATAGGGGGTTTTGACAGGAACCAAGCGGAAAAGGTAGAGTTTAGGGAATGGTGTATCTAATAAGATCATACTTCGCAAAATCCGTGAAACATTTATTCCCAGCAATACTTTTTTGGCTGGTCATAATTAATGCTCGCCCGTCAATTAGCTTCGCCGTAATAAATTGCGGCGACGTTCCTGGATACGTTAGATACGACACCGGTTCGTGTCCTGGCCCGGGCTTGTTTGGGAGAACATGTAACGTTGCGGGGGGGGAACGGTGTGTATCCTGCAGTGACCCGGCAGACCCACTTAAATTACCAACGATGTTTGCCTGCCAGGGGATTTCGGTTATACCGGACAACATTAGTACGGAAATTGGTAAAATTTCTGCCAAACCAGAAAAATTAGTGGAAGCCTTTTCTAGAATTCTTATTTACCTAGCTGGTGGAGTTAGCCTTTTTTTGCTTCTCTCCGGGGCAATTAAATACCTTTTTAGCACGGGAAATCCGGATAATATTGAAGAGGCTAAGGGAATAATTACCCACGCCCTAGGCGGCTTCCTACTTGTCTTTCTAAGCGTTTTTCTATTAAGATTCATGGGTGTGGACGTGTTGCATATTCCGGGGCTTGAACTTTCCCCCGGAGGCGGAGTGGGAATACCGTATACTCCATAAATTATGTTCGGAAGAGAAGCCTTAGCTTACATCATTAATCCTGGGGTGCTACATCTTAGCGGCTTCAATGACCTCGGTGGTCTTATTTCGGCTACTTTACCAGTGATCATTTCTCTGAGTGGTCTGGCTCTCTTCGCTTACCTACTAATGGGAGGACTAAAGTACATTACCAGCGGTGGCGATGACAAGGCCGTAATGGAAGCTAGAAAAATAATTACTAACGCTATTATAGGAATGGGGATAGTTTTCGTTGCCTTCTGGATAATCAGAATTCTGGAAACGGTACTGGGACTGGAGATAACGGGATTCTAATTTTATGGTTTTACTCACACCAATTTTTGGAACAATAGAACCGGACTATTTAAAGGGGGCTGGTCACTACGGCCCTGGGGGCTCAGGCCTTGCATCATTTATTGGGAACTTTATTTCCGTGTTCATAATTGTTTCCGGCATTGCTTTCTTCCTTTACTTAGTTATGGGCGGACTGCGTTATGTCACGGCCGGTGGGGACGTCAAAGCGACCCAAGAGGCCACAAAACAGATAACCAACGCCCTTATAGGTTTAGCTATTATTGTCGGGGCCTTTGCCATTACTAGAGTGGTTGGAAAGATTCTTGGCGTTGATATTTTCCACCCGGTTTTTGTTGGACCATAAACTCCTATGACTGTGTTCGCTGCTACGAGCTTCAATGTTGATGTTGAAAGTAATTTGACTGCCGGTACAGCGAAGCTAGCTTATTCAGACATTGGCCGCTTGGTGGCTAATCTTTACACGACCCTAGTAATTGTCTCCGGCATTGCCACTTTCATTTATTTAGTCCTCGGTGGGTTCCAGTATATTACCAGCGGAGGTGACAAGGCCGGCGTAGAAGCAGCCAGAAACAAGATCACCTATTCTCTAATCGGGCTAGCTGTTGTAGTTGGGGCTTATGCCTTCGCCTTTATCATTCAGGCGGTCTTCGGTGTAAGTATAATAGGCGGAGTGCTCTGGCCAGGGCCTTAGCTCGAGGGGTTAACTGTCAACACACAAATTTCAATCAACAAGCAAGTATCAAATGGCAACTACCAACTTACAAACAAAAGTCAATAAAAAACCGGCAAACACTAAAGCATACGACCTCGAGGAGAGAACACTCGAATTCTCGAAGCGCGCACTGCAAATCCTCAAGGGGCTACCACAAAACACATTTAATACTCCAATAATTAGTCAAGTAGTAAGGTCTATAACGGCGATTGGCGCTAATTACATAGAAGCTAAAGAATCTTTGGGTAAAAAGGATTTCATTATGAGGGTTAGAATTTCTAGAAAAGAGGCTAAAGAGAGTTGTTATTGGCTAAGAATCTTAGTTTCCAACAACAACGGATTGCAAATCATTAAAAGCGTAGATGAGCTGTTAGACGAGAGTTTTCAGCTCTTAAAAATACTTTCTAAAATTATAGAAAATTCAAGTAATAAAGCTTAGTATTTATTTGAATTTTAATTGTTATAATTTCGCCTCTTTTGCTTGTAAGTTGTGGGTTGGTGGTTGAAAGTTATAATATTAATTAATGCTTAACAGATATTTAATCGACCTATTAGGTGGGAGGGGGGCGCTGGCCAGAACAGTTGGCAAAGACTGTTCACAATTTGTTTCCACTTTACCAGGCTTTGACAAAGTGGCTTTTGGTAGCATTGGCAGCCTTCTTTCCACCCTCACCGGAGCTTTTATTCTTATTGCGGGAATTGGTACCTTTATTTTCATAATTATAGGTGGGGTACAGTACCTAACTTCCGGAGGAGACAAAGCGGCTACCCAAAACGCCAGGGAAAGGATTACCTATGCTATAATTGGATTAGCTATTGTAGCTTCGGCTGTCGCTGTTAACCAGGTAATTGGCGCGATTTTTGGAGTCAACATTTTTGGCCAAATAGTTTTTCCCAAGGCGGACAGTATTGTAGGAGATTTAGGGGTTTGTAATTAATAAGCGTAGGGGGTGAAATTCTGGTGAATTTAACAAAAGCAAAATCATTAATTATTAGTGCATTAACTTTGGCGGCTAGTGGTTCGGTGGTAGGTGCTGGTACAGTCGTCACTGGACTAGATACTGGTTCGGCGGCTTTTTCCAACTTGGGGCAAATACTGAGTACCTTAATGACCGCCGCTATTATTGTGGCAGGAATTGCCGCTTTCATTTTCTTAATCTTGGGGGGGTTTCAATACCTAACCTCAGGAGGAGATAAAGCCGCGGCCCAAGCTGCGAGGGATAGAATAACCTACGCTATTATGGGTTTGGCCATTGTGGCGGCTGCCGTTGCTATTATCCAGGTTCTGGGGGCTGTCTTTGGATTCAATATTACCGGAACCATAAAGTGGCCCGGGCCAACAAGCACTGTTGGGGCGCCTTGATGAGAAAAACGTCACGGACCAAGAAAAATATCTAGTGGGAAGTTAGTGTTGTCTAGCTTTCTGCTAGGTATTTTTTAATATAGTATGGTAAACAGTATTATGAAACATTTGAGCAATTCTCTGCTTTCAAGGCTGTACCTTTTTTTATTGTTATTTTCATTAATTGGCTTACTACAGACTAAGGAAGCTCTTGCCTTTACACCTTACCGCTGCAACGATCCACGAACCATAATTGACCCACTCGAACCAGATATTAATAACACAGGACTGGGATTCTTTTGTTTAGTCGGGATATCTTACAACGTTTTCTACTCCGCTATAACGATTGTTGGAATTGGATTGCTACTGATGCTAATAGTCGGTGGCCTCAGATACTTAGCCTCTGGCGGAGATGAAAAGGGGCTCCAGCAGGCTAGACATATTATCACTTATGCTGTAGCCGGAATGTTAATTTCGGTTAGCTCCATTTTTTTTATGACTGTCATAGTTAGCAGAATACTGAAACCCGGCTGTGACCCAGCGGACACCACCTGTACCGGGGACCCGCTAATGTTACTAATCCCAGACTTCTTCTGCACGGTTGAGGGGAACTTAGGTTGGTCTGGGTCCCTACCACCTGGAATAAAGAACTTTTGTATTAATTATAAACAGTAAATTTATTTATTCTTAGCGGCTGGAACTAAGTACAAAACTTCGCCTTGGCGGCCAGAAGGAAATTTCCCAGAAGAAGAGATTAGGTAATAAGGTAAAAGGTTATTATCCATTAGGACCAAAACTGCCTGCAAATCGGAGGCAGTAACTGCCGTTGGTGGATTCGTGATAGGCTCATCGGAGATGGTATTAGCTAAACCCATAAAGATAGCCCTCGGCTCTCCGTTGAAAAACGCAGCAACAACTTCCTCCAAGTTCTTAGTTGGAACCTCAATTGGCGGCCCCGCCACTAGGTCTAAGTTATTTAGTAGGAATTGTGCCTTCGCAGAAACCACGGACCCACCAGGACCAAAAATAAAGTTGAAGAAGATTAACTTTCCCTGACTGTTTAGAACCGCGTAACCTTTATAGAAATAGCCTAAAGAAACATTCGTTAGACCCGCCTCTTCCGCGGTACGTACTTCGGAGGCTGAGGATCCCCCACCTTTTAAATAAACCGAGCCAACAACTTTTATTTCCCAACCACTAGGCAGTCGAGGTTGAATCGCGTTAACGAGGTTTGACGACAGCGTTTTAGCCTTCTCTAAAGTTGGTGGAGTCTTACTACCTGATTCGCCAGGCAGTTCAGAGAAATCGACTGCAGGCGGATCATCAGTTACAGAAAGCACCCGCCCGGAGGAATTCTCATAAGTGTAAACCTTACTATTTCCATAAATAGTTTTACTTCCTTCAGCTGGACTAAAACTAAAGGCGTTAGCAATCTGCTGAATCTGCTCCTCATTCAATGCTAATAAAATTGGTACCGAAACTATGTAACTTGGAAAAACTTTTGGTAAAGTCCTCGAGGCTAAGTTATCCAAACTTATTTTCTCGGGAGCATTCGGTATTTGCGACGAGACCTTAGGTGCTGCAACGATTTTGTCCATGGGACTTTTATTGCTTTGTCTCTTATTGTTGCTTGGACGCGAAAGGAAAATAGCCACTAGAGCAAGTGCAATAATAACTCCCACGATAATTACTGTTCTTCTATTCATATTCTAAAAGCATAACCTACCTGGATCACCAATAGCGGTAAAGGCATCTGGGCAACTTGTATCTGGCCAATCAGGAGAGCAAGCAGGCACGTAGTAAGGGATAAACGGCTGATTCATACGCGCACCGGAAACCCTAGTAAAAGCATAATGCAGGTGTGGTCCGGTGGAGGTTCCAGTATTATCCACACGACCAATCTCCTGGCCTTTAACAACCCCCTGGCCCGGGGCCACCGAGGCTCCGCCCAGGTGAGCGTAAAAAACAGAGAAGTTTGTGCCGGTTTCCCTAAGAATTACATAGGTTCCAAACCCAGTCGTAAAATATGACCCATCTACAACCCCACCACAGACGTTTGGGGTACCACCACGATTGCTGTAAGTGCCGTCGACACAAACTAGTACGACTTGGCCACCCACCGTAGCCACAACAGGCTTACTAGATATATTATAACCGAGTGAAACGTTAGACCCAATGTCTATTGCCTCCTGGCTTTGATGGGAACTTGAAAGACCCTGGGTATTTGGACCTTGGGTAAAGCAACCGTGCTCGGTTGGCCAACCGGACGGACTGCCACCATTAACATATAACCACTGCGACGCCGCCACCTGGTCGGTGCTATCTTTTTTCTCGCCAGAAATAACCGCGTGGTTAATTAATGTCCCATCGACGTAGGCATTGGGGTCGTCTGATACTTTAGCGAAACAGTGAAAGGTTACCCAGACAGGTCCTCCGGCTGCCCCCGGATCGTTATACGGCACCGTCCCAATTAACGATTTCCAGCTCCCCGAGGGCCCCTCCGGATCGGGGTTAAGGTCCTCAGCCGAAATATCAGCTGGGCTTTCACAACGCAATGAGCTCACATCAAAGTAATGCCGGGTAACCCCACCAGGACCAGGACCGTCAACTAAAAATTTATCCTCGAATTTTATGTTCCCCTTCATTGGTTTTTTGACCTTGTAGGAAATTTTATAATCGATCGTTTGCCCCCTGGTGAAAGTGGTGGCACCGGAGGCTAGCTCTTTTCTAATCTCCAAATATTCGCTAGTCGGAGGGCTCTGATATGGGTTAACTATTCCAGTTGAAGAGAGAAAGGCAGCGACCAACAGAATTATTAAGAGAACGATGAGGGCTAGAAGTAAAAGCACCGCTATAATAATAGCTGCGATTAGGGCGACCGTTCCCCAGATTGGGGAGGTGGCTATACCTAAAGCGTCGAAAACTGTCTCAATAACTGTTTCTATAGCCTTGGCGATCGCTTTAATAACCTCAATAATTATCTTTTTAATTAGGTTAAAAATGAATTTAATTAGTCTAATAATTAAGTCTTTAATGACGTTAAAAATTGGCTTGAGAATGGAGTTAACTAACTTACTAAATAAACCCCCGGACCCCGGAACTTTAGGTAAAGGTATACGCCCAGCTATTCGCCGTAAAAGGAACTCAAAAAAGCGGCGTCGTAATGAACCGACGGGTAATCTAATAATTTGATCCTGCAACCATCTTGTCAGCGGTTTGCTAAACCAGGCCCTGAAAGCCTTACCTAATGCCCAACTAATTCCCCTTTTGGCAACCCAGCCGACAAAATCAACAAGCTTATCCTTTAGAGCCTGGCTGGGGGAAACAATCCACTTAACCCCACCCAACAAAAATCCACCGGCCTTAAAAAGGTAGCTGGTCCCGGGGATCCGTGAAATAAAATCAATCGATTTTCTTATCCATGGGTTAGCAATTAAAACGGCCCTTACCCTAATGCCGGCCCCGGAGTGCCAAAAATCTCTGACTGCCCTATTCCATTGTGCGTCCCGCCACTGTAATAGGCCCCGCAGGGCTCCAACATCCATGTCGAACGGGTTGAGAACGGAGTAGGCGCTACGAAAGAAACGTCTAAAAAACGACTTTCCGTTTTCGTACATTATTATCCCGGAGGGAACCCTAACCCCTCTCAGCGCATTGGCACCTAGCCTTCCAGCCAACCGATGTATCATCTGGGCTCGATTAAGTTCTCCTTCCACGTTCCAACCCAGGAATTTGAGCGGGGCTATTACCTCCCCCACCCCCTTAAAAGCGGAATAGGCGGCGAAACCGTAAGTTATTGGGTTCGGTATTACGACGGCTAGCGCTACCGGGAGGCCAAAGCGTGAAATGATAGTTTTTCCAAACTGTTGGGTGTTATAGGCACCCTGCCAAAACTTACTAACAGCACTATCCTGTCCAACCCTACTGGCGAACTGCCAAACCCCCTTACTGTCCTTGTACATCCTAACCCGCATCTCACCGTTGGAAAGTCTCAACACCTTTTCGTAAATCTTAGAATTCGTACCCTTGTGCCAAGCAACATGCTTCCAACCGTCACGACTAGGGTCATTAACAAACAGCTTTTTATGAGAAACAACGTCGCGCCCAGCCCTGTCCTTGCTAAAACTAACCAGCTGCAAATATTCTGGCTTAAGACCATCGTGACGACCAAAGTGAAAGGCCCTGTCCTTTAGAGTTTCCCCGGTCACAAAGGTTCGATACCAGCCACGGAGGGTGAAAAAGTCTGAGAGGGTACGAAAAACTTTATCTCTGCCACGAAGCTTTATTAACGTATCATCGGGAAGGTAACTGCCGTTCCAAGATATCTTTTCGCCGCCTTCCTGCCACTTACCGGAACCGTCCTGCCTACCATCGAACTGCCCCCTCTCCTTAATAGCTTTATCTATCCTCTGCCTGACGTTATTCATATCAATAAGGGGTGTCCTTTTAACAAACTGCTCCCAGTCGGCGTTGATCAACTGCCAACCAAGAACTACCGGGGCTAACGGTGGAAAAACTGCAGCAGTAAGCAGAGTAGGACCACCCACCTGCCAACCAACCTTGGCGGCTTTAAGGTATGGGACGAGGCCGTGGGACTTATCTGTTAGAACTGAAGTGAAACTATAAGCGCCGAATTTCTGTTCGGCCCCTTCCAACCTAACCCCGTATTTTTCTGCCCTACTATTAAAGTCTTCAAATAAGCCGTTGTTTCGCCAGCGCGCGAAACGCTCACCGTCGTGGTCCTTGGCCTTGTAAAAAAGGTATGTCTTGTCATAAATAAACCGATCAAAAAATACATCTCCCTTAATTAAGTCATTCCAAATGTGCTGAACAATAAATTTGGCTGTGTTTCTCTTCGCGGCTACCGCCTGGTTAGCCCACTCATAGGTCATGGCGTTCTGTACCAAGGAACTGGAAATTTGTCCACTGGAGGCTGCCCCCAAACCCACGGCAAAAACTTTGACAGCTCCAGCGACTGAGTGGGAAACGATCGCTTCCCCAATTGACCCGCTAATGGTGGGAGAAATATTTAGGTCTTTTTTTAATTCGCCAATTGGGTCAGCTAAATACTCGAAACCGTGGTATAAGTTGCCAATAATGGGGGTCCCCTTTACCGCAGATAAAACAGTATACTGAAGGGCCTTAAGTTGTGGACCGGTGGACGCCCCAACAAATGCGGAACTCATTTGCTGGTAAGGTGATGGACCAACGTCCTGGTTTTTTTGAGGCGATGTGGTCGACGAATAAGTTCGAGCCAGCGTCATACAATCACAGTCTAAACCAACTCCTTAATGCTTGACAACAAAATGCTATATGCCCAAAATAGTTTTAATGTTCAAGTCTAAGTGGGTCTTATTTTTGTTAATTTTCCAGGTCTTGTTTTTGCCCTCTGCAACTAGTTCCCTGGCCGCAACCGAAGACGTTAACCCAAAAACCTTAAACAAGGATATTAGAACCTATACCTATATTGATCGCCGAGGGGTAGCGCAACTGGCCGCCATAGATTGCTCTGGTGTTTCTGGTGTTCCTGGCATTGGTGCCCTCTGCGGTGCTCTAGATAGCGGACTAGATACGCTTGGTACAACTATTCGGGGGCTGGTTCAGGGCATCACTAATATGCCCAACGTCTTTACGAACTTAATAAAAACAAAAGCTCTGGAGCTGATCTACCCCATTATGAAGGGATCTATAGATGCCGCTAACCTAATACTCACTGGTCAACCGTTACCAACAACAACTACCTCTGTCGATAGAGAACCAAGCCAAGCGGTTGTTCCGGCGCCGGTGTCTCTGGTGTTGGCCTTATATAACAACCCGCCCGATCTGGACACGCGTGGGGCCTTATCTTACATTCTTAATAACAATATTTTGGGGGTTAAGGACTCGCTGGCACAATTGGACTGTTCCACTTGGCCAGCCAACGATGTGTGCCCAGGAAGAATCCGTTTAAATCCGGTTTTTTTACTCTGGGAGGGACTTAGGAATATTGCCTATTTAGCTATTACCTTAATACTAATTATTTTCGGTTTCATGGTCATGTTACGGTCCAAAATAGACCCTAGGACAGTTATTACTGTACAATCGGTAATACCCAGACTAGCTATTGGCCTCATTTCCATAGCTTTCAGCTACGTGATCGCTTCCTTGGCCGTTGATATCGCCCAGGTTTCTACTTCCGCCGTAGGACTTTTTTTCCGCCCGTTCTGGATAAATCCGGCCAACCCGGCAACTGTACTGGATTGCAAACTAACTACCGATCCGTGTATTCCGCTGCCCTTCTTTAAATCTCCGCTGGAACTGCAGAGCGGCCTAGGTTCTGCGTTTTCTATCACAATTAAATTAACTAAGGATCCGTTGGGAATAATGAGCGGATTAGTATCACTAATTACCCAGTTTATTATCTGGTACATTTTCTTCCAACTCTTTTTTGCCCTAATTACCAACTATGCGCAAATCTTTGTCAAAACGGCCTTGGGTCCAGTTCTTCTGGCCTTGGGTATTATTCCCAGTCAAAGCGACGCCCTGGCCAAATGGTTTAAGGGGATCTTGGCCAATGCCTTGGTCTTCCCAGGAATCTACTTTGTTCTTAATTTCGCCGTTTTCATTAATAACTTCACGACAAAGGTGACCCTGCCCGGACCCCTGGATCAGGGAACAGATATTAAGGGCTTTTTAGCCCTAGGCCTGGTGGTAATTGCCAGTAAGGTTCCGGCCATAATTGAAGAGTTCCTTCAAGTCCAATCCTCTGGCGCTGTTTCTCGTGCTGGCGCCGATGTTGGTCAGGTAGCCCGTAAGATACCTATGGTTGGCGGATTCCTGGGTTAATTTGTTTTCCAAATTTTTTTATAGAAAAAATAAAGCCCCCGCAGAATAACTCGCATCTTCTTTTGATTGAAGATGTAGAGAGTTATCTGCGAGGGCCTATTAGGAGGTTGCTTTATCTGTTATCGAAACAGCCTCCTCTTGAACTTGGAACCCAACCCGCCGGGCATGGGGTTGGGGCTTTCGTGGGCGTCGCTGCCGCTCTTGGGGTTTGCACGGGCGACGCGCTACTGGGTACTTCGTTTGGTCGAGGAGTGAAAGTCGGTCGTGGGGTTGGACCCGACGATGGCGGCGCTGCCCCTCCTGGACCAATTCGACTACTATCCCCATTGTACGTGGCGCAGAACTTGTCCAGTCGCTCCTTCATCTGCGCCAGGAGCACATCCATTTGCGCTTTGGGAATAGGAGCCGCCACAACGATCGATCCTGGATCCAAGACTCCGCTACCACAGTAGTTCAGCACGATGGTACGGGCATTTGGACCCAGTTCCGGGAATTTCTGGGGGAAATCGTCAATCTCTCTGTCCCCCGTCCCAGGCACGAACTTGATTGTTGGTGGCGTTGGCAGTACGTACTGCCGGCGCTGTTCGTTTTCGCGCCGATTGATGTCTGCCGCGTTTTCGCCCGGCTTCAAATCCCCCCCGGCAAGCAAGATCATTACACTCGCTGTCAAAAGGAGGACGAGCCAAAGCACTGCGCCGAAGACTGCCCCAGGAACGACGATACGAAACGCGATTTCCCAGTTACCCGCCAGCGCCCGGCCAACCGGGATGGCGGCGAACCAAATTGCGATGCCAATCAGGATACCTTCCCACCGGAAGGTGATAACTGGAACCACAAATAACAGGAGTAGGACAATCTGGGTTGGATCGTCCTTGTAGTCGCGAGGCAGAAAGGTGTGAGTTAACCAGGCCTCGATCAACAAAAACAGCAATGTGAAACCAAACGCCACCAAAATCTGTTCGAACATCCCCTCGAAACCCCCGAGCGGATTGCGCACTCCGCCTATTGCTCCAACGGCATTGCCCAAGCCGTAAGACAACAGGATTACGGAGACCAGCGCCATTCCGATGGACCCAAGAGGAGAACTCTTTAGGGCATCGACTTTGATGCCCGCCGCCACAAATGGCCACCCCCAAAAGTACTTCCGGGCAGTGTCCATTTGGTTCTGTTGCGCATTTACGGCCTGCTGGGCCGCAACGCGCTGATACTGTGGAATCATGCTAAACCCCTTTCGATGTCACGCCTGAAATTGAGTAGAGCTTTATGGTCAGCTTCCCACTGGGACATTGCGGATGGATCCGCGCCGGCTGCACTAAGCTCCTGTTTTATTTCCTCATACGCACCCAGCAAGGCGGTGACTACCTGCAACCGCATTTCCTCCCACACCTGGCTACAGGCAAGGTCGGTATAGCTGTTGCGCTCCGCGAAATCTTGCGGCAACATCGCCTTGAGCCAACCCTTCCAGAAACGCAACATCTTGATATGGAGTTGGCGCACGTTGACCGTAAGAATGTCCCGAAATCCTTTGGCGTCGTAGTACATGTAGCCCAACAGATTCTCGGGATGGAGACCCCTGCGCATCTCGTCGGAGATGGTCTCCTCGAACTTCCCTCCCTTGGCAACGGATCGGTAATAGAAGAACATATTATCGATCTGATACTGCTGCCAAGCCAGAGCATAAAGTTCGCAGGCTCGCCTCTCCAGTAGACGACGCATCCAATCGGCACTGCTTTCACCCGGCATGCTGCCCTCGTCGAGACCTACCGGGCGAGCCGCACGCGGCCGGTTAACCAGTGGACCAAACAATCGACCGTACCCCTGGTCAACATAATCCTGCGCGACCGGCATTTTGAATTCCCTTGCATTCAAAATACTGGATCGCCGGAAGGCCTTCGTTCTCATCTCCTTCCAGGCAAGGTATGCCATCCAGGGTAAACCGCGGCAGATTGGGGAACCTAGAGTCGGAACGATAAGGTTTCCAGCTCCGTCGTACCGCCAGTCATCCTCCTCAACGAGAAGTAATCCCCAGGGACCCTTTGGTGTTACGCGGGAGTAGTAGTGTTTTTCCATCTGACCCTGAAGGTCCGCGTAACCCTTCCAACCGCCCGTCTTGTTGGCGGGATATCGGTCATCAGTCCCCAGTTGGCGTTTCACGTGCCATTCGTAACACCCCTCGGCACGCCGGAAGTCCGCGGTTTTGGCTTCTTCATATTCATTCATTAACCCCTGGGCACGCATCCACGCCTTGTAACGGTTCGGGCCAAGAAGTTCATACATCTTCTCTACATCCGAAACGCTTAGCTCGTGGTCCCTTACCTGATCCTCCACCCATTGCTCGGTCTGCGGATCGACGATGTAGCGCCAGAGGAAGTGCTCGAACCGGATCCGCATACTATCCTCAAGAAATGCGTTGTAGGGGGTTCCTACTGCTGGAATCAGCCGAAGCTTATACCCATTCGGCGACTGCGGATCGGCACCAGCAACAGTTTCCAGATACGTCGTGAAGAAAAGCTCCCACGTTGGAAACACAACTGCATCCGGGTAGTTCGTCATCTTGTCAGGAATTGTATTCGTTACCGGATCAAAGATATTCGGCTCGACCCCCTGACCGGCTTGATGAAACCAGTATGCCCAAGCCAGCCAACTTGTCCCCGGACTAACCACAAGATTAGTAACCCTGGTTGACATCGCCGCCTTGTGGTCGAATCCAAGGTAACCCATCCTCGGATTATTGGCTGCACGTAGCTCACGCTGTTTCTTGAGGGCCTCGATCGCATCACGCAGAGCCAGGAAGGAGCTGGAACTGATTGTTGCCGCGTTCCATTCGTACCTATCAAGGAAACGTGCCAGTACGGATTTGTCCGGATCCTCGCGGCTCATGTTCAAAAACTTGCTCGCCTTGAGATATCCCCCGAATTGGATCCAAAACTGGAAGTCCTCTTCGGCGTACTCATCGAATCGGCTAAACACCAGGTTCCACCGATTCTCCTCGCGCTCTTCCATAATTCTTCCTGCCACCCAGTCTTCGAGCAGGCGCAGCCATTCCACGAAACCGAAGTTCACGATGGCTATGCGTGAATTCGGGACTTCCACTTGGACACCACTGACCGGGTCCGGTCGCGCGTCCGAACTGCTATCGGTGAAACGCTTGAAATCGCGCTTTACACCGTAGCCCGAGAACAGCTTGTTCTGCTCCTTCCAGGTGGGTGTCCAAACGGGTTCAAACGTTTTCGTACGGTACTTGCGCATTACGAAATCCGCCGGCGTGGTGCCATCCGGCATCGGAACATCCTCTAAGATACCGGCGCGGTCTGGTACTTGACGAATCGTTCCACATTCCGTTGCCCAGAGCTCGATCCCCCATTCTTCCCAAGATCGGTTCGCGTTGTTCCAACCGATCACCCGCATCACCCAACACCCTCTAAGATCTGGACGTAGATTCTCGTAGTACCTAACCTCCGCAACCTTTTCGGGGGTGTCGTAAATGTCTTGGCGGTGATCTAGTTGAAACACGACCAAGTCCCCAAAGGCAACGAAGGGGTGGAAGTGCTTCTTGCGGACATCGGGATCAGTTCGATCCTGATTCTCTACGCGCAAGTCCCACCAACCAAGTTGGGGAAAGAGTCCCCTTGCCATTTCCGTAATGCTGTTACGCATTACGACACGCACCAACATTGCGTCAATACCAACCGGCTCCCTTGTGACGCGGTCATTACGCATGATGTGGTAGGCAAGAGTTTCCCTTGCTGTATCGGCTGCCATCGGTGTTACAGCCACAACAGCTTCGTCCTCGTTCTCTTCATCTGCTGGATACATTCTGCTCCTCCTTGTGTTGAGCAATTGAATTGATATTTTTGTTTTCGATTTATATTTCGCGGAACTTGCGTTCCGTCCAGTTTTAGAAGGGTCTGGGTAACCTTTATGTTTTTGAGACTTTGTGTCTCGTTCAATTTCCATTTACTAAACTCTTGGCTTCGCTTTTAAAAACGAATGAATAAATCCCTGAAGCCTTTTGTCTAGAAGGTTTGGTAACCCGTTAGATTCCAGTTTTACCAAGTCACTTGCTTGGAAGCTTTGAATCCCTATTAAGTTGTCAAAGAGCCTCGTCACTCTCCGGCGGAAAATAACAAATTTCAATAATCAACATCCAAACAACTCCCAACCTACAAATTCCAAAGTTTTGTGTTTTTAGAACTTGTATTTTGCTTGATTGTTGAGATTTGCCATTTGTAAATTATTTTGTGCTAGGTATTTGGTGCTTTATGGCCATTTTACCCTGCCACCGGCTGCTCTATGACGCTACCCCTTAATTATCCCACCAGAACCAGAATTTGTCCACTACTATAGGGCCTATGTCGTGATGGGAAACGTTGATTCGGCGCTGTTTTTTGTACTTTTTTAATAGAGGCCGGAAGAGTTATAACAAGGGCTTAAAACGTTGGTATATCAAGGTCTCTCTTCCTCTCTATACCTTATTATTATACCATTATTACCTCGAAATGTCAATGGCTATGGGACTCCACTTGCGTAGGTAATAATCAATAACCTGAAGGTAAGGAAAACTGATGTGGCAGTCCGGGCTTTATAAGCAAGGCGAAGGGGGGTAAAATAGGACTATGGCCGAAGAACAAAAGGAACAGAAAACTCACCAACAGCACCCCATTCCCCAGAACGTCATGGGGGTGGAGTTTAAACTGGTCGGGGGCCTAACCCTGCGTCAATTCCTTTTTTTGGCCGGGTTCATTCTTACGGCTTGGCTCATTTATTCTTCTGGACTGCCTTCCTTTATTAAAACGCCTGTGGCCGCAGCTGTGGCTATTTTTGGCGCTTTTATTTCTCTGGTTCCCATTCAGGACCGCTCCGCCGATATTTGGCTAAAAAACTTTCTGCTGGCCGTTTCCTCCCCCACCGAAAGAGTCTGGCGCAAGGGCAGCGCCAACCTGGACATCTTTTTTGAACTGCGTGAAGCCCGAACAGCTATTGCTCAACAAAAAGAGACGGGAATTACGCGAGACAGGTCCCAACTAACTCAGTATTTAAGAAACAGCGGGGACGACGAAATGACACCCATGGACCTGGCCGAAAAGGAATACCTAAAGAGCATTACTATCTTACAAAACGACGTTTCTCTGCCCAGCGGTATGCAGTCCGTCGTCAAAACGGTACCAGAAACAGATGAGAAACCTCAGGACAATGTTGTCCGCGAAGAAGTTGACGTCGCACCAACTCTGGCTTCGGAGGTTAATTATTCCCAGGAAAAAGTTATTGCTATTCCGGGAATTGGCCAACAAACAAAATTCGTAACCCCCATTCAAAACACCCGTACCGGACGACGAATCAGACTTGTGAAACCGGGGGAAATAGGACTTTCGGTTGCCGGCGAGAAAAAGGTCGAGGGTATTCCGGCCATACAAAAACAGGCAGAAGAGCTGGCTTCAAAAGTTGATGAAGTGGGCAAAAAGATTGAACAGGCTCAAGAAACCGTTAAACTGGCACCACAGGCTACCCAGGAACCTGCAATGACGGCCGTACAAACTCCACAATTAAAACAGGCTCTAGAAACAGCCCAACATCCTATTGTGGAAAACCTGGGAACACCTATTCCACTAACTCATGAGGAAACCACAAAGGCCCCAGCTGCGCCGGATCTGCAAAATCAGGCTTCATCCAGCAACTCACCAATCCTGCCACCAGTAGTAGGGTCGGAGCCGCCCTTGGTTACACCAACCAAACAGGAAGAGACCAAGAATGACGACACCGTAAAGATGGCCTCTCTTTCGGAAGAGCTAGCCAAACTGCAGGCCGAAAAACAAAAACTCCTTGACGACTTGGAGAAACAAAAAAAGGCTAGGCTCGAAGCCGAAACCTACGCATCAATGGCTGCTGAATACCAAAAGAGGGCCAACGAAGCTTCGCAGCAAAGCAGTACTTTAGTCTCAGAAATGAGAAAGGCTCAGGAAGAACTACACCGGCTTAGGGATGTCGCCCAAAGAACGACCTCGGAAAAGGATATTTTGGCCAAACAAATTAAAGAAAACGAACGGCGGGTCCTAGAACTTTCTCGCGAAAAGAGCCAAACAACGGATTCGCTCATTAGCATGCAAAGAGAGCTGCGGGAACTTAGACTAAAGTCACGGTTTGCCCAAGCGCCCCAAGCCGTGGAAAAAGTCGTGGCAGCAAAACCCCAACCGGTCGGGACTGCGGCGGCAATGACGGCCGGAATCTTACCCTTCATCAAGGACACACCTAACATTATTAACGGCTACGTCCGGGGCAAGACTGGAAACCTCATTAAAAACGCGGTTGTTATAATTAAGGACTCTGAGGGCTCCCCGGTGAGGGCGCTTAAGACCAACGAGCTGGGGCAATTTGCCATCACCACCGCCGTAATCAACGGCGCTTATACCGTGGAAGTGTCCAGCGACGGAGAAACCTTTGCTATAATGACGGTGGACGTGTATGGAAGCGTACTGGAACCCCTTGATTTTGTTGGTATCTAGCAGGCCAGATAATACAGGGTATTTATTCTAATCCCGTCTAATTTTGACGAATACTACCAAGGAGTTTGGCAGTATTCGCCAAGATTCAGTGGCTTATGACTAGTGTTGCATCAACTCAAGACCATCTGGACATAGAGGATATCCGGGAAGGCGTAGTTCTTCTTAAGAACAACGGCGCTGCTGCGGTTATTTCCACAACGGCCGTCAATTTTGACCTGCTTTCCGAACTGGAGCAAGATTCCATGATTGCCGCCTATTCGCAGTTTTTAAACTCGCTCACTTTTTCTATTCAAGTCGTCATTCACTCCAAAAAGATGGACATCTCCTCCTATGTGGAAAGCTTGGCCGCCGTGGAAAACTCCCAGACTAATCCTTACCTCAAGGAACAAATCAGAAGTTACCGAACTTACGTTTCCGAACTCATTTCCAAAAACGAAGTCTTGGACAAAAAGTTTTACATTATTATTCCCTACCAAGAAGTCGCCTTTAACACCCAGGTTTCTATTTTTGACGCCTTTCTGGGATTTTTAGGCATGCCACCAAAAAAACAGCCAAGGGTAAACCGGCGGGCGCTTCTGGAAAAGGCGCGCATCCAATTGGAACCAAAAATAGACCAGATAATTAAGCAGCTAGCTCGAGTTGGACTTAAAGCTCGGCGGCTGGGAACACAGGAACTCGTGGAGCTTTTTTACGATATTTATAACCCCAACGCTTCACGCGAAGAGCGTTTGCGGGGCAGCGCCTCCGAGTATACGGCCCCAATCGTTCAGGCAAGCATTGAGAGCGGAAAATAGAAGATATGTCACTTTTAAACCGAAATAAACAAACTAAAGACGATCAAAAACAAAAGTCGGTAGCTGCCGCCAAAACCAACAAAGAGGCCGCCGTACAAAACGCCCAGATTGCCGAGGGAATTACCGAAATTACGGACCTAATTGCTCCCTCAGCTATCGAAGTAGACTTCGACCACATTCGTGTCGGTAATGCTTATTTTAGAACGCTTTTCGTTTCCGGGTACCCACGCTTTGTTGGCGCTAACTGGCTTTCCCCGCTAATTAATTTTGACCACACGCTCGATATTTCCATGTTCTACTATCCTGTTTCCTCCCACGGAATTCTGGATAACCTCAGACGAAAAATTGCCGAGATGGAAGCAACCATAAACGCGGATCACGAGCAAGGTAAGGTAACTGACCCGGTGGTTAAAGCCGCCTTGGAGGACGCGGTTTCCCTTCAGGAACAGCTGGTTAAGGGAGTAGAGAGGTTTTTCCAGTTCTCGTTTTATATTACCGTTTCAGCAGCCTCGCCGGAAGAACTAAACAACATTAGCAAGAGGGTAGAAGCCATTCTGGGCAGTTTACTCCTGCTTTCCAAACACGCCACTTTACAGATGGAAGAAGCCTTCCAGTCAACTATTCCTGTCTGTCTCGATAAACTCTATATTATTCGCAACATGGACACGACCTCACTGGCCACCACCTTTCCCTTTACGTCGTCTGAGCTAACCAGCAACGAGGGTATACTCTACGGCATCAACGAGCACAACGGGTCCTTAATTATTTTTGATCGATTCTCAATGGAAAACGCCAATATGGTTATCTTCGCCAAATCTGGCGCCGGTAAATCTTACATGGTCAAGCTCGAGGCGCTGCGCTCCCTAATGTTCGGGGCCGAAATCATCGTGATTGACCCAGAAGCCGAATACAAGAAGCTCACCCAGGCTATTGGTGGTGAATACATTTCCTTCTCGCCCAATGACCCGGCCAAGATTAACCCTTTTGACCTTTCTGGAGTCTATGAGGAAGGGGAAAATGAACTAGGACTAAAAATTCTGTCGCTACACACTCTCCTAAAAATTGTTTTTAAAAGCATGACGGCTACCCAAGAGGCGGTACTGGACAGGGCGCTCGTCGCTACTTATAAACTTAAGGGAATCACGGCTGACCCGGCGACCCAGAAGAACGAACCGCCAATAATGGAGGACCTTTATAAAGTGCTCCTGGGTATGGAGGATCCGGACGCTAAAACACTGGCGGACATGCTGGAACGCTACATTAAAGGCTCACTAACTGGGGTCTTTGACCAAAGAAGCAACGTTAACATCCGCAACACCTTTACTGTTTTTTCCATCCGCGACGTGCAGGACGAACTACGCCCCATCGCCATGTTCATCATTCTCGACTATATTTGGACAAAGATTAGAAAGGAGACCAAGAGAAGGATTCTCGTCGTGGACGAGGCGTGGTATTTAATGCAGTATCCGGAATCTTCCACCTTTATTTATTCCATTGCCAAAAGGGCCCGTAAATATTATTTGGGTCTCACTACAATTACCCAAGACGTAGAGGACTTTTTGGGTTCGGAGTACGGCAAGGCCATTGTCACTAACTCTTCCATTCAGGTCCTTTTTAAACAGAGTCCGGTGGCTATAGAAAAACTTGCTGAAGTCTTCTATCTTTCCGACGGAGAAAAGAAATTCTTACTTTCGTGTAACGTTGGAGAGGGTTTGTTTTTCGCGGGCAATAATCACGTCGCCATGCAGGTGGTGGCGGGACCCCAAGAGCATAAGCTTATTACCACCTCACCCAAGGAAATAATTGCCATGCAAAAGGAGGCCGGCCTCAGCCCTCAAAGAACCGGGGATTTAACACCACCTACGTTCGGGGCAAGTCTGACAAACACAGAACCAACACCACCAACCCAATAATTTTAAGCCTAAATTTAATTATGCTTGGATACGCACCGGCATGATGAGGTGAAGATAACCGGAGGACCCGGCTGGAGTGAAAATGCCTGGGGTTAAAGCCCCCGTCACTTTAAATTCAACTTCCTCGCCGGAAATATTGGTCAAACAGTCATTGAGGTATTTAGCATTAAATGATATTTCGGCCACTTCCCCTTCTACCGAGGCGTGGGTTACGGCTTCGTTTTCTCCAACTTCTGAGGAGGAAGCCGAAAGCACCATCTGAGACTTTTCTGGGTTTAAAACAACTTTAACCACGGAACTCGTATCTCTAGCAAAAACAGAAACGATTTTTAGGGCCTCGCGAAACTCCTCCACATTTATTAGGGCTTTCGTAGTGAATCCTTCCGGAATTATTTTTTTGTAGTCCGGAAAGGCCCCTTCTAAGAGACGGCTATAAATTTCGATGTTGGGACTTTTAAAAATAATCTGATTTTCTTGCTTCGAAAGTCTAATGGAAAGGGTTTCTTCGCCAGAGGCCAGCCGAGCCACCTCCATTAAGGCCTTAGCCGGTACAACTACTTTGAAGTCCCCAGAAACGGTGATGGGGATCTTTTTTTCTGAGAGCCTAAACCCATCAACACCAACTAAAGTCAGTTGGGTAGGGGCCACTTCCATAAGTATTCCCGTCAGTATTGGACGGCTTTCGTCGCTGGCGGCGCTAAAAGACACGCGCTGAAGATCCTTCGTAAACTCCTTGGGACTTATATCCAAAACGCCCTCTCCCGTACCATCAATTTTGGGAAACTCGGTTGGGGCGATGCCGTTAATCTTTGAGTTAGACTTTTCGCACTTAACGGTTACCGTATTGTTACTTTCTGAAAGTTCCACAGTACCTTTTGGCAATGACGAGACCAGATCCAAAAAGACCCGGCCCGGTAAACAGCTAGCACCATCCTCCTTAATTTCGGCGGGAAGGGACGTCTTTATGGAGATCTCCAGGTTGGTTGCCGAAATGACAACATTACCACCAGAAGCTTCAATTAAAATATGGGACAAGACCGGGAGGGAAGCTTTGGTAGAGACGGCGTGAGAAACAGCGGAAAGTTTTTGCGAAAGGGTCTCGCTGGAACATTTAAATCTCATACTTTTTCTTCTGTGGTAGCCGGGCTCACAACAACGTGCCTACTTGAACCCTCCCCTACTGACTCGGACTTTACACCGGGCAGCTGCCCAACAAACATATGGGCAAGGCGACGCTCCGAGGGGTTCATAGGCAATAGTTCAACGGGTTTAACCAAAAACCTGGCTCGATCGGCGGCATTGACAGCCATCTGTCTAATCTTTTCTGCGCGTTCCTCCCGATACCCACCAACATCCATCACGACTGGTGTGTAAACGCCTAACCTTTTATAAAGGATTAAAGAGACTACGGTCTGTAGGCCGTTGAGGGTCTCCCCGTGAAAACCGATCAGCATGGCGTTCTCCTCACCAACATCAATACTCACCGTTGCGCTCCCCTCGCTCTCTATAACTTCCACTTTGGCAAAAAACCCAATTTCTGTTAGCAAATCCTCCGTCGTTTTTTTAATTAAGTCTAGATCCATAACAAAAATAAAAACCTAAATTACGAATGGTGGCTCCAAAACAGTTTGTCTGGCTCGCTGGCGGATTGTTTGTTATTTGGTAGCCAATCCCTGTAATTTTCCGCCTTTCGCGAAGTACCACTGCTGCACGATAGAAAAAACCGTAGTCGCCAACCAATAAAGGACCAAACCTGAGGGCAGATTCCAGGAAATCAGGACCGTCATAAAAGGCCCCAAATAGAGCATTTGCTCCTGCATATTGTACATCAAGTCATCCTTCTTGTCTTCAGTTTTTTGGGCTAGCTTTTCCTCCTTTTTAACCACCGGCAGCATCATCTTTGTCATTAGGAACTGAGTGGCACCGGCCAAGGCCGGCAAAATAATAAACGGGTCCCGCTTTAAAAGGTCCAAATAAAGAAAATCTGTATTAATAAAAGAGTACTCAGGAGCTAGCGTCCCTAACTTACCGTCAAAACCCAGAACCTTCATAAAGACCTGGTAAAGAGCGATTAGAACCACGAGCTGAACAATTTGCGGCAGGCACCCAGCGGCGGGGTTGATCCCATGCTTCCTAAAAAGCTCCATCTGGGCTTCCGCCAACTTCTTCTTGTCATCTTTATATTTACTTTTAAGCTCGGCAAGTTCTCCGGAAAGCTCCTTCTGCTTCTGAGCCGCCTTAAGGGAGGGTATGGTCACCGGGGTCAGAACAATACGGATTCCCGCTGTCAGAGCAATAATCGCTAAACCCAAATTGTTAAAAAACAGGTGCGTTAAAAAGATAAGGAGCCAAAGGAGCGGCCCCACAAACAATGTCTGCCAAATAGTTAACATAAGTAAGCTAAGGATACCATAAATCAGCTAGAAGCCTGAAGTAAGTAAGCCAAAAAAATGTGGGGGGGGTTGGTTTCCTGCCTCAAGAACACTAACCTCACCTAACCGGATCGAATCCTCCATCAGACCAGGGATGACACCTAAGTATTCTCATCATTCCCAACCAAATACCCTTGACTACCCCATACTTTTCTACGGCCTCGAGACTATACTGGGAACAGGTAGGGGTAAAACGGCAGGCTTTATCTGTCAAAAAAAGCGTCCGAAATAGTAAGCCATTAAAGTTCAAATAATTGCGATAAAACCTGATTAACTTTAGAATCAATTTCTTCATAACCTTTCGTAACGGCGGCCTTCCTTATTATAAATACCCCAGTCAGACCAGAAAACCTTGGTGGCAAAATATGTCCCTTTAAGTACAGTCGGACGGCCTCCCTAACTCGCCTTTTTACCAGGTTCCTTGTTGTCGCTCTTTTATCAAGGTTGGTAGAGGTAATAAAACCAAATCTCGGGACCATTTTGGTACCCGAACCGCCCGTTAACGGCAGTCTAAAAGAAAAATTGAATAGGGGGGTAAACACGGTCTTACCAGATCTCCTAAGAGCTTGGAACTCAAACGTTTCCTTGAGTCTGTTTTCTTTTTTCAGCATTAGACGATTAACCTCTTTCTCCCTTTTGCCCTTCTCCTTTTTAAAACATTCCGGCCGCCGGGCCTTAGACTTCTTTTTCTAAACCCGTGAGTTCTGACTCTTTTTTTCTTTTTGGGCTGATACGTTCTTTTCATTGTCATAACGTTATCATAATAACCGCAATTCATATTTAAAACAAGTTGCATAGTTATCACAGACGAGAAGAGATGCAACTGTTTTCCACATACATAACCCATTGGTGATATGACATTACTATAGGAGACGGCGTCCTGCGTAAAATCCTTATTATGGGATATTGACGCTTATCCACAATAAAATTTATAGTAGAAGCGCCTGCCGGTTTTATTAAATCTTCATGTCTCCAGTTAAAGAGTGGCCTACAATTTTGAGTGCTCTAGAACAGAAGCTTTCACCGGCCACAGTAAGAACCTGGTTTTATAAGACGGACCTCTTGCGTGACGAGATTGGTAATTTTGAATTAAGGTTCCCAAAAATATTTTTTTTGGAGAGGGTCCGAACTCATTATTTAACCGACCTGAAACAAGTTCTTGAAACGACTTTTGATTTAGACGGAATCAATCTGGAACTGTCACTTAAAAAGGTGGAGGCCGGCTCACTCGGCCCGCTCTTTGACCCAACACAATTACCCCGTCTGGAAAGCTCAGAAATTAAAAACCCCACACCGGAGAAACCGGCCACCCAGCCAACTGCCCCTTCCCCGCCCCCAACACCGACAAACAATCTAAAGGGTTTGGCTTTCGGTCTGTCGCCGTACTACACGTTCGAAGAATTCATCGTCGGACCCAACAATCAACTGGCATATTCGGTGGCGAAAAATGTGTCCGAAAACCCGGGCCACTCCTATAATCCATTCTTTCTTTATGCGTCAACTGGTCTCGGTAAGACCCATTTAATACAAGCGGTTGGTAATGAGGTGGTTAAAAGATTTTCCCAATCAAAAGTGGTCTATACCACAGGCGAGTCTTTTACAAACGAGCTCATGGAGGCTATTCAACACCGCAGCCAAAAAAAATTCCGTGATAAATTTAGAAATACCGATGTCCTTTTAATTGATGACGTGCAATTTGTGGCTGGTAAGGAAACAACCCAAGAGGAGTTATTTCACGCTTTTAATGAACTTTATTTGGTTAGGAAACAGATCCTATTAACTTCCGACCGCCCTCCTAGGGATATCCCCCTGCTTGAAGATCGCCTAAAATCTCGATTTGCCGGGGGCATGATTGCCGATATTCAGGCGCCGGACGAAACAATCCGAGCGGCTATTCTTAGGAACAAAAGGGACCACGGAGCCTTTGACGTCAGCAATCAAGTTATTGACTTTATTGCTTCCCAGGTTAAAAGCAGTATTCGCGAGATGGAAGGGGTATTTCTGCAGGTAGTTTCAACCGGAAAAACTAGGGGTCAGGAAATAAGTCTGGAACTGGCTACCGAAGTACTCGCCCATAATAGCATTCTTTCTAAAAAGCAAATCCCGACACCAAAGAAAGTCTTGGAGGAAGTTACTACTTTTTTTAATATATCTCATAAGGACTTGGTGGGCCCGCGGCGAACTAAGGAACTAGTTCTTGCTCGCCAAATATGTATGTATTTACTTCGAAATACCTGCCAGCTATCCCTCATGGTTGTCGGAGCAGCTCTAGGCGGACGGGACCATACCACCATAATGCACGGAGTTAATAAAATAGAAGGAGATATAAGAGATGGTGTTGAACAGGTTGCCCAAAAAGTAGATCTCCTCAATCTTAAAATTTGTGGATAAGTCCCGAGTAGCCTCACGTTGTTGATAACTTCAATTTATATCCATAAAGTTATACACATGGGTTCGGTACTTATCCACAGAGCAACATATGGCGGGGCTGAGCGAAAAACAAGATCTAAGAAGTAAAAAAACGTTAAGGTTGAGAGATTTGGGAACGACCCACAATAAATTTAAAAGGAAACCTAAATATAACGCCAAAAAAACAGTGTGACCACATTTAAACAATGCCTACTAATACCACTACTATATTAGTACATAAAGATACAGGTACGTGGAATTTTTATGTGATTAACCTAAAATGGATTGAAATGGCTAAAAAAATAATCTACTTAATAATACTCAGCCTGTTTGTAAACGCATATAAAAAGTTTATTTTTCCTTTTTCTTTTGTTAACGGGACGGCTAACGTTTATTTAACACCTAAATTTTATTTAGTTGATCCTCTTCTGATTTTATTACTATTTGGTGCTCTGGTTTCAACGTTCTCTAACCTACTTGGTACGTCAAAAAGATCTCCCATTGGATTAAGTAACCTGATTATTCTGGCCCTAATTATTTGCTTTTTCTTTTCCAGTCTATTTTCTACCAACTTTAATATTTCAATTTACTACTTAATACGTCTAGTTTTGTACCTGAGCCTCTTCTTCTGGATTCGGCCCATTTTAAACAGGGCAGAAGATGCTCAACATCTCGCTATCGTTTTATCGGTCCCCGTGCTTATTATTTCTCTTTTCGCCATTTTTCAATGGCGTTACCAACACTCCGTTTGGGGTTTTTTTCCGTTAGGTGAACCTCTGTTTTCCTCTGTTTACGCTAATTCTCCGCTGGTTAATTTTCTTGGCTCAGTTTGGTTACGTTCCTTCGGAACTTTCCCCCACCCTAATATCCTGGGGGGGTTCCTGGCTATCTCTTTAATTTGGATTCTCGACTCCTTTATAGCCGGTTTCCACAAAGATCAACACAGCCCGGTCTGCCTTTTTCAATTTCTAGCGTTTTTGCTTGGCCTCTTTGCCCTATTTATCTCATTTTCCCAAAGTGCTTGGGCAGCATTCATTTTGGGCCTAGTTTTGTATCTTCAGATTAAGATGTCTGTGGGCGGGGGTGTTAACCGTCTAAAGTTATCCTGGTTAGCTTTTGGTCTTATTTTTCTTATTTTATCTTTTTTCTATATATATAAACTGCCGCTGGATTCAGCAAACACCCGACGAATCGATTTAACACAGGTTGCGTTTAGTTTATGGGGGTCTCACCCGCTGGTGGGTATTGGGGCCGGAAATTTTGTATCAGCGTCTTCTTATTTCTGGAAGGAGCCTGTTCATAATATCTATTTTCTTATCCTTAGCGAAACTGGCATCGTAGGATTTTTGCCTTTCCTTCTTTTATTATTATATTCTTTAATCCACTCCTACAAAAAGATTAAAACCTTTCCACTTCCACTTGTCCTGATAATTGAGATAATGTTTTTAGGTCTGTTTGACCACTACTTGATTACCTCCTCGGCCGGTAGCCTTCTTTTTTGGATAATTCTAGGTATGGCTAATGCCTAATTAAAGGCACGGAATGTGATATCCTTTTAATATGAGAATAAGGTCAATAATATATCTTTTAATTACTAGCTTTCTTTTAACCGCTTGTAGTTTACCCGGCGCCGGTCCTTCTAAAGTACCCCTAACTTACTGGGGACTCTTTGAAAGCCCAGAGGTTTTTAAGCCTGTTATCAATGATTACTCCGATCAACATCAGAATGTCACGGTAGATTATTCTCAAAAATCTTACTCTACCCTGGCCCAATATAAAGAAACTGTTTTTACTAGGCTCAAGGAGGGAAAGGCGCCGGATATTATTAGGGTTCATGCCTCTTGGGTAAAACAGCTGGTCCCCTACCTCTACCCAATTCCAGCCAAGGTTATGAGTAAAGACGAGTTTTCCAGTACCTTTTACCCTTCGGCTCGCGAAGCCCTAACTGTTAATAATGAAATCTATGGAATACCCTTGGAATATGACGGCTTGTTACTGTTAGCTAATAAGCAGCTTCTAGACGACGCCGGAGTTACTTTTCCGCAAACCTGGGAGCAATTTAGAGACACAGCCTCCAAACTCACAAAGGTTACAGGCGAATCAAAGAAGATTTCGCAGGCCGGGGCAGCTATTGGAGCATCTTCCAATATTCCGCATGCCGTCGACATCTTATCGCTAATGTTCCTCCAGTCTGGGCTTAAAATCCCCGACGATATTAATACTCAATCAGCTGTGGAAACCCTGACTTTTTACAACATATTTTTTAGGAATGATAAAGTTTGGGACGAGTCTTTGCCGTCCTCGATTACCGCTTTTTCCAGGGGCCAGGCGGCTTTCGTTTTCGCCCCTTCCTGGAGGATTTTTGAAATTAAGAACCTAAATCCCGGATTAAACATTCAAGTGGGTAGCGTTCCACAGGTTACTGATCTAGATGGTAAAATTACCAGCGAGGTTCAATTGGCTTCCTTCTGGGTAGAGGTTGTTCCAAAGGCATCAAAATACAAGGATACCGCCTACGACTTTCTAAAGTTTGCCACGTCTTCAGACTCCCTAAAAAAGATGTATGCTATTGAAGCCACCGGTCGGCTTTTTGGCGAAGCTTACCCACGCAAAGACATGGCGACTCTTCTTTCTACCGATCCCTACCTTGGGCCTCTTGTTTCTGGGGCGCCAAAAGCTAAAATATCTACTCTCGTAGATGCATCCGGAAATGACGAAGCTGTGAGCATTTTAAACAAAGCCATTTCCGATGGAGCTTCCGGTGCCGATGGAAAGGTTGCCTTGGACAATGCCAAGAAGAATATTGATCAGCTGGTTTCAAAGCCGTCGGTGCCCACCACGAATCCCACAAAATAGTGATAATCTTTGCCAAAACCCTTAGAATTTAGTCATGCTAGTTTTAGGTATTGACACAACCGCCGATGATACCTGTGCCGCTGTAGTTGCGGACGGGAAAAGTGTTTTGTCTAATATCGTTCATTCGCAAAGTGAGCTTCATGAAAAATATGGGGGTATTGTTCCGCAAATAGCCTCGCGTGAGCATCTAAAAAATGTAATTCCGGTAATTGACCTTTCCTTGACTGAAGCTAATCTTAAACTCACAGAAGTTGATTTAATTTCCGTCGGTCAGTCTCCTGACAAAGCCCTCTCTTACTACCACGTTGGTATTACCACCGCCCAAATGTTTTCTTATGCCCTAAATATTCCCTTGGTGGGTGTTGACCACATGGAATCTCATATTTTTGCCAATTTGGCTATTTTTCCGGAGCTTTCTTTTCCTTTCGTTTCCCTAACGGCTTCAGGCGGACACACTCTCCTAGTTCTCGTTTCCGGGTTTGGGAATTACAAGATTTTGGGCTCAACTTTGGATGATGCTGCCGGAGAGGCCTTTGATAAAGTGGCCAGGCTACTAGGTTTACCTTATCCAGGTGGGCCGGCCATAGACAAAGTGTCTCTCGAAGGAGATCCAAAAGCCTATGCATTTCCCAGACCCATGAAGGGACATCCGGGTTACGATTTTTCTTACTCCGGGCTTAAAACTTCCGTTGTTCTTAAAGTCAAGGAGTTAGAACAAAGGAATGGTGGGGCGCTTAGCCACGCGCAAGTGGCAGATCTAGCCGCAAGTTTTAGGGAAGCGGTTATCGATTCGCTTCTTACAAAAGCATTTAAAGCGGCTGAAGAGCTTGGTGCAGAGAGGGTCGTTTTGGGTGGCGGGGTCGCCGCTAACGAGCTCATTAGAAATGAAGCAGTTAAAAGAGGGGAGGTCCAAGGTGTAAAAGTCTATTACCCAACCCGACCGCTTTGTACTGATAATGCTGTGGGAACAGCGACCTTAGGTTATTTTCAGTATAAGAAAAAGGGTCCGGATGACATTTTTAATCTTTCCTATTTTAGGAAGGGTCCATTGGAAAAATGGTAGAGCCGCGGTGGTATTCGTCCACAACCAGGTGGGTAAAGGGCTAATTTGAGCCGGTATAGCAACAAAACCTCTGCGGGGTATTTAAGGTAATTATGCGGGAATTATGACAAGACTAATTTTTGTTCGGCATGGCGAGACTCATAAAAACGTGGCCAAAGTGTTGCATGGTACTAAGGATGACGCCCCTCTTAATGGAACGGGGCGTCGTCAGGCAGAGATTTCGGCTGGGGCTCTGACAAAAATGAATGTTAGCGTCGTTTATTCTTCAACCGAGTTACGAGCAAGAGAAACGGCCCAAATAATTGGTAAAGTATGTAATATTCCGACCATCTACATAGACAATTTTAGGGAAAGAAGTTGGGGTGTTTTTGAGGGACGCCCGTGGAGTGATGTTATTAAAGTTTTGGGACCACTCACTTTGGAAGACCGATTTCGTTATAAACCGGAAGAAGGGGAGTCGTGGCAGGAGCTTGAAGAAAGGCTGGTTTTGGAAGTTAAGCGAATTTTAAATAATAATCCGAAAAAAAACGCCGTCATCGTAACCCATGGTGGTACTATTCGAACTCTAATACCGTATCTTCTAGGAACCTCCCGTGACGAGAGTTTTAAATATGATCCCAGGCACCTATCGTTTACGATTTTTGACTTCGAAAACGGGAAATTCAAGAAGGTAATGATTGATGACGTTTCCCATTTGGACATAGATGTCCGATCCCAGGATAAATAGTTGGTTTTGTGACCCGATATCTTTTGCGGTAATTATCTAATAAGTCCTGTGTTTAGGTTGATAGAGCAATGTATATAGTGCGTATAATATATACAATGATTTGCGTTAATTGTTTAATCATGATTTTCTCCGATCCCTGTTTATTCGTGGGGAGGGTTCGTGATAACCTTTCCTTATTAATATGATGGACAAGGTCTTTAAATCAGCCGAAGTTGAGGGAAAAATTTATAAGATGTGGGAAGAGGGGAGATACTTTACCCCAAAGTCAGATAAATCCAAGAAGCCTTTTTCTATTATTTTGCCCTTACCCAATGCCAGCGATCCCATGCACATGGGTCACGCCCTCTTTACTGTAGAGGATGTTTTAATTCGTTACCACCGAATGCTAGGGGAGCCCACGCTTTGGTTACCAGGTGGGGATCACGCTGGTATCGAAACACAGTATATTTTTGAAAAGCACTTGGCCAAGATTGGTAAAAGCCGTTTTGATTTTGACCGTGAGACTCTTTATAACCTAATCTGGGAGTTCACTCAAAAGAACAAGGATATAAACAAAGATCAAATGAAGCGTCTGGGTTTCTCCATGGACTGGACTCGCTACCATTATAGTTTAGAGCCGGAGATTGTGGAAAGGGTTTTTGAAACTTTTAGAAAGCTCCATAGTGACGGTTTAATTTACAGAGGTGAAAGGATCGTTAATTTCTGTACCAAGTGCGGTACGGCTTTTTCGGAATTGGAAGTTAATTACGTGGAAAGGGAGGACAAGCTCTACTACCTTGATTATGGAACAGTTCAAATCGCCACCACCCGCCCGGAAACTATTTTTGCCGATGTGGCTGTGGCCGTTAACCCCACAGATATAAAATACAAGGATCTAATTGGTAAAAAAGCAACCATTCCGTTGATTAATGTCGAAATACCGGTAATTACTTCCGAGGAGATCGACGTTAAATTTGGAACCGGAGCGCTCAAAGTTACGCCAGGTTACGATGCCGTAGATTTTGAGATTGGTCAAAGGAATAGCTTGGAAACACTCGTCATAATCGACCGACGCGGGAAATTGTTGGCTTCCCCAAGGGTTCCTTCGGAGATAGTTGGTTTAAACGTAAAGCAGGCGCGTGAAAAAACAGTCGAGCTGTTAAAAGGCACTGGAAGGTTGGTAAAAGAGGAGGCCTTAAATCATTCAGTTGGATCCTGTTACCGTTGTGGTACCACTATCGAGCCTATGGTTATTCCTCAGTGGTTTGTTAGGGTCAAGTCCCTAGCAAATAAAGCCATTGAAGCTATAAAAAACGGTGAGACCGAAATTGTTCCCGAAAAGAGATTCGAAAAAATGTATTTTGACTGGATGGAAAACATTAAAGACTGGAATATTAGCCGCCAAATAGTTTGGGGTCCCAGGATTCCCGTTTGGTACTGTCTGGACTGCAATCCCGGAATAGTTATTAACGAAATTAATGGGGGAGTGCAGAGTATTATTGTTGAAAAGGATGCTACTTACCAACTTTCTGGAGGGAACTGTGAGAGTTGCGGGGGTTCCAGATTAATTCAGGAAACGGACACCTTTGATACCTGGTTCCTTTCCGGTCAGTGGCCGGTAAATACCCTTAAAGCCAAGGAAGGGGATTTGGAATATTTCTATCCAACTTCGGTTTTGGACACTCTTTGGGATATTCTATTTTTCTGGGTGGGGCGAATGATGATGCTGGGAATTTATTTAACGGGCAAAGTTCCTTTTAAAACCGTTCACATTCATTCTCGGGTGGTCGATAAACAAGGGGTAAAAATGAGTAAGTCCAAGGGTAATGTTTTGGATCCGATTCTAATGGTGGACAAATATGGTGCTGATGCTTTGCGGATGGCTTTAGTTATTGGTGTGGCTCCGGCCAGTGACATTGCTATTTCCGAAGAAAAGATTAAGGGACAGAGAAATTTTTCCAATAAACTCTGGAACATCTCCAGGTTTGTTCTGCTTAACTTGGAGGGAAAAGAAGTTCCGTGGTACGAAGATGGGATGGACGGTTTGACTGCGGAAGACAAAAATATAATCCAGCAGTTGAACGGCCTTATAAGATCAACAACCCGCGACCTAGATAACTATCGTTTCGGTTCCGCATCAGAAAACCTCTATCAGTTTATATGGCACGAGTTTGCTGATAAATATTTGGAGATAATCAAAGAGAGACGCTATAAAAATGTTTTATTTAGGAGTAATCCTAGGACTGAAGGGCAGACCACGGCCGTTATGGCAAAAAAAGTGGAAAAGGACTTCTACCCAACTTTGAGTGTAGTTAGACATGTGTTCCTGAACTGCTTAAAACTCTTACACCCCTTCATGCCCTTTGTGACCGAGGAAATTTGGGGTAAGATTCCTGGTGTCTACGAAAAAGTCCTTATGGTTTCCAAATGGCCGGAAGTGGAAAAATAAGGTAAGTTTATTTTATGCAAAAAACTATTTTAGTCACCGGATCCAGTCGGGGGATAGGTAAAGCAATCGCAACGCTTGCCCACAAGCGGGGCTACCGGGTTATTGTTCATGGAAGAACAGACAGTGACGAACTTAACCAAACCTGTCGGGAACTTACTGGGTCGGTAAAAACGTTTTTTGATATTTCCAATCAGAGGGCAGTAAAATCTGAGATCGCCAAGGTTATTGAACAGGCGGGAGCAATCGACGTTCTTATTAATAATGCTGGAGCCAGATTTAACCCAATGAAAACACTGGAGGATCTTGAGCCAAAATTAGCTACGAAAGAGTGGGAAGTTAATGCGTTAGGGACTCTCTATTGTATCCAAGCGGTCCTTCCTGGGATGCTGTGGCAGGGAGGCGGAAGTATTGTGAACATTGCTTCAATTAAGGGAGTTTTCGATCTGGCCACCATTAGCAGTCTAACTTTCTCCATGGCTAAATCTGCAGTTATATCCTTAACCAAAAGTTTAGCCAAGACCTATTCCGATAAGGGTGTCAGATTTAATGTAGTTAATCCTGGTTATACCGAAACGGATCAAGTCAAAGACTGGGGTTCGGAGACTTTAGAGAGGATAAAAGGTGGTACCATTCTTGGCAGAATGGCTAAACCGGAAGAAATCGCGCCGCTTGTAATGTTTCTGGCCTCCGACGAAGCCTCTTATATTACCGGATCAGAATTCTTGGCCGACGGCGGGTACTCCCTTAAGGGTAAATAATTCATGGTTAAACTTAAGTTATTAGTGGAAGGTTGGGCAAATTTTAATAGCGAGATTTGGGAGGACTATGCCAGCGTCGTTTATATCGAAAACAATAACCACAGGATTATTTTTGACCCAGGATCCAGTCGCGAAAAGTTATTAAGTGCACTAAAAGAGAATCAAATTAACGTTAATGATATTACCCACGTCGTTCTTTCCCACCGTCACCTGGACCACACTTTGCTCATGGGGATATTTCCGAAAGCCAAAATTGTAACCGAAAAGTACCTTCACGACGGTACTAAAATTTACGAATACCACAAGAATATTTTTGGTAAGGCTGTGGAGATTGTTAATTTGTCCGGGCATACAAAAAGCGATTTGTGCCTGTTAGTCACTACCACCGAAGGAAAGTATGCCCTGTCCGGTGATTTATTTTGGTGGAACTTTGATGAGGTTCAGGAAAAAGATATAGATGGTCTGGCTGGTCATCAGGACCGTTTTGCTCTAAAAAGAAAAATAAGCGAAAGTTTGTTGGAAGACAGCCGGAGGAAAATTTTAAGCCTCGCCGACTTTGTGATTCCCGGACACGGAAAAATATTCAGCGTCCCGAAAATTTAATTATGAGTTGGGTTTTGGTAGCAATAATTTTATTTATTTCGTCGGTAATTCTTTACCTTTCCATCCGCTGGGCTCAACTACTTGGAGTCCCAAACCAAATACAGAACTTGGCCATGTTTGCTGTCCCATCCAGCATATTTTTTGTTCTCACAGTATCTATTAAACAGTCGTTGAGTATCTCTTTCGCGGATCTATTATTAACTGTTTTTGCCGCAATATTTTTAAGTTATTTGGGAAGCATATTTTCACTAAAAAGTCTGCGGTTAGCGCCCAATCCCGGTTACAGTTTAATGATTTCCAAAAGTTACGTAATATTTACAGCCGTTGTGGCCGTTTTACTTTTCCGCGCAGAATTAACTTTCAAGAGCGCTTTTGCGATTTTCCTAATTGTATTCGGCTCGGCTTTAATAAGCCTGCCCAAAGTTGGGAACTTGAATGGCACGTCTAAACGTGGTGTTACATGGTTTCTGTACGCTTTAGGTGCGTTCTTCTGTTGGGGAGTTTTAGCGCTACTCTCAAAATACATACTCAGTAACGGTTTAAACGTATTTGTCTATCTCTTTTATTTGACTTTGCTGGTTACGGTTTTGATTTCTCTGGAGATGTACGTACAAAGAGTGTCATTAAGAAATCCTGGTACCGCATCCGTCCTGGCCCTAGTTCTTATAAGTGTGTTTTCTACCATTTTTAATCTTAGTATGCAGTACGGATACATAGTCTCACCAAATATTGGTTACATAAATGCTGCGAACGCCTCTTCTATCTCCGTTGTAGCATTGTTTTCAGTGATTCTTTTTAATGACGAATTCTCATTTAGAAAATTTGTGGGAATTATTGGGTCGACTTTGGGGCTCCTACTGCTATTTATTTGATTATTTCTTTTCTTTCTCTTTCTTTTCTTCTTTTTCCGGTTTAGCTTCTTCCTTGGACCTCGATTTGTCCGTTTCGCCTTCCTCGACCACGCCGCTTTCAGCACCCTCTTCGCCCTCCTTCTTTTCCTTCAGGACCTCGACGTCCTCCACGCTCTTGACTTCCTCCTCTTTTTCTATTTGTACGGCGTAATCTATCTTAACTACCAGATCATCAGGTCTGTGGCCGACCACGGAAACTTTTGAATGATCGATGGGCAAATCCTTAATGGTGATGCCGTCGCCAATCTTTTCTAGGCGAGTAACATCAACCGTTATTTGGTGGGGAAGATCCAAAGGAAGAGCCTCTACTTCAATTTCGGAAAGCAACGTCAAAAGTATACCCTCGCCGCTCTTTACAATCGGGGAGACGCCCGTAATCTCTACCGGTACCTCAGCTGTAGTTTTCTGGGTAAGATCGACTTTATGGAAGTCCACATGAATGACCTCATTTCTAATTGGCCCTTCCTGTGTGTCTACGACAAGAACTTTAACTGGTTCCTTTTCGCCCTTAACCACCAAATCAACAACCGAGGAGTGCCCTGCTTCTTTGAATACTTTCACGAACTCCTTAAAGTCTAGAGTCACGTTCAGGTTCTCGAAGCCCTTTCCATAAACAACTGCCGGCACGCAGCCTTCGTTTCTTAAGATTTTGTTGGCTTTTCCCAGCTGTTCTCTTTTTGTTGCTTTTAACTCGATTTTCATACTAAAAATAAAACGAATGGCCTGATCCCGTTACCGCCCCCATTCGTCTTTTCAACGGCTAGTTTAACCGTCTGGTCTTTATCTGTCAATTTATTCGCGGTATCCTTGGGTAATGGGTCGCCTTCACAAAAAATTTCTAGCCGTTTACAAGGCCTGGTGGCAGGAGGAATTGGAGTACCGGGTCGCCTCTTTCACTTGGATTATAAATGGTCTCATTGGTACCCTTTTTATAATGGTTCTGTGGCTTGCGACCGCCAAAAGTAGCCAGGGATTTCCCATGAACGTGCCACAGATCGTGACTTACTTTCTTCTATCCGTGCCCGTTTCCCGTCTAACCCAAGTCTGGTCATGGAACAATATGGAGGAAAAGGTTCGTAGCGGGGAATTTACCAACTTTCTTCTTAAGCCGTTTTCCTATTTAACCTTTGACTTGGCCGAAAATTTTGCCAGGCAATCGATGCGCCTTTTGACTTTGGTTCCAATTATTCCAGTGGTTTATCTATTTTTTAGAAATGACGTCCAGCTAACCGGTTCTTTCCAAGTCTGGTTTTTGTTTATACTGTCTATTGTTCTGGGGTTAATGGTGCGTTTTTGGTACGAGAACGTTTTAGGAATCACCACCTTTTGGCTCATTGACGTTTACGGGGTTAGTGGTATCTTCGGAACACTGTCTGGGATATTTTCTGGTTCAGCTATCCCCCTGGCAGTTATGCCGCCAGTCTTATTATCGATTGCCAAACTTCTGCCGTTTCGTTTTTTTACCTCGTTTCCTCTGGAAGTTGTTCTGGGGCAGGTAAGGGGATGGGATGTTTTTTACGGGTTTTTAACCGGGATACTCTGGGCCCTCGTTTTTGGGCTAATTTTTAAACCCCTCTTTGGGTTGGGAATAAAAAAGTACGAAGCAGTTGGGACGTAGGGTTCTAGCAAAATATGAACGTTAAACGTTATGTAAGAATATATTTCTTGTCCATCGCCCGGGCCTACATGACCGATTTGGAATACAGGGCTAACTTTGTGGCTTCTGTTTCCAATACTTTATTTTCTTTAGCCAGTACGCTGATTTTTTTCAACATTATCTATTTTAGGGCAAAAGAGATTGGGGGCTGGAGTAAATACGAACTCCTGCTACTTTTAGGGGTTTATCTTTTTATAAAGGGCGTTTTTGAATTCACCATCAGGAAGGGCTTAGACCGGTTGCCGCGTTACGTCCGTAAGGGCACCCTAGATGGGGTTTTAGTTAAACCACTTAGTAGCCTATTTCAAGTTACCATTAGCAAATTAGATTTTGATGATATCTCACAAATGCTTGTCTCCGTACTATTAATTTCTTACTCCCTGCCAAAACTCGTTTGGGTTTTTAGTTGGGTTTATCTCTTAGCCTTTCTGCTGGTTTTATTTTGTGCCACGCTAATTTTGTTTGCTAACTATCTAATGATCATGACGACGACCTTTTATTTTACCCGTATTCACCATGAGGAGATTTATAAAAACCTATTTCAAATGACAAGAATCCCAATGGACATTTACCCAAGGAAGATACAGTTTATCTTCACTTATATTATTCCTTTAGCTTTTTTTGTGACCATTCCGGCTAAGACTCTATTGGGCAGACTGGACCCGGCCTTTATAATAATTGCACCTGTTTTCGCGGCGTTAAATATTTATTTGTCTGTGAAGTTTTGGAATTATAGCCTGCGTTATTACAAAAGTGCCAGTGGTTAATTATGAGTTCTAATACTGGAAACCTCGCAATGGAAACATCCTGTGTGCTAAGCGGCGGCGGAGTGGTTGTCTACCCAACGGAAACCGTTTACGGTTTAGGCGGTAACGCACGCGACGAAACCGTCGTCAAGAAGATATTCGAGATTAAGGGTAGAGAAGAAGGAAAGCCTATGATAGTCCTAGTTAAGGATTTCAAGATGGCCAAAGACATTGCCAATTTAGGAAATTACGAACTACTACTAAGGAAGTATTGGCCCGGGGCCCTTACGGGGGTTTTTAAAGCCGCTATTAACCTTCCAGATGGGGTAGTTTCTAAAGAGGGGACAGTAGCCGTTAGAGTTTCCCCGCACCCGTTTGTACGAAACCTTTTTGAATACATAAGCTTTCCTCTAATTTCCACTAGCGCCAACCGCTCTGGGGACAAAAATAGTCTTACGATTAGTGAGGTAAAAAAATCTTTAGGCGCTAAGACGAATCTTATAGACAGCTTCGTTGATTGGGGGAAACTTTACACCTCTATTCCATCGACCATAGTTAGCTTTATATCTGGGGTCCCAAAAGTTTTACGTCAAGGGTCTATAATCTTTTTATGAGTGTCGTTGAGGTTAAAAATTTAAAAAAGTACTATCAAGTCCACCAAAAGGAGCCGGGCCTTTTAGGGTCTCTAAAATCTCTGGTCAGCCGCAAATATTATGACGTTAGGGCTGTGGACGACGTTTCCTTTAAAATCAACGAGGGTGAGCTGGTTGGTTTCATCGGCCCCAACGGTGCCGGTAAGACGACGACCTTAAAGGTACTTTCTGGGCTCCTTTTCCCAACTGGAGGAGCTGTCTCCGTTTTGGGGCATGATCCGTACAGACGGGAGCCCGCCCTGCAAAAGCAGTTTAGTTTGGTAATGGGACAGAAAAATCAGCTTTGGTGGGACCTGCCGCCGATTGAAACATTTACTCTTAATAAAGAAATCTACGAGGTCCCAGAACACGAATACCAGAAGGCTTTGAACGAGCTAGTGGAAATGTTAGAGGTTAAGGAAATTTTAAAGGTTCAGGTCCGTAAGCTTTCGTTAGGTCAGCGTATGAAGTGTGAACTTATCGCCGCGCTCCTCCACAGTCCTAAGATTCTATTTTTGGACGAACCGACGATTGGTTTGGATGTTGTTATGCAGAAGAAGATGAGAGATTTTATAAAAGAGTACAATCGGAGATTCAAGGCTACCATTATTCTCACCTCCCATTACATGGACGACGTTAAAGAGCTCTGCGAGCGGGTCGTCGTTATAGACAAAGGCCAGACAATGTTTGATGGAAGGTTGCAAGAAATTATTGAGAAATTTGCTGATCACAAAAAAATAGTAGTCGACTTTCAAGGTCCGGTCAGCAGCGATCAATTGTCCGAGGTTGGAGAAGTCAAAAGTCTCGAATTGCCTAGGGCCATTATTAAAGTCCCGAGGGCTGAGGTTTCCCAAAGGGCCATAAAACTGCTTACCACTTTTCAAGTGGCCGACTTGAACGTAGAAGAGGAATCGATAGAGGATATAATCCGTGGGCTCTTCACTTCTCACTCAGCGGAATCGAGAGTTCCAGATCTTTTCTGAGGTTTCCTTCATAAATTACAGAGCGACCTTGTCGGGTGAACCCTTGAGACAAGGAGTTATCAACATTTGATCCGAATGGGAGGGTAAACTTTGCTCGGAACGGGTCCGCGTCCGTGCCCGGCTGCTTTTGAATCAGCAGATCGTAGGCATCCCCATTTAGCGGGAAGGTTGCTGGAGGCAGAACATAATTGAAGACAACAGAGACTTTACTGCCAATAGGAATTTCCAGAAGCAGGGCGAAGGTGGTCTTTCCATCCTGCCCATCAATCTCCACCCGGGACGTAATATCTTCCTCGTTGCCATTTTCGGAACCCAACCTCGCCTTTATCAGCGAGGCTTTAAGTGGCAGGAGTATTTTTAAATAGTTTTTGTAAGTACCGCCAGGCCAAGCGTTTGAAGTACCGGTGTGGTTGTAGGAAACGGTCAGCTGAGAACTAACTTCGCCATCACGGTTGGCTCTTTCGACTTCGTAATAGATGGATCGTTTTACAAAATAATTGGTTTTGTTAGAGCCTACGTTGGCATCTACAACCATTAGGTAATCACCAATCGCTGGTCGTATTTCGCCCCTAAATCCTAGGTTAGAGACAAGAGCTGACGAAGGAGTATAGAGTTCCGCCAACAAATGTTTCTCTTCCAGCGAACTTAGAATAGATTTTAGGACCGGAAGGTATTTGTCTTTGGTTAGTCCTAACATTTGTTCAAAAAACTTTTGGGAAAGCAGCGATAGAAAGGTTTTCTTATTGGACTTTCCGGGTACGTAGTTGGCCTCGGAATGGAACTGCACTCTTTCAAATAGATTATCGCTGGTGACCGTTTCGTTATAGGTAGAAACGAATATAGGACCAAGTACCTTCATTAATGACTTCACGAAACCCAAATCAATGGCAAACACCCCATCAACCCGTATGCCTTCAACCGCTGCATAAAGGGTTCTAATATGCTCGCTACTTCTTGGAAAGGATGGGTCAAAATTAGCATCTCTTATGTGAAGGTACTGTGTGTTAAAACTGTCTTTGATAATTTTTGGGGCAGGGATGCTGATTTTTCCGTTTTCGATCTGTCCGTCAATGTCATAAATATCCTCCACCTGTGGGTTAGTGATCTTGCCCCCTCTGGTTTGGATAGTAACAAGAGATCCGATAAACCCACCGGTTGGTCTAAGCTCGTTAGAATTTTGTAGGAGCACTAAGTAGTTCTTCTGAGAATCGTAGCCAAGAAGTTCCGGGGCAATCTGCACCATACCCCTCAGGGCACCTGCGATAGACTTAGCTGAGGCAATTTTCCCAGCCAAACTCTCTGATAGACTCTTTAACGTTTTGGGTAACCCTTGAAGGCTCGGATCTCCGAGTTCCGCTTCCGCCAAGGAAAGTGTGTCAAAGGCACCGTCGATGTAACTGGCCGCATCATCCGCTTCTAAATACGGATATTGACTCGTGAACCCTTTGGAGTCTGGGGTAATGTTAGCCAAATACGAGAATACCGGCTTTAGTCCCAAAAGCATGCTGTTAGCTGCTTTTGTAGCGTAATTGGCTGAGGCTAAAAGATGTAGATATGGTTTTTTGATACTGCCAAGGAGTATTAAATTGCCAAGGCTTTTTTGTGCCTGTGTGAGATTGGTTAATAGATGCTCGCTGTCAACGACAGACTTATTAAGGTCCAGCCTATTAAGGTCTGCCTCTAGGTTTCTGAATTCCAGAATCCCGCGCCCCAGATTGTAGGCGAGGGAAATTGGCGGTACCACGAAGAAAGGGGCAAAAAAAAGTAGTAGGACAAAAATCGAATAGGTTAAAACTCTGCGGTTTATTTTTACGCCTTTCGCCCTTCCGGTTGTTAGTCCGCCCGGTTTAAGGTTTTTATTAAAAATTCCCTCCGGGACTTTAGGTAGCGGGTTTACCGCTTCTTCATTATTGGATAACAATGCCCCGTCCTTTATTGGGATTTCTGTTCTGGAAAAACCCAAAAATTCGAGTGTCAATTTTATACCATCCTTAATTTTAATTTTCTGCCTAAAGGCAATATCTCTAAGATTCCCTAAGTTTAAGTTTCTGTTCTCGGTCAAGAGGCCTCTACTTTTGTTGACCGGTCTAAATACAATCCTTGTTTGCGGCTTAGCCAGGCCCTTCAACAAGTAAGCTAGTTCCAGTTGTGTTACCGCCTTGCTATCGCAGAGGTTAAATATTCTTCCAGCGGTCTTTGGTCTAACTAAGCATTCATAGAGACCCTCCACGGCGTCACTAACGTAGATATAGTAGTCGCTATCTAGGCCGTCACCGTAAACAATAAGGTTAGCCCCATCGACAACGTTGCTAAGAAGCCGTCCCAAGTTAGATGTGGCCTTAAAGTCCATCCTAGGACCGTACGCTTCCGGGATCCTGGCGATTCTTATGTCTAGTGAGTATTTTTTAAAGTATTCCCAAGCTAGTGTCTCCGCGTACCTCTTAGCCTCGTTATAGGAAAACATCCTCTCGTCGATTTCCGTCGCACCAAAGTATTGGTTAAGAGATGTCCCCGAAATTATTCCCTGGTAAATATTCAGCGACGAGGCCAGAAGTAGTTTTGCTTGGCTTCTCCTAGTAAGTTCCAAAAGGTGGTAGGTTGACAGCGAGTTTGTTAGTAATGAGTTCAGGTTAATGCTCTCCGGGCCTTCCAGGTAGACCTCCTCCCCCAGAAGGTGAACGACGGCATCACACGATTCGATCTTTTCTGGGAGACCGGTGTTGAGGTTGTGTTCGATACACCCGAATCTGGGATGCGAGGTTAGGTGGGCGATAAAATTTTTATTTCCTGTTTCCATGTTGTCAATGACAACAACCCTAAAATTTTTGGAAAGAAGCACTTCAGCTAAGTGGGATCCTAAAAACCCAGCGCCCCCAGCGATTACAACGACCGGCATCCTAGGATTTTTGATTATCTTCGGAGGATTATACATAGAGCAGTTAAGTAAATTGTCATTTTTCAGGTGTTAAATGTCAATTATCCGGGTCGTGTCCAGCTCTAGCAGCCCACCTCGTTACAATACCTAACTTCCACCTTTGGGTCTTGGTGTTAGCCCAGATGAGTTGACAAGGAAAGCGCTGTAAAACTATCCTTTTGTGTAGTGAATATCGTTGATGTTATTAACTTTACTAAAAAGTATTTTCTATTTTTGCTTGTAGTTTCCGTGTTTTCAAGCATTTGCGGGCTTGTTTTAGCTATAAACTTGCCTCCACTATTTGAGGCCACCCAGACCCTCTTCGTCAAAAGGCAAGCATCGCCGGAAAGTAAGCAGTTCTACGCTTACGATGGTTATTATTCCGCTCAGGCGGCCGAGCGTTTTGCCGACAGCATTTTTGGGGCTCTCAAGAGTCGGGAAGTCCTTCGGTATGCAATTACCAGGGTTACGCCGGAGGCGGAGATTAACCCACTCCTAAACAAAGAGGTTAGAAGTATAAAAGTAATCCGTCTGTCGCCGCAGCTTATTAGTTTTTCATATAGTAATAAAAGCCGGGACCTAGCTGAGAAACTTATTGTGAACCTTTCTGGTTCTGTTTCTGGTATTGCCTCAGAACTTAACAGGGGAGGGGACGAAAATATTTCCATTTCCTTTGTAAGCCCCAAGCCTCTTGTGTCAGTTTCTGAATTGCACCCGATTCTTGGATGGCTAGTCGGTTTGATGTTGGGAGCGTTTTTGGCCGTATTAATCTCGGCCTCGCACTACTTTTATAAGAATATACCCAGCTGATACACAGCCTTTGATTATGAAAAGTTTCGTTGTTTTCAGTGATGGAGGATCGCGCGGGAATCCTGGGCCGGCTGCCATCGGTTTTGTAATTAGGGATGAAGGTGGGGAAATCCTGTATAAGGAGGGTCGCGCTATCGGTGTGTCCACAAATAACTGTGCCGAGTACACCGCCTTGAAGGAAGCCTTAAAAAAGGCCGTGGCGCTTGGGGCCAAGGAAGTTTCCTGTTTTTTGGACAGCGAGTTGGTTGTCCGTCAGCTAAACGGCCAGTATAAAGTAAGGGACGTCAATATTAAAAAGTACTTTGGCGAACTTCAAGATGTCCTTTCGGCCTTCACAAAAGCCTCATTTAATCATATTGGGCGTGACAAGAATTTTGAGGCGGACAAATTAGTAAACCAAGCGTTAGATTCTTAGATTACGCCATCCAATGATTAGTCCTAATGATTATATTTTGAAAACTATTACCTATGGGGATATCTTTGACTTTCCGTTGAGAGCTTCCGAGGTGCAAAGATTTTTGATCTCGCCAGTAAAATTTTCCGATGAGGAAGTTACAGCCAACCTAAACGCTTTATGTACCAAAGGAGTCTTGGAAGTGGAAGAAGACCTATATTTCTTATCTAATCGAAGAAGCATCGCTTTGGAGAGAAGGCGTCGTAAGACGATATCTGAAGATAAGCTGCGCAGGGTCAAACCCATTATTAAATTAGTCTCCCTGCTACCTTCGGTAAAAATGGTGGGATTGACGGGCGACTTGGCCTACGGGAATGGACACTTCGGATCAGACGTTGATTTAATGGTCGTTACAAGCGTCGGTAGAATGTGGTTAACGAGGCTAATTATTTTTTTTACCCTAAGAATACTCGGTTTAAAAATGGCTGATAATAGAGATCCGTCCGTGACAAAAATCTGTATAAACGTTTGGTGTGATACAGATAATCTACAAATACCAGAAAACGAACGCGACTTAGTTTTAGCTTCTGACATTACCCACCTTGTCCCCCTTTCCAACAAAGAAGGTACGTACGAAAAGTTTATTTCTGCAAATTTATGGTTAAAAGATTACTTTCCGAATTGGAGCGTTTAGCTCAGGTGTTGCAGACCAGGAGTATCTTAAGAAGGTATCCATCGTTGTCTGGTATTAAGCTGGGGCCTGGCTTTCTTTGGCAACATCCACGTGGGGGCCGGCAAAAAATTCTTGACCTCTGCAAACGCAGGCTAGTACTTGACAGCCGTGTATAATATATCTTGTAGGGTATCGGTACCACGAAGCTCTTTTACGAATTGTCACGAGTCGCTCGGATAGCTTGCGTATTTGTGGGGATTGGTGTAAAAGGTTAGTGGTATTGTCCCTTTTTATTTATGGATATTACTCAAATTAAGCCAGTTGAAGATAATATTCTCATTGAGCCCTTGGAGCGGGAAACCGTGACCGCGTCCGGTATTGTTATTCCGGACAGTGTGAAGGAAAAGCCGCAACAGGGTCGGGTTTTGGCTGTCGGTGAAGGGAAACATGATGAGTCTGGAAAGTTAATACCCACGAACGTTAAATCCGGTCAGCTCGTCCTTTATAAAAAGTGGGGCGGTAACGAAATTAAGGCTAACAACAAAGAATATTTAATCATTAGAAGCGAAGACGTATTAGCGGTTATTGAGTAGTTTAACAAGATAATTATGGCAAAGCAGCTCATTTACGGCGACGACGCCAGAAAAAAGTTAAAAGCTGGGGTTGATCAATTGGCCAAGGCAGTAGTGACAACTCTTGGTCCCAAAGGTCGCAACGTAGGACTCGAAAAGAAATGGGGAGCACCTTCGGTTATTCATGACGGTGTTACCGTGGCCAAGGAGATTGAGTTAGCCGATCCGTTTGAAAACATGGGAGCTCAGTTAGTTAAGGAGGCCTCAAGCAAGACAGCCGATGTGGCTGGTGACGGAACTACCACGGCCACTCTTTTGGCAAAATCCATTATTGATGAGGGCATAAAGAGTATCACGACCGGGGTTAATCCTATGATTCTCAAGCACGGTCTAAATAAAGGTTTGGAAATTGTTGTTGAAGAAGTTAAAAAAATCGCCAAGCCAATAAAGTCACGAGAAGAAAAGGAGCAAGTGGCCTCAATCTCGGCTGCCGATGCAGAAATCGGTCATATGATTGCTGAAGCTTTAGAAAAGGTTGGTGACGCTGGGGTTATTACCGTCGAGGAAGGTAAAGGCCTAAAATTAGAAATGGAACACAAAGAGGGGATGCTAATTGATAAAGGTTACGCCTCTGCCTATTTTGTGACCAATTCCGAGCGGATGGAGTCCGTCATAGAAAATCCTTACATACTAATAACTGATCAAAAAATTTCATCCATTAACGATATTCTTAAGATGCTAGAAGAGTTGGTTAAAGTTACTAAGAACCTAGTTATTATTGCCGATGATGTGGATGGCGAGGCGCTGGCAACGATGGTTGTCAACAAAATCCGTGGCATTTTAAACACAGTGGCTATTAAAGCCCCGGGTTTTGGTGACCGTCGTAAAGAGATGCTCCAGGATATCGCTATTCTTACCGGCGGTCAGGTTATCTCCGAGGATATTGGGCGGAAGTTAGATAGCGTTAAAGTTGAGGATTTGGGTCGGGCAGACAGGGTGACCGCTCGCAAGGAAGAGACCGAAATTGTCGGTGGAAAGGGTTCAAAAGAAGCTATTACCGACCGTGTCGCAATTATTAAAAAACAGATTGACGAAACCGATAGTGATTATGACAAAGAAAAGTTGCAGGAGCGATTGGCCAAGCTGGCCGGCGGCGTCGCCGTTATTAATGTAGGTGCTGCCACTGAAACTGAGCTCAAAGAAAAGAAGGCCCGAGTTGATGATGCTGTCCACGCGACTAAAGCGGCCATCGAAGAAGGAATCGTTCCCGGAGGTGGTGTAGCTTTTCTTCGAGCCCGAAAGGCCTTAGCCAAGGTTAACCTAGAAGGCGACGAAAAAGTTGGGGTCGATATCCTCTACCGTTCTTTGGAGCAGCCTGTCCGTGTGATTGTGGAAAACGCCGGTGCTGATGCTGGTTGGGTAGTGCGGGAGATCGAAAGCAAAAACGACGAAGTCGGTTTTGATGTGATTACCATGAAGTTTGAGGACATGGTAAAGGTTGGCATCGTTGATCCGGCTAAGGTTACCAGAACTGCCTTGCAGAACGCTGTCTCTGTGGCTTCCATGCTTCTGACAACTGAGTCGCTTGTTGCTGATATCCCAGAAAAGAAAGAGGCCACCCCACCGATGCCTGGTGGGATGGGTGGTATGGGCAGCGGAATGGACTATTAAGGCCATTATAACCTCGTGAATTTTTCTTCCAAAAGATCCCAGAGCTCGCTACGGTTGCCGTCGAAACCCAAGGCCCAGATGCCTACACCTCTAATTTTTTTGCTTTTAATAAAATCATATTTTTCTCTGAGGGATCTCTCGTTTTCGTAGTAAGCTTCCCGCCAGACTCTATCACGGCTGCTGTAGTATGAGTAGTACGGAACTTGAGCAATTTCGTCCCAGTCGATAAGCACGCTTTTGTTTTTTTCTTGAATGGCCGCTTGATCGTAATAGACAACACTTAAACCACCGTTTTGGTCATTATAGGGAAGTACTTTAGCGTTAACTCCCTGTCCCTCTACCGGCCAGTCATAGCCGTAATATGGGACCCCCATTACAATTTTTTCGGCCGGCATTTTGGAAAGGAAGTCTTCCACTGATGTTTCCATGTCAAATCCGTATTTGCCAACTCCGGTAAGGGGGGCAACGGGCCCAGCGTTGGTTGATCCGGGTCTAAAAAAGTCATAGCCCATTATGAAAACGTAATCTATGAAATTTCCTACTAACTCCACATTGTGGAGTCTTTCTTCGCGGGCCGAGGTCGCATACACAGCCATACTTATTGTCGCCCCCCTTACCTCCTTGTGTATGACGTCTGTCAGGTCTCTCATAAATTGAGAGTATCTTACGACGGTTTCAGTTGGAGGTGTTCCAAAATACTCGAAGTCAACATTAACGCCCGTTGCCCCTTTTTCTTTAATTTCCTTCAAAGTTTTATCAATAGCATTTTGGCGGCATCTTCCGCAGGACAAAAAATTTTCGATAGGCGTGTTTTCAAAGAGTTTGATAGTTAATACCACGTTGGTTTTTTCTGTTTTGGCGCGCTCAATGAGCTCTTTCATATCTCTGCCGTTCCAGGTGTTCCAGTAGGCCCCATTTTTTAAAAAATCACCGGTTTGATGGTCAATTTCCAGGGCAAAATACGCAATGGTTGAAAGTAGGTCCAAGTGTAGGTACTGCAATTTGTCGAAGCTCCAGTAGGGTAGATAACCAAATACTTCATATTGTAGCCTCTTTGGTCCGGCTTTAAGTTCCTTGAAACCCAAAACCCTGCCAACAACTCTTTGAAAAGGGGAGCTCCGGCCCCCGTCAACTAATTTTGTGATGGCAACTTCTACATCGTTTAAATTGGAAACAGGAGAGATAACACCGCCCTTATGAGGGGCCTTGGTAAATAGGGCGAAAAAACATACCAAAAAAAAGACAGTTCCGAAAGTGCCCAATACAATCAGTAACTTCGTTTTCTTCCCAAGGATTTTGAATTCGCGGATTAGATGAAATAAATAACCCGTTTGAGAGATTATCTCTGATATAGCCTTGGTAAAACATTCTTTAATTGAGTTTGTCGTTTGACGGTTCATAGGCTTGATCCACTTTTGGCATTATACCGCGAATTCCTTGTCAAGTAGCTCGCATTTGTGTAACATTTTGTTATGGACTTTAGGAAGATCTTCCTGTTGACCGCCGCCTCCTTTGCGGTATCTCTGGTCTCCTACTTCGCCTTTAATCGGTTCGTCCTGAAGGGTGGTACCGGCAAGGCCGCCCTGGCTATTAATTCTCCTTCCGGTAGTCTGACCGTTACGGTTGACGGCGAGGTCTCAGGTAAAACCCCATTCTATTCGGACACAATGAAGGGTGGAGAAAGCTCTATAATCCTATCTAATGATACCAGTTCTTATCGGGGGAAAGTCGCTTTAACGAGCGGCGCGTTGACGGTAGTCAACTACTCTCTTGGGCCTTCAGAGGACTTTTCTGAAGGTGACACCATTTGGCTGGCAAAATCTAGGGATGCCGCCTCGTTGGTGGTTATCTCTGATCCAGATGAGGCGGAAGTGAGGTTGGACGAAACCTTGTTGGGTATCACACCCATTTCCACTAAGAAAGTTTCATCCGGAGACCACACGCTAAAAATTAGCAAGACTGGGTACCGACCGCGCCTTATCAAGATTCAGAATCAGCCGGGATATAGTTTAAATGTCAAGGTCCGTTTATTCCTCTTACCCATTCCGGCTGGGGCTGGCAGGCTGGAATTTTCTGACGATTCACGTTTTAAGATCACAGACTTTTCTAGCACTAATCCGTCTCTCTATGCGGATACGGCTGCTTGGGCTAAGGGGGCAGCTTTCTACTTACTAAACCCAGATACGGCCCTGGGCACGCCAAAGTCCAGTTACGACCTATTCCTGGATTATCGTGGACAGGTTTTTGATAAGGACGGACTAAAGGTATCCTCGCCCAATACAGCCGGTAAGGAAGAGGTACGAGTTGGTTATTTAGGAAAAGCCACGGATGGGGGACTGACGGAAGACTCTAAGTTGTCCCTGATCAATCTGGTGGGTAAGTCTTTGCCCAAGATAGATAAAGTTCAGGTGGTAGGTAACGCCTGGGCCAACGTGCGTTCTGGCCCATCAACTTCAGCGAGCGTCGTTACTAGAGTCAACGAGGGGGACAAATTCACCTTGGAATCAGAAGATGGGTCTTTCTATAAGATTAGCCTGCCTGATGGAAAGACGGGGTATATCTCAAAAACTTACGCTCGCAAGCTTTAGACGGTTATCGCTGTTACTAGTTTGCTTTGCTTTCCTTTTCCCCGGGGAAGCTTTTGCCCTCCCGTTTTATACCGATTTTATACCACAAAGCTATAGCCTAGAATTAGAGTCCGCGCCCTCGTACACCTATCTTTCTGATTGCTACAACAGCCGTGGTCGGGTTCTTAGTTTTATTTCCACTATCAGTCTCAGAATATCCGGTGTATCCCTTTTTTTCTATAAAGACGGAGGAAGCACGCCCACGAGCGTCTTTAAACCGGAGAATGTTGCCGTTTCTCTCTATTTGGGGAACAGCCCTAATCCGGAACAGGCGCTGGTCTATCGTTCTATTTTCAAAAATAGTCATCCCAGCCATAACGCGGTTGTCTCCTCTTTTGGAGCCTCTTCGGCCAGAGGGCTCCTGTTCGAGTTGTCACCTGTTTGGTTGGAATCAGGAAGACAGTATACGTTACTAGTGGAGTGCTACGATTCACCGGTGCTCCCACAAAAAATATATGGAGGTAGCCTGCAAACCGATGTGCTCAGTTTCGATTCACAAACAATGACGACGGGTGCCGACAATAATATTAGAAAACCGTACTTTCAGATCTATTCTAAAAACGACGGCCTAGCAAAAATTAAGCCCGTGGATAGAGTACCTCCTTACGGTCGTCCGATTGTGTTTGTCCACGGCTTTGGTGGGTTGCCGTCAGATTTTTATGATTACATAGACACATTTAGAAATAGTGGTTGGGACAGCCGCTACCTTTTGAGTTTCGATTATGGTCTAAAGGAAGGTCGTTACAATAATTTTGCACCTATTGATGAAGAACTATCTAGGCTAAGTACAGCTGTATCTACAGTCTCCGCCCTCTATAGAACTGATGGTGGGGATGGTAAGGTGAGTCTAGTGGGTTATTCTTCTGGCGCTCTCCTTGTAAGAAATTTCCTGGGGACTAACAGGGCCTCTCACCATGTTAAGGACTTTATTTCTATCGCGGGAAATTTCCGAGGGAGCTTCTTGGCTGACTTGGAAGCCAGTAACGATGCTTACCCGCGTTCCGCTACGGAGGCGTCGGCTAAGTTGGCAAAGATCTTTACACCGAATATAACTTCGATAAACCCGTTGAGTTACGGCCGTATCCCGCAAGACAACGCTTTTAGAAAACAGATAACCTCTGTGAGCCCGCAGGTGTCCCGCTTTAAAATAAATGATCTTCCGGAGGATGTCCGGTACTGTAATTTGCAGGGGGATATTACGGTTTTGAGTACTCAGAGATTGTTTAAGTCGCTGGTTAAAAGTGTGGGAAGTTTGGGAGACGGGGCCGTTTTGGGAAGCAGCGCTAGCGATTTACCCGGCGTTTCTTCCTATTCCTTTTTGGATAATGCCGTAGCAACTAGGTCTGTAATCCGTTCCGGCGCAACGGTGTCTGCTGGTTTCACACTGCCCGACCTTTCCAGCCTAAGATTTTTTCACTCGAATCTCTTGAAGGCCCTGGAAATTAGAAACAAAATTCTGGAACTCCTAAAATAGGGATTGATACTTTGGAATGGATTTATGAGGATAGTAACTTGGAATGTTAACGGAATTAGGTCTTGTGTACGGGCCGGGTTTTTGGAGTGGCTCACAAAAAGCGGGGCAGACATTGTTTGCCTTCAAGAGATTAAAGCCAACGAGGAAAGCTTAGATATGTTCGTCCGTAGTCCAGGGCAGTATAAGTCTTTGTTCAATTCCGCGGCGAAGAAAGGATACGCCGGTACGGGTATTTATTATCTAAAGGAGCCACTGAGTATTTCCACTAAATCCGGTTTCCCGCGGTTTGATGATGATGGGCGGTTTATCCGGTTTGATTACAAAGACTTCATCCTCATTAATCTCTACATGCCCAATGGTGCGCGGGACAAATCCGCCTTTCCCTTCAAGTTCAAGGCTTACGAGTATCTTTTTGAATACTTAAAATCGGTCAAAGAAAAACCAATTATCTTGGTGGGGGATTTTAATATAGCCCACACGGCCTTGGATCTGGCCAGACCGAAGGAAAACGAAAACAACACTATGTTTACTCCAAAGGAGCGTGGTTTGCTGGACGAACTATTAAATTTAGGCTTTACGGATAGTTTTAGGATATTTAAGAAATCCGTTGGGTATTATTCCTGGTGGTCGTATGGTTTTAATGCCAGGGAGCGTAATTTAGGTTGGCGTATAGACTACGCTTTTATCTCAAATTCCCTTGCGAGCCGGGTTAAGGACTGCTCCACCCACCCGGAGGTCTCCGGATCCGATCACTGCCCAGTAGTTTTGGAAATCTAGTTAGGATTTAGGGCCCGAGCTCTAAAGAGTATAATTTAACGATGAGGTTTTTTCGTAGCAACTCAAAAGAAGACGTTATCTCCGCATTTGACAAGTGGGCCTGGCTTTACAATTTAGAAAAGTACTTTCTCTTTCCCTTAAGAAGAAAAGCCGCTAAGTTTCTTGGGCTTTCAAGAGGCGCTAAGGTATTGGATGTAGCCACTGGTACCGGAGCGCAAGCTTATGAACTAGCTAGGGAGGGTTACGATGTTATTGGTGTTGATCTATCTTTAGGGATGCTTGCTAAGGCAAAAAGGAAACCTGGCCGGGGTCTAAAACTGGAGTTTTTACAGGGAGATGCGACGAGGTTGCCTTTTCCAAACGATTCGTTTGAGGCCTCAACAATCTCTTTAGCCCTACACGACATGAATTTGGAAGTGGAAATAGGAACATTAAACGAGATGAGGCGAGTCACAAAGGTAGGTGGAATTATTTTAGTTGTCGATTACTCGGAACCGAGTATGGGCACCGTTTCCAGAATGTTTCACGAATTCGTAAAGTTATACGAATCACCAAACTACCTTCCGTTTATTCAACTGGGTTTAGCAAAGCTTCTAGAAAAGGTTGGGCTCGGTGTCCAAATCAAAACCGACTTTTTTGGTCTCGCACAGATTTTGAGAGTTGTGAATTCCAAGTAACTTCCTATTTATTTCTTTTCCGGCGAAGGGGTGATTTCCAGTTTGGGTGATAGTTCCAGAGCCTCCGGATATCCGGGGCGTAGTTTCAGGGCCCCATCATTAAGCTCTTTGGCAGTTTCCCTATCCCCAGAATAATAAAACATTAGAGCCGCGTCGTAGTAGGACCTGGGTTCTGTGGGGGAGAGGCCAATTATCTCTAAAGCTAGTTTTTCCAGATCTGTCTTATACTGCGGTTTCACTTTTGAAATAAGGTAGTAGACTCGAATTAGAGACCGAAGCGTTAAGGAATTGCGGGGGTTTAGGTTATAAGCCGTTCGAGCCTCCTCGAGCGCCGAGTTTAAGTCATTTTCGTTCTCTGTTTCTACATACTTTTGGGCGTAAGTGTAGGCCAGTTCTTTGTGGTAGGCCGGCTCCCATGGGTTAAGGCGCGTGGCGTCTTTTAGAGTCGACTCGGCGGCCTCTACGTCCCCGCTCTGAGAGCTTCCATACCCTTGAGTAAAAGAAACATCAGCTAAGAAAAGATTAACAGTTCCAAGAACTAGGATTAAGCAGAGTGGTATCACCAGAAAAATTCTTGTGGGTGGTATGTTTATCGTTCCCTCGTCTGGGATGCTGTGACTTTCCACGTCGGTGTGTCCAAGCCTGGTCATTAGAAGCGGGTATAGAAAAAAAAGCAGGGACAGCGTAACGGTTGGCCAACCAAAGAAATTTGTTACGAAAGTCGTAGCCCAACCGTAGAGCATAAATCTTTGTAAGCTGTTCGGTGGTGCGCCCGATTTTAGGACTTGCGAAGTGGAGATAATCGAGAACAAGGAGAAAGATAAAAGACCAAAGATACCTGTAGTCGCAAGAAGGTCCAAGAAGTAGTTGTGCGCCTTATTATAGAGAAAATCCCACTCAGTAGTTTTATTCAGTGATACCTGTCTGTATGGAAGGAACGCATAAGCAAAGGTTTCCGGACCTGTTCCGATTAAGAAGTTTTTTGGGCTAGAAAACCAGAGGCGTAGTGCTCCCGACCAGACACCTAAGCGGATGTCACCCGTGTCAATACTTTTTTGGCCAGGTACGGAGGTCTTGGCGGGCGTTGTAGCCTGGGCGGCAGCTAGGGCCTGTCTGGAGATGGAAATAGTTGGGCTTACGATTTGCAGAAACGATTTTATTTTTGCGCCAAAAATTCCTGGCCGCATAAAAGCCACCGCTACGCAAATGGTGGCTAGAAGGGCGAGTTCCGCCCATTTAACCCTAATTGTCTTAAAACTACCGACTAAGAAAAGTAATGTGAAGGCCAAGAGTCCCAAAAACCCCGAAAGGGAGTAGGTAGACCAAAATGCAAAATAATAAAGGGCTGTAAGTGTAAAAAAGATCGCTTTCCCAGAAAGATCTTCTGCGTATAAGTATTTATAAAGGGGAATAGGTAATGTTATTAGAAGATAAGCAGCTAGCCAGTTGGGTTGTCCTAGTGTGGAGAAGGCTCGGGCCTGGCTGTCCTGAACCCAGAAGTTCTTATCGATACCGAAGTTCTGTAGTAGCGCGTAAAGCGACACCAACCCTCCGGAGATCATAATAGCGTTTATAGCCGAGGTTGTGGTCCTTCTGTTTAGGAGGTAGGTTGCAAAAGTCAATATTACTCCCACTGCTAGCATCGAAAGAAGGCCCCCGTTGAAACGGGAGTAGTACCCAAAAATCGAAGTGTAACGGTTAATCGAGAACAAGGTGGAGATTCCAACCGAAGTCAAAAATACTAGGAACGGTTTTAATGACGCCTTCGGTTTCATTAGTCTTGGGCTCTTCTGTATAATTAACAGCCCACACAGAATTATGGAGAAGAAGTAAACTAATATCATCTTTGGAAACTCAAAAAGTTCCCTGGTGACAAAGACGAAAACAAGCGGTGTGGTAAAGAAGAGCAAATAAATAATCGTTTCGTTAATAATTTCTAGCTGACGTAATTTTACATTCATAACTTTTTCGAATTGTAGATAATGGTTAAGATCAAGTATACTAAATTTATGTCCGCCTTTATCCTGAAGCTTGTTGATGAATCTATAGTTCCGGCCGTGCTGCTCTTTGCCACAAAGGTAATTGGACTCATTTTGACGGCTCGGTTTCTTGGAATTTCCTTGACGATTGCAGACAAATCCCTCTATTTTGCTCGTTATCAGGATCTGGTCCTAGCCAACAATATTTCCAATATCATGGTGGGGCTTGTTGCTCTGATAGGCACATCGATTGTTCTAATTAGGCTCTATCACTTTCACGATAGTCACATTCACCCTTCATTCCTAACTAAGCTTTTGGAGTCTGATCTAGAGTTTGTTATCTCCACGTCTTTTGACCTTTTTCACCAAGTGGCCGTCTGGCTGTCCTTAGGGTTCTTTATCACCGCCTCATTCTTTGTTCAGGCTGTTTTTGGGCTCACCTCCCCCTTTATTCTTTTTGTAAGCCTATTTGTTTTGGTACTACTCTGCGTTATGGCTGTCCTGGATTTTGAGCGCGAAGTTAAAATAGAGTCTAAGGGTCTGCCATCGTTCTTTGTTTCTAAGAATTAATATGAAGCTGCTCGTAAACTTCCTTCTTTTTGGTTCCTTTGTTACCCTTGCCTCAGTCTCGACTTTTTATCCCCTTTCCTTAATCCACGTTTCCTCACCAGCTTCTGGTCTTTCCATTCTTGGGGAAAGTGTTGGGCCAAATAGTTTACAGATTGGGCGTGAATCTAATGCTACTAGCACTGTTATTTCAGTAACCGGTAAAGCATATTCCGGGCAAAATTCTTATTACAACAACGCCTTTAGAGTGGAAAATAGCGGCGAGGGGTACCGATCCTACAAATTGACCGTTCTTAGGGCATATCCTTTTTCCAGATCCGTTGCAGTCGAGGTGCGGACTGGGGAATCCGATGTTATTACCGTTGCTTCCGGGCAATCGGTGCCGGTTGGGATTATGGTGCGGTCGCAAGACGTCAGTTTAGGACAAGTTTTCGAATTTACCGCCCGTATTTCTGTTATTCCAGTTGACTAACTTCCAATAAAGTAAATTACAGAGATTGTCACGACTGTCCAAAGGACGACCGCGATTAAGAGCGGCAGGTCAGAAAGAAGTACTCTCTCTGGCGATTCCCCTTCTTTTTTTTCGTAGATTACGTATAAATATCGGGCGACGCCATAAATAACGAAGGGAATTGTAAGCATCATCCACTTGGGGGCGGTTAGGGTTGGCGGTAAAAGCCAGAGAAGACTTTTGGGCTGAATCTTGGGTGAGATCTGGAAGGAAAATAAGGCGTAGGAGATAATGACAAAGGAAGCAGACATGGAAATCATGCTATCTAGGAGGGTGTCCGGGTAATGAGTGAGCGTTTCTCTCGTCGGGGTCCCTGTCGTCTGTGGCTGTAGGGCCTGGGCTGCCAAGAGTGTCCGCTCGCCCCTTCTCTTACCAAAGGCAAGCAGGAGGGAGATACCAATCGTAGCCAAAATTAGCCAGGAAGATATAGATGTCTCGGTAGCAAATGATCCAGCGAAAACCCGCAAAATAAAGGCCACCGCCACCGTCAGGGAATCAATAATAATAAGGTTACGAAGGACCAGAGAGTAAAACATTTGTAAGATAAGAAACAGGACCACAATTAATAGGAAGAATTTGTTTAGGTAGGTGATCGAAACGTATAGCGAGAAAAGCGTCAAAAGCAGGGAGCAAATTACGGCTGTGTATGGATGTAGTTTACCTGAAGCCACAGGCCTTAACCGTTTAAATGGGTGTGCCCGATCCCTGGGCGCATCCACGACGTCGTTAAAAAGATAGGCCGCCGAGGAGGCTAAGCAGAAAACGAAGAAGGCTATTATCACTGACCCGCCGGCCTTTTCGTCGAACAGTTGTCCACTAAACAGTATTGGCGCGCCCAAAACTAGATTCTTAAGCCACTGCCTAGGGCGTATTGACCTTAAGATTTGCCACGTGGTGTCTAGACCTCTAAGTGGGTTCATATTCATATCGTCTTATCTTCTCCGTTTTTGCTATTTTCTCTTCTTAATAATTCTGGGAAATAATTAACAAACGTTAGAATGAAAATAAATACTCCGGCGGCTGTAATTATGGCTAAGAGCTTACCTCGTCCCGAGGAAACTATTGCCAAAGTTCCGAGCACCGATCCGACCACCGCGTAGAAAACCGCAATCTGCCTTTGCGAAAACCCAAAATCCAAAAGTTTGTGGTGAAGGTGGGCGCGGTCCCCCCAAAACGGAGACCTTCCTGATTTTAGCCGTCTAAAAATAGTAAAAGCAGCATCTAGGGTGGGAACCAGTAGTACAAGAAGTGACGTCGCCACTTTTGTGCCATTGAGGATGGAGAGGCTGGCGAGCAAGAATCCAATTGAGGTTGCCCCAAATCCGTAAAGCATTTTTGATGGATACCAGGAAAATGGCAACGTTCCCAGGGTCGCGCCGGCGACGGCGAACGCCATCACTGACGTCTTGTATTGATTTGTGTCTGACAAGCCAATAATGCCAATTACTATGGCGGCGACAGAGACAATGAGGGGAAACTGCCCATCTACTCCGTTACTCCAGGAGATCATATTCATTGTCCACAAAATCCAGAGGGCAGCTAGTATCAAAGCAATAGGTTGAAAGGAAAAGGTCGGTCCAATCCGGACCACTATTTGCGTCAATGGTAACACACCGGCACCAAGTGGGTGGTTAATGTAATCGACTTGGATTCCAGAAAACGCTATTGCGAGGGCAATAATTATTTGGAAACCAAATCGGATATACGGATTAAGATCATATTTATCGTCCACAAGCCCAACAATCACCGCCGCCCCCGCGGCTAGCATTATATATGCGATTTTTTTGTCCGGCGAAAAAATAAATAGTGAGGTAAATAGAAAACCTAGAAATAATGGAAGGGCTCCGCCCCTGGCTACTGACCTGGTGAGTAGCATGGCTGGGTGCTTATGGGTTTTTGGGTTGTCCATAAAACCAAATCTTTGAGCGAACTTTAGCGAAGGAAATGTAAGTAATCCAGAAAGCAGAAAACTGACTATCATAGTGCCAATAACAACTGGCTGTAAAAACCAAGGTAAGCTTAATGGGAATGCTGCTACGGAAAATACGATCCGGTAAGATCCGGCCACCACCACTCCAATCAAAAAGTTGGTGATAAGTCCCAGGCAGTAAGCGGCCAGAGTTTCCTTTTTTCGCATAAGATGTTGGCAAATAAGGTTGTTGGTAGCAAAAAGGACAATGGAGGCTATTGGTAAAAGGATTATGGCTGGTTTCAGCTGTAGCTGGTCAGGGCCCCAACGGTTGGTATAGAGAAGCGGTATGAAGTTGGGAAGGGCATTGTAAGTTGAAAGGACTATACCAGTTTGAATAAACAAGAAATAAAACTCAATTATCGCCAAAGTAACCAAGAGTCTATCTTTGATCATTAAACCTTTTCGGTGACACGGTACTCTAAATATTTTCCAAACATTAGCCTGGTGTGAGCATCAATGCCGGGAAGGGCACCCAAGAAAAATCCAAACACCGGTAGTAGCGCCCAGCCCAAATGTTCGGTGAGTTTTGTCATAACGCCAACTTTGCTGGGTCTCTTAGGCCGGCTCTTAATATCTATATAAATTGTAGCCAGGAGAAAAATAAGACATAGTGTCAAGATTGAAGACGAAAGACTTGGTAGTTTTTGTCCTAGTACTGTTTGTGAGAATTTAGGGTTTAAAAGAATTGGAATATTTGTACCCAGTGTTACTATGAACCAGTTAACCGGCCAAAATAGGTGGTCGGTAAGAACCTTAAATACACGACGGGTTTTTTTCCAAAATGGGATATTACCAACGGTGAGCCACCACTTAATGAAGTGGGGGTCGTCGGAAGCTCCCCAAGCCCAGCGTTGCTGTTGGTAGTATTGATTTTTAAAAGTCCTTAATGCGCTCGTGGATTCAGCAGCGTCAGCATTAATGGGTAGAAATATCGGTTCCACTTCTACTTCACCACGCAGTTTAAAAAAGCATTTAAAGAACATTCGGTAGTCTTCGGGAATGACATCTGTGTCCCAGTAACCAACCTCATCAACCATTTTTAGGGAGGTGGAATAAGTGGAGTAGTTTATAAGCCTGTCCGGTCTCGAAAGCTGTGACATCTGCCAGATGGTGTTAATTGAATTTAGGACCCGGGAGGGGAGGGGTATTCTCCAGATATTATTGTAGAAAACTACAGCCCCCTGCCAGAACCTTCGGTATCGATTTGGGCTTTTTAGAAATAGGTAAGTGAGATAGGAAAAGTACTTAGGGTGAAGTAAGCTGTCGGCGTCTGAGGTGCTAATGGTTACATAATTAATATCTAACCCCATTTCGTCGACGATTTTTTTCTTTATCCATTTGGAGGCGTAGGACTCGTTACTGGACTTTCCCACAACTTCCCCTACTAGTAATGGATGGTACGTTGCGTAGATTTTTCCGATGCGACCCTCGAATTGTTTAATTAAGGTCTCAGCTTTTTCCGCGGCCATTTTTTCTCTTTCTTCCATCGCCAGCACAACGATAATCCTCTGAGTCGGGAAGTCCTGGTTGGCAATCGCTTCCAAGCTTCGGGCTAAAGTGTGTAGCGGCTCGTTTACATTAACAATCATATAAATGTGGTAAACCTCATCGAAGTTTATGCTGGCCCTTAACTCTCCGAGAATATCGTATTTTTTAGCGGACTCGATTTTTAAATACGAGACGAGGGCTGTGGTGCCCATCATCGCTGATCGGTAGAACCAAATAATGTCAAAGGTTAAAACCACAAAGGCCACCGCCTGTGGAAAAACAAACGATCCCCAAATGGGGAACAGTATCATGTTCCAAGAAACAAATCCTGGAACTACTTCCAGGGCTCTGTGAAAACGTTTATTATGCTTTATGAAATCCCTAATTCTGCCCATATTTAGGCTTAATTTTAGCATTAATGGGCGTTTTTATAAATCGGACCTACGGGTTCTAACCCGCCTTAACAAGAATAACCCCCAGGATCATAATTAGTGCGGCTAAAACGGTGTGCTTCCCTGGTTTATCTTTGAGGAGCCATAAGCCTAAAAGGAAAATGAACAAGATCTGTAGGCGTTTAACTCCGGAAGTCAGGGCCACGGGCCCGGACGTGAAACCGGAAAAGGTTAGTAAATTAGAAATTCCGTAAATCTGACTATTTAGAAACAGGGGCAAAAAATTGCCCTTTAACTCTCTAATCCAGCCCTTCTCGTAACGAATCATATAGAAAAGAAGAAACAGTGATAGAAAGACACCTTCGATGAACAAAGCGAAAGCGGTATTACTAGGTTGAATATTAATCAGACCTAGTTTATCGAATATACCGGAGAGGCTAGAAATGAGGGTGGCAAAAATAAAAACCAACGATAATTTTTCACGGAACAGAATCTTAAAGGGTTCTAACAACCCTTCGTGGGCTCTGTCGACATTTAGAATGTATGTTCCAGAAATTATTAAAATAATTCCAAGGACAGCGGTTCTGCTTAGCTGTTCGGAAAGAATAAAAAGGCCGAATAAGTAGGTAAATAGTACACTCAAAGAACTTAGGGGGAAAAGTTTTGAAAGCAGCCCACGTTTAATGGACTGGTTGGACATTGTTTTAGAAAACACGAATAGGACCGATGAACAAAAAGTCCCTATCCAAAAGAGGTAATTAAGCTGGCCAATTCCTGTTTCGAGGGAAAGGAGAGCGAATAAGGGTAGGTTAAGAGTAAATAAAGACCAGGTAAAGAGAGGAGCACCCACCTTATTTAATATTTTTTTGCCGATAACGACCTCTATAGCCCCTACGAAAGCAGCCGCTAGCCCGTACCAGAACCACATTAGTCTAGTCTAAACAATTTTTTGGCGTTTTGGGAGGTTGCTTGGCTAACTTTGTTGACGTTCAATCCCAGAGTCTCAGCAATTTCACTAACGATCTCAACGATGTAGGCCGGTTCGTTCCTTTTGCCGCGATAGGTTCGGGGAGCAATAAAAGGTGAATCGGTTTCCGCAAGGATTCTATCCAACGGAACATTCCTAACAATTTCTTTTAGGTGCTTGGCATTTGGAAATGTAATAATTCCAGAAAAGGAGATATAAAAGCCGCATTCCATGACCTTTCGTGCGAAAGGCTCTGTTCCGGTGAAGCAGTGGATTACTCCCCGCAATTTCTTTGTCGGTCTATATCTTTCTATTTCTGTCAGGATATCTTCTTCCGCTTCTCGGCAGTGAACAACTGCCGGCAGGTCCAGCTCTACCGCCAGGCCTAGTTGTCTCCTAAAAATTTCCTTCTGCTTTAGAATTTCTGTTCCTATCGGCCCGTCTTTGTCCGCTGCCATCTTCCGTGCCCACTTATAATCCAGCCCAATCTCTCCAACGGCAACGATCTTCTTATTTCCGGCGAGTCTTTCTAGGCACTGTCTGAAATCAGATTTCAGTTCCAGCCTGTCGTCTATATACTTATTTGCTTCTTCCGGTTGAATTCCGATGGCGGCGTAAACTTCCGGGTATTTTTGGGAAAGTTCAACAGCTTTCTTGCTGCTTTCCAAATCTACTCCCACGGTAATAATTTTTGAGACGCCGACATCATTGGCTCTTTTAACAACTTCTTTTCGGTCGGTATTAAATTCACTCACGCCCAAATGGGTGTGCGTATCAACAATCATCGCGAATTCATTTTACTATATTACCTACTATGACAACGCGATCTCCCGTGGACACGAGAGTTTTTTTAAGAATGAAGACAATGGGTCCGGAGACCGGGGCCCTGACGGAAAGGGTTTTGAAACCATCAAGGTTTCTTATTTCTCCGACCGCATCCCCACGTCTGACGTTTTGGAAAACCTCCCTTTTTGGTACAAAAAAACCCGAAGCTGTGGCAATTGCCGGTTCCCGTGTAATTATTGGGATTTCGACCTCTTGGTCCGTAGATTTTACGTTAGGAAATAAATTAACAATGTTTTGAATACCTGCAACAAATTTGTCTTCCTGCCTTTCACTAATAATTTCCACGTCCGGAGCTTCCACCGAAAAAGCCATTACACCAGCCTTTAGAAGCATCTCGATTAGACTGCCGGCCTTGACAGTTTCGCCACTTATAGTATCCAGACTCCAAATGTAATCCGGTCCGAAAATCCTAATGAGATTTAATAGTTTTCTTTTTATTCTCTCTTCGACATTGGAGAAGAAAACGCCAACGATCGGCATATCCATCTTGGGAAAAGTGTGGACGTCGATAACAAGGTCAAAGTTTTTAAGGTAATTAAAAAGCACGTCGGCAATCCTAAAGGAAAGTGTCCCGTTTTTGTTTCCCGGAAATAATCGGTTTAAGTCCTGATTATCTTCTGGTGTCAGTCTTGTGTTTCTAGCAGCCGAGGTTGGGTTAGCAAACGGAATAAGCGTTAGCGACCCACGGCCCATTTTTATGTTCTTAACAATTCTCGGCATCAGATAGGCACCGGTTCTTTCCAGACCGTGTAGTCCGTTGAGAACGGCAATCTTTGGCGATCCGCTACCCAAAGTAAGCACGTTTATTGACAGATCAGAGAACCCGTTATTTTCTACCTTTAATTTTTTTATATTTAACTTATTAATACCCCTCATAATTTTGTATTTCGGTGTGGAGAATATTTATATACTCCCCACACCATTTAACTACTTGAGCCTCATATCCTGAAACACCGCTTCGGGGCAACCAATTGCTTTCCAATGGTTAGGTCGAATCTGCGCGCAGGCGGTAACGATCTCAGCGCCAGTTTCGTCCGGTTTAAATACCACATGGAACATTAGCCGCCCAGCGCCATGCCGGAATTCTATTTGACCGGTATCGCGCACCCATTGCCTGACCGTAAATCTTGTTTTGTCCAGAGGCTGCACCACCCAGGGGTGTCCAGCCCCGACTTCTTCCAGACCTCGGTCAATGCCCTCGCTGTTGTCTTCGGTTTGGTAGACGGCCCGCCCGCCGAAACCGTACTTAATATTTTCGCCACCGTACTTAACCACAAACGGTCTACCGATTAGATCATCGGCGGCTAGTTCCTCGCCATTAATGGTAATTTCCGTCAGCCGGTTGTTTGGCAAGAGAACCGTTGGCGTAATTGCTGACCGAACGGTGCTGGTGAAGAATGTTCCCACCCGCTGGTCATGAACCCAGGCCATTGGTGTCTTGCAGTCGTAAATCATGTTGAGTGGCGGTTCCACTACCAAATTTCCAGCCACAGCCGCCTTCATGATTCCCTGACCGATCTCGGAAAGGGCCAGGGAAGCCGCGTTAATTTCGCGGCGGTACAGAAAGTCGACCCGAGACCCATCCGTTTTGAGGTAGAGAAAATCGCCCCGGTATTCTAGTTCCTCTTCCATGATTTCCTTGCCAACCACTGCCACGCAGATTCCGTAGCCCCGTAAGGCCCTGGCAAAGAATTCCTGCTCGTCTTTATAGCCGTTGGGGCAGACGAGAACCACGGTCGGATCGGCCTTGCCCGTGGCCCTAACGACGGCTTCGGCGAATCTTCGAGCGAATCCACCGGGGTCGCCAACCACACCTTCGATCCCCTGAACCTGACGGATTGCTGCAAGCCAGCTTTCCACCAGGCCCAGGCCCCCAATCCGTTCTTGAATTTCCACCAGGTGATAAATGGAGGAAAGATCCGCCCTGGCGAACAGAGGCAAGACACTAGGCTGTGCCAAGGTTACCCAATGCTGCCACTGGGATTGCTCGGGCGAAATCGGGCCGTCGACACTTTTAACTACCCAGATAAGACCCGCATCTCCAGTTTCCACAGCTTGGTAGTAGAGGCTTAGTGCCTGCTGCCAAAAGAGGCGGACCAGATCCAAGTTCACCCGTACTTTCTCCAGTTCTGCGGGTGAAACGTAAAAGAAATCAGGACTCACCTGGAGGGCTTGGGAGGCGTCGCCAACGAAGTATCCACCATGATTTTGGAGGTGTGTTTCGATCCCTTGGCAGGTCGCAAAGTCTCCCCGCGCCTTTTGAATGAGCTTTGATGCCGTTGGGCTGTTACGCCAAGCCAGAACATTTTCCAGTTGCGGCGACCCTCTGCGGAAACCAGGGTCACTATCAACCTTTGCCCAAGGAACCGGGTTATTGGAGGTCCAGTCCCAAGTTCTAAACATCAAATCCATTGTGACAATGGCGCTGGAAAAGCTGCCTTCCCGGCTCCGGGACTTGTGGTTGCTCGTGGTTACAACCCCCACTCGGAGCGGGGTCGTTTTTGCCCAAGCTGGTGTCTGTTTTTGTAGTCTTAAGGGTGAGCATACCAAGTACTTTGGTTTGCTTGTGCCGCCTTCACGACGATCCGCCGTAAATAGAGCCACCGACCCTTCTGGGGCTTCCTCCCCGTCCTTTAACAGTCTCGTTTGGCAACCCATTGCCTTAAGAGTTTTAAGGGCGGTTTTGCCAAACTCATCCCCATCCGCCGTAACGTAAAGTGCCTTCATTTTGCTGTCTCCTTGTCTTTTGCTAGGATTACGGCAGGGGTAGAAAGAGATAATTCCTTCAACTGGGAATCCTTTCTACCCCCAACGTTCGTACCAGATTCAGAGTGCGTTTCCCCTCCTTTCTTTTTTTGGGCACAAAAAAACCTCCTTTTGGGAGGTTGTTTTTTGCGCTTAACGCCCAAAAACGGGCAACACTAAACAGCCTCCGAGAGAGGTTTAAAGCAATAATGCCAGTTATTGTTGCGAAGTAGTTGGTCCATAAGCTTACTTGATTATATTTTTAGCCACCCGTTTTGTCAAATACAAAATATCCTGTAGTTTAGATGACAAGTACTAGGCCAATAAAGCATAAAACGGCGCCGGCAGACTTCCTAGTCCAATTAGCGGTTTCTTTAAGCAAAATTAACGCCAAAAAGACGGTAATGATGACACTGGTTAAATTTACCACGGAAATCTGGGAAACGTTTTCGCCATATTTTAGGGCAGACAAAAAGGTCGTTGCCGAAACGGCGTAAATTGAGCAGAGCAATAAAAACCGGGACGCTAACTTGACTTCAAGGAAAACTTTAACCTGAGGAAGATGCCTAAAGTAGAATAGCGTCAAAATTAGCGACGGGGCAATAAAGTCAAAAACCAAATACGGATAGATGTTGGCAAACCTCAATATGTAGCGGTCGTTAACGTTTCCCAGCCCAAAGGCAACTGCCGAGAGCAGAGCCATTAGATCGGACTTTTCGAAACTGAGTTTTCGGCCCTTAAGATTTACCAAAATAATGGAGCCTAGTACCAGGAGGGTACCTAGTAGCTGACGAGTCGTCAGGGGCTCATTTAAAAACATGGCGGCCACGGCTATGGTAAATATTACGCGCGTAGAAAAAATAATTGTAAACTTTGACGCTTCCGTCTTTGCTAAAGATTTGGCTAGTAGAACGTTCGCGACCGAATATAACAACGGGCTCAGGGCAAGATTTAGGGCGAGCCCGCCGAGGTTTGGTTTAATGTCCATCTCGGCAGCGGAAACGATGCCGAAAACCAGTATTAAGAGCCCAACGATGACTTGAAAAACAATTGTGAATATAATTGGTGAAACCGCGGCTTTCTTCAAAATAATTCTTTGTATTATCGTTGAAAAAGAAAAAGTTACGACGCTAATACCAATTAAAATTTGCCAACTCATAATTGTGATAGTTCGGAAGCCGGAAGGTGAGAGGTTAGAAGTCCGGTTAAAAACTTCGTATCTACTGCCCGCAGACCTTCAGACTTAACTAAGCCTAGGAAACAGAGGTTTCTCGGAATTAATCTTCGGTCCTTTAAACTGTTCTTTGATTTTTAATGCTGACTGCGGGATAAAAGGCTCAATATTAAAAGCGATCTCCCGGATTTCCGCAACTAGTTTGGTTAGCACCTTATTTAATTTTTCTCCCTCGAGTTTCCACGGTTTGTTTTTGTCTATGTATTCGTTGGACTCTTTAATTTTTGTTTCAAAATAATTTTGTAAAGCTAGGTCGACTCGATAATTTTTAAACACCTCGCTTATAGACTTGTGAAACTTTAACGAACGTGTCTCTTTTTCGAAATTAAAACCGGAAGTTTCGCAAAGCTTAGCCACGCGGGAAACAAGGTTACCAATGTTGTTGGCCAGGTCACTATTGTAAACTTCCTCCAGCCGCTTTATGGAAATATCGGCATCATCAAAAAGCGGCCCGAATCGAATTAAGTAATAGCGCACGGCGTCCGACCCGTATTTCTGTGTTAGCTCCGTTGGGCGAATAATATTGCCCAAAGTCTTGCTAATTTTCCTACCTTCGAGTGTCAGGAAGCTATGATTTATAACGGTGTTTGGCAGTCTTAAATTCGCCGATTTGAGCATCGCCGGCCAGAGGAGAGTGTGCCAACGGGTATTGTCCTTGCCCAAGACGTGAGTGATTTCCGTTTTTTCGTCCCAGAACCCGACACGTCTTCCGGCAGTGTAGTAGTTAATTAAAGCATCAAACCAAACATAGATTGTTTGGCGGGGGTCGTTTGGAGCGGGAAACCCCCAAGAAATATTTTGGCGAGTTATGGGAATGTCTTCGAGGCCCCCCTCCAAAAAAGCCAACATCTCATTCTTTCGGGTTTCCGGGACAATAAAACCCCGATTGGTGTTTATGTACTCCCTTAGGAAGTCTCTATACTTTGACCAGCGGAAGAAGTAATTCTTTTCTACGATCCTCTTGGGTTCCAAAGTTGGGTGAAATTCGCAACGGCCACCTATTAACTCGCTTAGTGTTTTGTAGGCTTCACAGGACTCGCAATAAAACCCGTTGTAGCCAGATTCGTAAATATCGCCATTCTCTAAGACCCTTCTGTAGAAGTTTATGGACGTTTCTTCGTGATCTGTGTCGGTGGTGCGAATGAATCGATCATAACTAATGTTTAAGGCGTCTAGCTGCTCGCGGTCCTTTTTTGAAATTTCATCACACCACTCCTTTGGGGTTTTATTGTTTTTGGCAGCCGATCTTTCTATGTTTTGTCCGTGCTCGTCGGTCCCGGTTAAAAAGAAAACCTCGTCATCGTTTAGCCTGTGGTAGCGCGCTAGAACATCCGCCAGGATCTTTTGATAGGCGTGTCCTAAATGTATGACGTCGTTAGTATAGTCAATGGCCGTTGTAATTAAATATTTGCCCCGTGTTTTTGACTTTACCGGTTTATTCCCCATGGCTACATTTTAACAGATTAAGCCGCCGGCAAGCCTGAGAAACTATTTGTAAATAAAAAATCCGTAAACCGCCATTAACAGAAGAAGGAGGCATAAATTCAAAGGGTTTAGGGCCCCTAAAACTTTAATGACGGCTAAGGCCACAACGAAAAGGGAAAACATTAGACCGATTCGAAACGTTTTGCGAAAGACGATCCTTTGGTTGGTGATGTCCCGGTGTCTTGGCAAAATGGTAAGTGAAAGAGCTAGTGTTAGGAAGCTAAGAATGACTAGGAATAGAGAAAAGAAGAAGACGAAAAGACTTAAGGGGTTCTCTGGGCTCGTCCAAAAGACAGTACGGGTGAGGGCCAAAGAGGCAGCTAAGAAGATGGCAATAAAGGTGTAAATAAACTTCGGCACAAAGACATTTTACACACTTTGGGTTAGAATATTTAGGATATGATTTACGCTTTCGCCGCCGTTTTAGTCTTAGTTATTTTGTCCGGTTTTGGGGCTACCGTTTTTATTCTTAACGTTAAATTAAAGGAGTTGCGTGACCAGTCAAAGGATTCAGAAGCGCAAAAAATGCTAATGGAGTGGTTAAAAACCATGCAGGCGAGTTTGGAAACCACTAACAAAAACACCCAGGTGAGTTTAGAAACCATCCACAAAACTTTGGGCGAATCCCTGCGTAGCTCGACCGTGGATGTTTCCAAAATTTTGCAGGAAAACACAAAGCAACTTAACGAGCGTTTGGACAAGGCCGCCGAAGTCATTGGTGGGGTCCAAAAAAATTTGGGGCAGATGCAGGAAACGACAGTCTATCTTAAAGATTTGCACCAGATCCTGCAGGCACCAAAACTTCGGGGAAATATTGGTGAGCAGGTTCTTCACGATTTACTCAAGCAACATTTTCCGGTGGAATCGGTTAAGCTACAACATACCTTCCGCTCGGGAGAAAAAGTTGACGCTTTAATCGTTACGGCCGACGGAACCGTTCCCGTTGATTCTAAATTTCCCATGGATAGCTTTAAGAGGTACCTGGAAATAACCAATCCGGAAGAAAGGGAAAAGGAAGGCCGTGAGTTTGCTAGAGACGTTAAAGGTCACATTGATTCCATCGCCAAAAAATACATTCTGCCAGAGGAGGGGACTATGGACCGAGCCATTATGTACGTTCCTTCTGAACCAGTAGTTTACGAAATCGTTAATAACTTTCATGATCTGGTGGATTACGCCTACCAAAAGAATGTAGTGATTGCCAGCCCAAGCATGCTCACGCAATATCTAAAGGTTATTTTGGTGGGTTTTGAGCGTCAGCAGGTGGCCGCCCAGATCAATCAGATTTTAAGTTCGCTGAAGGCAATAAAAATAGAGGCCGGGAAGTTTAGTGACGACCTGCGTTTGACTGTTAAGCACATTACCAACGCTAAAAACGCCGCCGACGACGCTTCATCATCCTTTTCCAGACTGGAAGGTAAAATTTCATCCGTCCAACTTTCCTCCCCGGAACAAAAAAGTCTTTTGGGCGATTAATACGTTCCCGCATTTTCTCACAGAAATTCAGATATAATTAGTTTGTGTCTTTATCGACAGGGAAAAATAAGTATCAGCGAGATTTCGATAAGGTTTACAAAAACCTTAATCCGGCCCAAAAAAAGGCCGTGGATACCATTGACGGGCCGGTTTTGGTTGTGGCTGGACCCGGCACCGGCAAAACCCAGGTTCTAACGGTCCGTATCGCCAACATTCTTTTAAACACCGATGTCCCTTCTTCCTCAATTTTGGCTCTAACCTTTACTGAGTCCGGGGTTAAAGCTATGCGTGAAAGACTAATTTCCCTTATTGGCCCAGAAGCCTACTATGTGAATTTACATACTTTCCACTCTTTCTGTGCCGAGGTAATTAAGGACCACCCGGACAAATTCATTGTTGCCGAAGAAATGGAGCCTCTTTCGCAGCTGGAACGGGTACAGATTTTTAGGGAAATCCTGGATGGTGGTCAGTTCGAACTCCTGCGCCCTTTCGGTTCCCGTTACTACTACGTCCGCGCCCTCATTAAAAACATCCAAGATTTAAAAAGGGAAGGAATCAGCCCAGACTCTTTTAAGAGAGCGCTTAAAGGAATTGGGAATAAGGAATCAAGAATCGAAGTCGAGAAATTCGAGGAGAAAGATTTACAAAAGTGTCTTGAGCTTTTGGAAGTTTATAAACGTTACCAGGAAAAGCTCAAAGAAAAAGGGCGCTACGACTTCGAGGACATGATTAATTTAGCGGTTGAGGCGTTTGAAAAGGATGAAATATTTTTACGGAAGTTCCAGGAGCGATTTCAGTATATCCTGCTAGACGAATTTCAGGACACTAACACCCCGCAAAACCAGGTGGTTAAACTCTTGGCTAAATATTGGGGAGAGGGGGCCAATGTCTTTGCGGTAGGGGACGACGAGCAGTCTATTTATCGTTTCCAGGGGGCCAGCCTGGAAAATATACTCTTTTTTAAAAGTCTTTACCCAAATTCAGAGGTGATTACGCTTAAGGAAAATTATCGAAGTCAAAAAAGCATTTTAGAGGTGGCTTATCAAGTTATTCAAAACAATCGCGTTCGATTGGACAAGTACATAGGCGGCATCGACCGAAAGCTAGTATCCAAAGTTGCTGGTGGCACCGGTTCTGTACAAGTCGGTCACTTTAGTAGCGGGGTAACGGAAAGTTTTTTTGTGGGCCAAAAAATTAAGGAACTAGTTGAGTCGGGAACGGAGCCATCCAAAATCGCTGTTATTTACCGTCACAATAGCGACGCCGCCGATTTTGCTGACACTCTTTCCCGGCTTAAGATTGGCTATGATCTTGCGGCCGGGCAGGATATCCTTAAAGACCACGATTTAGGTAAGCTGCTTAGACTGCTGGGTGTAGTGTTAAAGATTCGTCAAAAGGAAGAAGACCTGGACCTTTTTACGCTTTTTAATTATGAGTTTCTATCCCGCCGTTTTGGCTTCGAGCCCTTGGACGTTCTTAAACTCGCCCGTTTTGCCAGCGACGTCAAGGTTAATTTTATTGACGCCATACTACACCTCGAATTTGAAAAAAAGAAAATCGTAGAAAATCCCGGGGCTTTTGTCAGCTTTGTATCTCAGCTTCTGGCTTGGCAGAAAGAGTCAGCCAACAGCACTTTTGTTGTGTTGTTCGAAAAGGTCGTTAACGAAAGTGGGTTTCTTAACTGGGTACTGAGTAAACCGGACAGCGTCGAAAGACTGAATCGCCTAAATTCCCTGTTTTCTGAGGCTAAGAAATTAAACTACTTTGACCACGAGCTTAATCTTGAACGTTTTTTTGCGGACCTAAAGATTCTTATGGATTCTAACATCGCCGTAAACGAAACAGACCTGGACATTAAAACGAACGCCGTTGTCCTAACCACGGCCCACGGGGCGAAGGGTCTGGAATTTGATTACGTTTTTATTGTTAAATGTTTAGACGGAAAGTTTGGTAACAATAAAGTCAGGGAACTCATTAAGCTCCCACCAGGCCTTCTGTCCGCGGTGGAAAAGGTCGGGGAGCCGGTTTTGCCGGATCAAAACGAAGACGAGCGGCGCCTGTTTTATGTGGCTTTGACCAGGGCCCGTTTGGCGGTCTTTATTACTTACGCGGACTCGTACTTTAGCGAGGCAGTAGCCAGAGAATCCTTTCCTTCCATGTTTCTCACCGAGGTAGCGGGAGATTCCGCACGAAACTTAGACGTAAAAAGTTACGAAACGGGTGTGCGCGAAATACTTAAAGAGATACTGGCCCCTGTTTCTACCGAGACCGTCAACTTAAAAGAAAAAGATTTTTTGACTTCTGTCCTCTTGGATTTTAAGCTTTCCGTCACCGCCCTTAACACCTACTTGGAATGCCCATACAAATTTAAGCTGAACACCCTTTTTAGAACGCCTCGGGCCAAAGATAAGTATCTAGCTTTCGGTTCGGCTGTACATAAAGCTCTGGAGATGTTATTTAGAAAATTCAAAGAAGAGGGTCGGTTGCCGGTAGCCCAGTTTCTTCTAGATCAGTTTGAGACAGCTGTTAACCAGGAAATTCTAACGCCTAAAGACCTCGCCGATATTAGGAGTAAAGGCAAAAAGATTCTCAGGGCCTACTACGACTTTTATAAAGAAAGCTTCATCCGACCGATCTTTACAGAAAAATTTTTTGGCTACGGGTTTTCCAAAATTTATTTGGATGATGTGCCCCTCACCGGCAAGGTTGATCGAATTGACCCCATTTTTGATGACTCAGGCAAGATTAAAGGGGTCAAGGTGGTAGATTACAAAACCGGCAAAGTTAAGACGCGGAATCAGATAGAAGGAAACACCAAAGAGGGGGATTCTTCTTACAAGAGGCAACTGGTATTTTATAAAGTTTTAGCCGGTCTTGACCGGGCCTTCAATTACCAAGTTTTGGAGAGTGAGTTGGATTTTGTCGAAGGCGGCGGTGGGAAGTTTGTGCGACACTCGTTTGAAATAAAAGAAGCCGAGGTAACCGATCTTAAGAGGGTTATTAGGGAAGTCATGATTAGAATTCGACGCTTAGAATTTCCGCGGACTAAGGATTACAAAGTTTGTGATTACTGCGAATTTTCTGATCACTGCTTTCCTGACGGGATCCCACAAAAAGTTAAGCAACTCCCATTAATTAATGAGCCGGAAAATCAGGCGCAATAGTGGGTTAAACCCCTTAGTGAGGGCGCCGGGATATTCATGGACCCGGCCTCCCCATTTGAGTTTGAAGGCGGAAAAGTTGAGCCACGCTTTAAACATTTCCTTAAATCTTGGGTCAAAAATTCCTTCTAGGTCCAGTTTTGTGCAAGACCTATTTTTTGATTCCAGTATTGCCCGCCAGAGCTGGCCATATGGTGCGTGCAGGGTTTGTCCCTCGAGAGTCGAGGCTGCGTGGTGATAGTAGGCTACCCCGTCGCACATAAAAATAAGACAGCCAGAAACTAAGTGCTTATTTTCTAAATGCGAAAGTATAAAAAACCCCCTGCCGGAAAACGCGGACAGTTCCTTCGCGTACTCACTAAAGGGTGGAACCCAAAAATTTCCTCGGGCCCCGGTTTGTTTCCAGATAGAGTAGAATTGTTTGATGCTATCGTCTTGCCTCTCGGCAAGTTCTACGACCCTATAATTCAATGTTGGGTTTTCGCTTTTTTTAATAGATCGACGAGCGTCTTTGGAAAAGCTCTTTAATAGGCCATCTCCGGTTTCCGTTAAATCTAGAAAGACCGTCCGCGCTGGCGTTAGCGGCCAGGAATCTAGTGAGTAGTGATTAGTAATAAGTGATTTGGCTTGGGGGTCGTCGCGGGGTTCGATTTTCACAAAAAGGGCGCGGGACTTTTTGGCAAAGGCCTCGATTTTTTCCAAGGGTAATAAGTCCGGCCTCTGGATTTTAATAATACATCCCAAAAATCCCAGTTTTTTGACCCTTAAGGCGCAGCCGTCAATCACTTCCGTCTGCCACCCCAGGCTTTCCAAATACTTTCCCCACTCCACACTTTGCCTTAATTCCATAACTTACCTTGTTGCTCTTAGTAATTTCCAACGTAGATAATTAATGGCGGAGAAGGACATGTAGAGCGCTTTGTTGATTATTAGATCGTAAGTTGGTGCCAAGTTGACGTGAATAGCGCCAAACGACATCTTAAAGCGGGTAAAACCATACCATGGGTCCTTTTCGTCGTCCGGGTTGTTAGATGCCCCCCACAAGTCAAAAACTTTACACCCCAGTTTTTTACCAAGCTGGGTCGATTCCCACATCAGTAAATTTGAGGCCATATAGGATCGCAATTCGTAATTCGACTCGCCGTAAGGGTAGTAGAAGGTGTCTTCGTATCTAAAGAGTATCCACGAGGCCGCGGTTTTGTTTTCGACTTTTGACTCGATAAGATAAGCCATTTTTTCTCTTGAAAGGGTTTCAAAACAGCTTTTGTAGTAGTCTCTACTATGAACAAAAAACTTTTGTCGGGCGGCCGTTTGTTCCTGAAGTTTTACGAAATTTTCCAGTGCCTCTTTTGCCCCCTCCTGTTCCAGGCTTTCGAAGGCTTTTACCGTTACACCTTTCCGCCGAGCCAGACCAATGTTATAGCGTGTTTTTTCGTGCATATTTGCCAGGATCTCGTCGTCAGTCTTGGTAAGGTCAAGAAGGAGTGTGCTTTGAGCAAAAATATGCCCACCTTTAATTAGTTGATAGTTGATAGTTGGTGGCTGATAGTTGGACGTGGTGTGGGGGACGTCAAGTTTTACAGAAATACAGTTTTCCTTCTTTCCGATTTCGTAAATCTTTTCCAGGTCCAGCTCGACCGGTCTAGCCTTTGGTAGATACCCGACTTTGAAAGGGGACAGAGGGATTTTGTGTAACGTCATTTGCGCATCGCCAGCTTGCACACATTTGGTTCCCATGGCGGACTTGAACGCGCCCCAGGGTTCGGATTGCAAGACGTGGGTGTTATCGAAATAAGTTTTTAGGAGTTCGTTACTGTTCATATGTTTTGTGGAGTCTCGCCCAAGCCTTTAGACTAATTTCTTGGGGCCTTCGGGTAGGGGAAATTCCAGCTTCCTTTAGGATTTTCTCATCAAAGGCGCTTCTTAGCATCTTTCGGGGGAACTTAAAAGCCTCGTGGAGGAATTGTGACCAGATTTCTGGTTCCGTGCTTACCTCTTTACTCTTACTTCTCACTTCTAGCTTTACTATAGCCCCGTCGACTTTAGGGATTGGGTAAAAATATTCCTTAGGAACCGTTTCCACATAAGTAACGGTAAAATAGGTTTGAACAAAATTGGAAAGGTAGCTGGCGCTCGGCGCCTTAGACGAAATTTTTTTGGCGACCTCTTTCTGCATCAGTAAAGTGGCTGAGGCAAAACTAGAGGCTGTCGCGGGCTTCGCGAGAGAGTGAAGAAGGGGGGAGGTAATTTGGTACGGTATCGACCCAATAACCTTATTAAAGTTCTCAGCGCTAAGCTTAGAGTTCTTAACAACAAATTCCAGAATGTCTCCGCTCACAACATCGATATTATTTATCGAATCGGATATTACTTTCAGGTTTGGAATCAGTTCTGGGTCCAGTTCCACTGCCACAACCTTACTAACCTTGGGTGCTAATAATTTCGTGACTACCCCCTCGCCGGGACCGATTTCCAGGTAATTATCCGTTATTTCTGGTTCTGACGCAGAGATTAGTCGCTCGGCCATGGCTGTGTCCCTTAGAAAATTCTGCCCAAGTTCCTTTTTAGGTTTCATTTGCTATGATAATAGCATGAGTTGGCTTATTTTTGCCCTTGCCTCCGCCATTTTTGCTGCTTTAACTGCCATATTAGCCAAGATTGGTGTCAGAGACGTCGATTCTAATTTGGCCACAGCCATTCGCACCGTCGTTATACTGTTTTTTGCTTGGGGAATTGTCTTTGCACAAGGTTCGCAGGGTAAGCTTGCGTCCATCAGCCGATTTTCCCTGCTATTTTTGATTCTTTCCGGTTTCACCACCGGCCTTTCCTGGCTTTTTTATTTTAGAGCTCTGCAAGTCGGTAACGTTTCCCAGGTAGCGCCGGTTGACAAACTGAGCCTAGTCTTTACCATCATTTTGGCTTTCATTATTCTTTCGGAAAAAGTTTCTCTTACGGTTGTTGCTGGGGGATTTCTTATGACCCTTGGCGCGTTGGTAATCGCTTTTGCGAAATAGCATACTTTTAATCAGCCTTCAATTGAGTCAAAATCTTTTCGCAAAGTTCCATTGTTTTGATGTTATCCGCAGCAGAAGTTAACGGCTCTCTGTTATTTTTCACGCAGTCTAGAAAGTGTTCGACTTCCCCAATGAACCCATTTAGGTAAAAAGGCTGATTACCGCCGGGGGTTGTGGATTCTACAGTAGAATAAACCTCGTCCCTCTCGGAAAGAGATTGCCAGGACACAACTCCAGGTACAACATTTTCTGCGATGTGGTGAGTGACTCTTCTTAGGTTTTCTGCTTTCACAAAGCCTTTTGTACCGGTGATAGTAAATTCTTCCCAGTGTCTTGCCCAGGGGGCGAGCCCTGCAAAAAACATGTTGCCTATTTGTCCCTTTTCCGTGATAAAGCTGAAGTTTTGATTCACGCCGTCTGGGTTAAGTTGCTTGTAACCTTGTATTTCCTTGACCTCTCCGAAATAAAAACGAATGAGGTCCAAGTAGTGGATGGCCGCGTTATATACAAAATTTTCTTCGGTGCCAAAATTTCTAAAAACAAAAGTTCCCGTGGCGGAAAGACTTTTGCCGAAAGAGTTGGAATCTCCAGCGTACATTTTTAACAATTGATAGGAAGGGGCAAACCTCTTCATAAACCCAACCATTACGTGCTTGCCGACTTTTTTGGAAAGGTCCGCGATTTTTTGAGCGTCTGGGAGGCTTAGTCCCAATGGTTTTTCAGTAAAAACGTGGACGTTGTGGTTTAGGCAATTCTCAACAATAGGAAGGGCTACCGACCCCTCCGCCACAACAAATACTGCATCGGGTTTTTCTTTTTCTAGCATTTCCAAGTAGTTGTCATACGCGTGTTGAATAGCAAACCGACTGGCCGTTTCACTAGCATGGTCCAAATGCTTCGCGCAAACACCGCAAATTTTCACGTTCAACAGTTTTAATGACGGGTATAGATTAGCCCTCGCGTGTCGACCGCAGCCGATAAACCCAATTTTTATTTCTTGCATACAGTAGTTATTATATAATCAGTTGTATGAATCTCAAAGATAAAAAGGTCTTGATTACTGGTGGGTCAGAGGGGCTGGGTTTTTCCTTGGCCAAGGCATTGATATCCAAAGGGTGCCGGGTAATTATTGTTGCCAGGAACCCAGACAAGTTAAAGTCCGCTTCTGATTCAATTAATTCTAGCAGCCTTAAAACCTTCGTTTGTGAAGTGAGTGATTATAGGAGCGTCAACGCTTTGGCAACGGAGGTTGGTTACGTGGATATCCTCATTAATAACGCTGGGGTTTGGTTAGAGGGGAGTCTTTCCGATAGTCCGTACGAAAAAATCAAAAGCGTTGTCGAAACAAATTTGGCTGGGGTAATTTATGTAACTAAAGCCTTTTTGCCAGCAATGATCAAGCGAAACAGTGGATTAATTTTAAACGTTTCTTCTACGTCCGGACTTGAGGGTCGAGACGGACAAACAGCCTATGCCGCTTCAAAATGGGGAGTGCGTGGGTTCACCGAGTCACTCACATTGGAGTTGGCCAAAACTGACGTCAACGTCTTTGGTTTTTACCCCGGTGGTATGAATACTACTCTTTTTAGGAAGGCGGGGTTTGATAAAGATGTGAGTAGTTGGATGAATACTGACGAGGTGGCTGACCTCTTGATTAACCTGTTGGAAAGGGAAGGGACAATGCTTATTGACCAGCTCGTTCTAAAAAAACGTAAAAAGACTACCTAATCTTTCGGCTCCCCATCTAGAAGGTATATATCCACATAACGAGTTGACCAAAATCCTTTAGAGACGTCCGGAAACCCTAAGTCAATCTTTTTGCCTTTAATAGCTCCACCGATGTCCAAGGCGGAGCAGACCCCATAACCGGGAACGTAAAAGTGACTTCCCATAACGATAACTTTTGGATCAACGGCACAGGTGCCAAGTTGGACGGGGGTGCCAGCCCAGGTTCGGCCCAAACATCCCTTGCAGTTGGCATCATAGGACGTGGCTCGGACGTTCATTTTTTTCCAGTAGCGGTAGACCGTCCCACCAAACGAGGTCTCCTTCCAGGTGAACTTGGTTCCAACTTCTACGATTTTGTCCGTCGGATCTGTCTGCCCTGTTTCCTTGAGGGTCTTGTCAATCTGTTTTCCTTGCCAAAAAGTAAGGGCGTAGACCGTTCTTTTTTCCCCATCTTTCCCCTCTTGGATAGTTTTTTCGGTTTCGGCTTCCAATTCTTTATTGTTAACGTATCGGGTTTTAAAGGGAATTCGTGTTTTTTCTATTAGTTCCTTTTGGGTGAAGTTGGTCTTTGTTTCCGGATTTGAGGGGGTTGAAACGTAGTCTGGAAATGCTATGGTCGATATCCCAAGTGTTGAGCCGCTCCGCGTGATTCCTAAAGAGCCCCATTCGACCGCCGTAACTAGAAGGAGCAACACGACTATCGGATTAATCATACAAAAGGTTATCGGTAAATTTGTATTCAAGAAGATGCCCCGGAATTTCGGAAACGAATCGGGAAATAATACCACTCTGCTTGATTCCAAAATAAAAGCGCGAGCGCGCATAGGTTAAATGTAGGTTTTCCATAGAGCGAGTGATGCCAACGTAGCAAAGTCTCCGTTCCTCTTCAAGTTCGGTAGGGTCAAGAAGGGCTCTCGAGTGTGGAAAAAGGCCCTCTTCCATACCCACCATAAAGACGGTGGGGAATTCTAGTCCTTTGGCGCTGTGCAGGGTCATGAGCGTGATCGCGTTGCCACTCCCACTGCCGGCCAGCCGGCCTTTGTCCGAAACTAAATACTCCTGCTGAACCAATTGAACGTTTTCCAGAAATTCTGTCAGAGTACCAAAAGCCGCGGCCACGGATCGTAATTCTTTAATGTTTTCGATTCTTTCCAGATCTTCCTCGTTTTTTTTGTCGAATGTGTCTAGGTACCCACAGTTTTCCAGAACCAAATCGAGTATTTCCAGTCCGGACAGCTTTAATATTTGTTCCTTGGAACCACCCAGAACATTTAACCACTCCTCGTACTTCTTAAAAAATCGCCTGCCGATTTTTTCTATTCTTTCACTACTTACGAAATCATTTGGATTCTGAAGGTATCTAAGAAGGCTCAGGACGTCTTTAATTTCCTTTCTTTCATAGAACCTCGTTCCCCCCACCAAAATGTAAGGGATGCCTTGGTGCAAGAAAATCTCTTCAATTGTCCGCGACTGGGCGTTGGTACGGTATAGCACCGCAAAGCGGTTTAAAGCTGTAAGTTGTAAGTTATGAGTTGGTTGCTCGTTCAGTATCGTCTGAACGATGTAGTTAGCTTCGTCAATTTCGTTGGTCGCCTCATAAAGATTTATTTTTTCTCCACCACGATTATTGGTCCAAAGATCTAGAGGAATGTGGTTCTTATTATTGGTAATAACGTTCCTGGCCGCCTCTACGATTTTTTCGGTGGAGCGGTAGTTTTGGGAAAGCTTATAAATTTTGGCGTTTGGAAAATCTCTTTCAAAATTTAGAATGTTTCGGTAGTCCGCCCCCCGGAAGCTATAAATAGCCTGGCTCATATCCCCAACCACAAAAATGTTTTTATGGGCGTCGCTTAGAAGTTTAGAAAAAACATACTGGGCTTTATTGGTGTCCTGGTATTCGTCGATCAAAACATATTTAAATAGGTTCTGGTATTTAGAAAGAATTTCCGGGTTTTTTCTAAACAGTTCCACGGTTAGACATAATAGGTCATCAAAATCTAGCGCGCCGCTTTTTCGCAGGTACTCTTGGTATTTGGGAAATATCTTGGCGGCGTTTTGATAAAAACGGCCGTGGGCAAAGCCAGCGTACTCCTTAGGACCTAGCAGTTCGCTCTTGGCGCTGGAAATTGCCCCCAAAATCGCCCCCGGGTTTACTTTCTCCCCATCTAGTTTTAGATCTTTAACCGCCTTTTTAATTACAGCCTTTCCGTCGGAATCGTCAAAAATGACAAAGTTTTGGGCAACGCCGATATGCTTCCCGTCGCGCCGAAGTATCCGGCTGCAAATTGAGTGAAAGGTTCCGCTCCAAGGTAGTGTGGTCGGTTGTTGGAAGTTATTAGTTAGAAGTTGGGAAATGCGCGTCCGCATTTCCCCAGCAGCCTTATTGGTGAAAGTTACCAAAAGGACATTTTCTGGTTTCGTTCCCTTAGAAATAAGGTACGCCGCGTGGTGGGTAAGCACGCGAGTTTTTCCGGAGCCCGGTCCGGCCACGACTAACGCCGGCCCGTCCTCATGTTTTACGGCCTCAGTTTGTTCCGGGTTTAAACCGGTGAATAGATCTTCCACAAAGGTAATGATAGCAGAGGCGAATTTAATCTTCTGGATCGAAATTCAAACAACCCTCCACCAGACGTCAATCCTATAGTATGGTATAATCAACGGTAGAGGGTAAGGCTACCTCAAATCCAAGCCCAACCGAGGGCAAGAAGAAAGGTGGTGAGAAAACGACCTTAATTAAGGTTGACTTTATCGTGGGCCAAACTGCCCTTGTTCCCCACCCGGATAAGACAGTGTACTAGTCAAGTAATTCGGTAACGATTTTAGAGACTGATACATATTTCTGCCAAGGTGTGATGTAGTTCAATCCCCCATGTCTTCT
>Ga0233425_10000521_pt1 | contig 98392 bp, 68 predicted proteins | sample Watercolumn_Towu_2_FD_181712 | JGI IMG/M metagenome (GOLD analysis project Ga0233425, IMG submission 181712) | Freshwater microbial communities from Lake Towuti, South Sulawesi, Indonesia - Watercolumn_Towuti2014_140_MG | ecosystem: Environmental > Aquatic > Freshwater > Lake | place...
GGAGCAACGGAGGCTTGGGCGGGAGCGGAGGAACCGGCGGGGCCGCCGGCACCGAGGCGTCCGGCGGGAGGGGCGGCGACACTCCATGGGGAGACAGGGGCGGGATTGGCGGGAGCGGTTTCGGTGGGGGTGGCGGGGGCGGAGGCGGCAATTATGCAGGTGGGGGAGGGGGCGGAGCAGGGGGGAGCGGAGGCAGGGACGCGCCCTCGACCACCGGCGGTGACGGCGCCGGGGCATACGGGGGCAAGGCGGGGGCGGGTACCTCCGGACAGCCGGGCGACCCCCAAAGAGGCGCCAACGGCGGCTACCTTGCTACTGCGGCCAACGGGGATTCCTCCACCGACTTCAAGGTCGTCAAAGGCTCCGGTGGCGGCGGAGGCGGCTCCACGACCTCGGGCAGCTATGGAGGCGGAGCAGGGGGCGGGGGAGCCGGCGGGGGGACGGTGTCGTTGGAGGCCTTCGGGGACATGCGCATCCAGGGCAAGATCTCCACTACCGGCGGCGGTGGCGGCAAGGCCGGCGCCGGGGGCCCTTATTTTGGCGGGGCTGGCGGCGGCGGCGCAGGCGGCGGCATCGCGCTGGCTGCATTCGTATTGAACGTCACGGGGACCCTGGACGCCCGGGGAAGGAACCAGGACACCCTCTCAGCGGCCAACGGCGGGACTGTCAAGCTTTTTTCCGCCATCAACGAGACCTCGGGCGCGTCCATTTCGGCCGGCCGGCTCTACTCCAACGAGAGGCCCCATATAAGCGGTGGGGCCCCGTCCCCCGACCGGTCCCCGGCCCAGCCGAGGACCTACTTCACCTGGGGCCCTGCCATCGATACCGAGGGAGACACCGCAAAATACAACCTCATGGTCTCGGCGAACCAGGATTTCAGCGACCCGATAATAGACGTGGAGGGGCTGACCACGGAGGCCTACTGGTCGCCGTTCAGGCTCCTCGGGGGCGGATATTATTCACGGGTCAGGGCCGCCGACTGGTTCGGGTACGGCGTGTGGTCGCCCGTCGCCAAGTTCACGGTGGACGACATCCCGCCGGTCTCGAACGTCCTTCCCCTGCCGGGGTTCGTAAACTCCACGGATTTCCGGGTGGAATGGACAGGCTCCGACAACGCCGTTGCGGTTGAGGCCTACACCATTTTCGTCTCGGACGATTTCGGCCCGTTCGAGGCCTGGCTGAAAGGCATCGAGGAAACGAATGCCACATTCTCGGGCAGGGACGGCCACATCTACCGTTTCTTCTCTGTGGCCGAGGACTCATTCGGCAACAAGGAAGCGCCCAAGCTCTCGGCCGAGGCGTTCACGGCGGTCGACACGAGCCCGCCGGAGTCGTGGATGGAGCCGCTTCCGCCGTTCCAGCGGAGCGCGACGTTCCCCGTCGCCTGGGGCGCGGAGGACGCCACCTCCGGCGTGGAACATTACTCGGTCTATGTCTCCAACGACAGCGCTAACTTCACCGTGTGGAAGGGCGGCGTCGTCGAGGAGACGGCCAGCTACACCGGCGCCGACGGGATGAGCTACAATTTCTATGTCAGGGCCCGGGACAATGCCGGCAACCTGGGACCGGTGCCGCCGCCGGAGCTCTGGACGCGGACGCGGGTGGACCTTTCCGCGCCCGCGACCTCGGCGACCGTCGGGGCGCCGTCGTACGGCGACAGGCCGGTCTACATCCGGCCCAACGGCACGGTGTCCCTGGCCGGGGCGGACAACGCTAGCGGCGTGGACGCGATATATTACATGCTCGACGGGGGGATGACAGGCCGCTACGGCGCACCGCTGCAGGGATTCCCCTCCGGCTCCCACAACCTGAGCTACTGGAGCGCGGACGTCGCCGGCAACGAGGAGGCGAAGCGGACGCTCTGGCTCTTCGTGGATGGGGAGGCGCCGGCGACGACTGCCTCGCTCGACGGCCCGAAAGTCATCCGCGGCGATGTGACCTACATCACCAACGCGACGAAGATCTCGCTCGCCTCATCGGACGCGGGGTGCGGCCTGGACATGATATACTACGCCACGGGCGGCGGACCCTCGAACTATTCCGCGCCGTTCACACTGGGCCAGCCCGGGCCCGCCACGCTGAGCTACTGGGGCGTGGACCGGCTGGGCAACGCCGAGGCGCACAGGACGGCGACGCTGATAGTCGACGTCCAGCCGCCCTCGACCGTGGCCGCGGCGCCTTCAGCCGCGGTCTCAGGCGAGGCGCTCGTCCGGTTCAGCGCCGTCGACAACGAGAGCGGCGTGGCGGACACGTTCTACAGGGTGACGCCGCCGGGAGGGGCCGCCGGGGCATGGATCAAGGGCACCGACATTGTGATTCTGGCCAAGAAGGACCACAGCGCCGACGGCATCCACCGGATAGAATTCTACAGCGTGGACCGGCTGGGCAACCAGGAGCCTGCGAAGAGCGTCCAGGTCTCCATCGACACCAGCGTGGGCGTGGAGCTCTCCACCGCAACCGGCGCATCCGTCAAGAAGGCCGCCTACACCCTCTCTGGGAAGGTGGAACCCGGATCGACTGTGCTCGTCAACGGGGTGGCTGCACAGGTGCAGGCGGACGGGAACTTCAGCATACCCCTCACCCTGGTCGCCGGGAAGAACACCCTCGTGGTCACGGTCACGGACCCGGTGGGGAACACGAAGACCATGACCACGGAGGTCATATACAAGAAACCGGAGGCGGCGAAGGCGGAGGGGATGTCTGCTCTCGACCTCCTGCTCATCGTGCTCGTGGTGGTGCTGGCCGTCGTCATCGTCGTGCTCCTGATGCGCGGCCGCAGGCCGGCGCCGGCCGGCGCCGGGCCGGCCCCGCCGGCCCCCCAGCAGTGGCCGCAGCCCCTCCCCGCGCCCCAGCCGCCCTACCAGCCAGCTCCGCCGCCGGTGCCGCCCCCGCAGGCGCCCCCGCCCGTCCCGCCCCCGGAGATGAGGCCCTGAAGGCGGAGCTTCTCCGGTATACGGCGAAAGCCATTTATCCGCCAATCGCGTTGGTCCGCCCATGCGCTTCCACCTCGAGGGCCGCCTCGTCCTGAGCGGGGACATCTCGAAGGCCGCCTCCGAAATGCCGCCCTTCATCCAGGAAGCGAACACGACCATCCTGGTCAAGGGCGCGCCCGCCGGAAAGGGCGCCCATGTCGGCGTCTTCAACGTCAGGGGCGACGCGCTCGAGGTCACCATCGATTCCGACGAGTACGTCCGCGCCCACGACGCGCTCGTGCGGCTCGGGAAGTTCTTCGGCCAGAAGTTCGGCAGAAAGCTCGCCGTCGGCGTGCGGCGGGCCGAATCCGACAGCTACACAATCGAGATGGAGCTCGAAAAGGAGCCTCTCCAGCTCGTGCGCATCCCGCTCGTCGAGACCATCCGGTTCGACGGGAAGAAGTGCACCATCACGTTCGGGAAACTCGACGAGAAGTTCCTGGCCGAAAAATACGTGGACCGCATCATCACGCTCATACAGGACAAGGTCAACGCCCAGCACTACGCCGGGAAGGCGGAGCACTGGGAGCTCGTCTGGAAGAGCCCGGAGAGGCCGGCGCTGAACAACCAGGACCCGACCGCCCAGCTCGAGAAGGAGGGCTGGATAAAGCGCGGCGCCAGCCGGGGCCAGTGGATCCACGGCCCCGAGATGACGCGCCTTTTCCGGGTGTTCGAGCATGTCGTCGAAAAGGAGCTCCTCGGACCTTTGGGATTCCAGGAGATGATATTCCCCAAGCTGGAGCCGTTCTCCGTCTGGGAGCGTTCGGGCCACGCCAAGGGCATCTACCCGGAAGTGTACTATGTCTGCCCCCCGAAGAGCCGGGACCCGCTCCTCTGGGAGGAGGTCATAGACCACTACCGGATAACCAACGAGGTCCCGCTCGAGAAGATACGCGAGAGGCTCGACCTGCCGCTCGGCGGGATGACCTACGCCCAGTGCCCGGCGCTCTGGACGTTCTTCCAGGGCCGGACCATCGCCAACGACCGCATGCCCATCCGCGTCTTCGACCGCTCGGGCACGTCGCACCGCTACGAGAGCGGCGGGCTCCACGGCATCGAGCGCGTGGACGAGTTCCACAGGATCGAGCTTGTCTGGCTCGGGACGCGCTTCCAGACCATCGAGACGGGCGCCGCCCTGAACGCCTCGTACAAGCGCGTCTTCGAGGAGACGATGGAGCTCGACTGGCGCCTGGCGCGCGTCACCCCGTGGTTCATGGCCCAGGAAGGCCTGACGGGCGACTCCGCGGAAACGGAGATAGGGACCTCGGACTACGAGGGGCGGCTGCCCTACCGGCAGGGCACCGGAGAGGAGTGGCTCGAGTTCCAGAACGTGAGCGTCAACGGGACCAAGTACCCGAAGGGGTTCACGGTGAAGCTCCAGAGCGGCGAGCCGCTGTGGTCCGGCTGCTCGGGCATCGGCCTCGAGCGGTGGACTGCGGTGTTCATCGCCCAGAAGGGCATGGACCCGGCCAAATGGCCATTGAGAATGCGCGAGCTCTACGGCGAGACGCCCAGGGGAATTAGGTTTTTGTGAAAATCGCCGCTCAGAGCTCCATCCTGCGGAGGTTCTGGGCCGGGTCCAGGACCAGCATCGTCCGGTTCCCGAGCCGCTCCCAGGGCTGCTCGATGGTCTTCAACGGCTCGGAGCATCCGACCAGGGCCCGCGGGAGCCTGGTGTACCACATCTCGTTCCACTCGGCCTCCTTGTCCACGCAGCGGGCCAGGTACACGGCGGTCCCGTCGGTGAGGGCGAGATTGAGCCGGTCGTAGGCGTAGGCGTCAGCCACGCCGTCGAGCACCGCCTTGACGGCGTCCCGGACGATTTCGGGCCGTGCCGGGCCGTTGCCGAGGTTTTTCAAAATCCCCGAAAAGACCTTCTCGGAGCTCATCTGGCCCGGCGGGTCGGGCGTGTACGGCTCCCCGGTCCGTTTGTTGGCCCCCACCCGGCCGTCAAAGACCAGGAGCCATTCCCGGCCGTCGGCATCGGAGCCGGCGAGGGGCGGGAGCCTGTCGGCGCGCCCGAGGAGCTCCTTTGAGGGGCTTGCCCACAGCTGGGCCAGGAGCACGCGGGTGTCGGGGTTGCTCGCGGCCATGTGCGATATCTCGTCGTACCTGACGCTTGTGAACGCGTCCCCGAACTCCCGGACCACGCGGGATTTGCCCTGCGGGAAATAGGCCATGCCCCAGCCGCTTCGCGGCGCTGAGCCCTCTCCGGGGGCGTCGCGGGAGGTGCGCGCCAGCCGCTTGAAGCCGCCCAGCGCGGCGTGGGGAGCTATGCCCTTGGTGGCGATGGCCAGCAGCCGGCACGACAGTTTTCCATTCCCCCTTCCGGCTCAGCCGAAGGCTTTCCTTATCACGGCCTCGAGCTGCTTCTTCTGCAAAAGCCCGGTGGAGCGTTCCACGAGCTCGCCCTTCCTGAAAAAGAGGAGCGTGGGGATGGCCATTATCTTGTACTTCATGGCGCTCTCTTCGTTGTCGTCGGTGTTGAGCTTGGCGAACACGACCTTGCCCTTCTGCTCGCGGGCCAGCTCGTCGATGGTCGGGCCCATCGCCCGGCAGGGCCCGCACCAGGGCGCCCAGCAGTCCACGACGACCGAGGCGTATTTCTTGGTGAGCTCCGGCAGCTCGGCGTCGCCGACCTCGACCGGCACCGCCGGGAAATCACCCTGCTTGAGGTCCTTGAACTTCATCCCTCCCTCGGACATTCTTCGCACCTGCCTGCTGTCATGCGAGGGATAACGTTAACGCTATATGAATTTGTTGCATCGTTTGGTGGAAATCGGTGGGGAAGGCGCAAGGCGCAGGGAGCAGGGCGCATGGCCGGAGGCGCAGGGAGCAAGGCCATGGGACGGGGGAGGAAAGGGTTCCCGGCCCCCTTCTGCCTTGCCCCCTGCCCCTTGTTCCCTGCTCCCTCGTCCCTTGCGCCCTGCGCCCTGCGCCTCGATTGCATGGATGGCATGGAAAAACATTAAAACAGCGTTCCCTCATCCGGTGGCAAGAGGAATGCGCCGTTGATAAGACAGGCCGGCCGGGAATACCTGCCCGCCGAAATGGAGCGCTCGGTGCGGGAGCGGTGGGAGTCCAGCCGCGCCTATCTGCTCACGAAGGCCCACCGGGCCGGCGGCGAGGACTTCTACTTCATCGACGGCCCGCCCTACACGACCGGCTCCATCCACCTGGGCACGGCCTGGAACAAGACGCTCAAGGACGTGGTCATCAGGTTCCTCCGGATGAACGGCAGGAACGTGCGGGACCAGCCCGGCTACGACATGCACGGCCTGCCCATCGAGGTGAAGGTCGAAAAGGCTCTCGGCATCAAGAACAAGAAGGAGATCGAGGCCGCCGGCATCGACAATTTCATAAGGAAGTGCCGGGAGTTCGCGCTGGCCAACCTCGACAACATGACGCGGCAGTTCTCCGACCTCGGCGTGTGGATGGACTGGGAGCGGCCGTACACGACCATCACCAACCCCTACATCGAGGGCGCCTGGTGGACGCTGAAGAAGGCGTCGGACAAGGACCTGCTGACCCGCTTCGAGCGGAGCACCACCTGGTGCCCGCGTTGCGAAACGGCGCTGGCCGAGGCCGAGCTCGAGTACTGGGACGAGGAGGACCCGTCCATCTACGTCAAGTTCAAGGCGGCCGACGCCGACGAGTTCTTCCTCGTGTGGACCACGACCCCCTGGACGCTCCCGGCGGACCTGGCGGTGACCATCCACCCCGATTTCACCTATGTGAGGGCGAAGGCCTCGCGGGGCGGGGCGTCGGAAACGCTCATCTTCGTCAAGGACCGCCTCGAGGACATCCGCAAGGTCGGCGGCTACGATGGCATCGAGATACTCTCCGAGCACCAGGGCTCCGACCTAGAGGGCCGCAAATACCTCCAGCCCCTCATGGACGAGGTGCCCTGGCACCGCGGACGCCCCGAGTTCTGGCTCCACAAGGTCCTGGTGGACAGCACGATGGTCACCGCCGAGAACTCGGGGTGCGTCCACACGGCCCCCGGCCACGGCCCGGCCGACTTCGAGATAGGCAGGCGCTACGAACTGCCGCCGTTCTGCCCCGTCGACGGCACCGGGCATTTCACGGCCGAGGCGGGCAAGTACGCCGGAATGGAGCTCGAGGCGGCCAACGACATCATCCTGGAGGACCTCCGGAGCAAGGGCCTTCTCCTCAATTCCGGGAAGCTGACCCACCGGTACGGGCACTGCTGGCGGTGCGACACGCCCATCATCTACATAATAACCATGCAATGGTACCTGCGCATCACCGAGGTAAAGGACCGGATGCTCGCCGAGGTGGCGCGCGTCAAGTGGTTCCCTCCCTGGGCCGGGGCCTCGCGCCAGAAGGACTGGGTGGAGGGCGCCCGCGACTGGTGCGTCTCGCGCCAGCGGTACTGGGGAATCCCCCTGCCCATATGGGAATGCGACGGCGGGCACAGGCGCGTGGTCGGCCGCATCGCCGAGCTGCGCGAGGGGCAGGGCTACACCGAGGGGATGGACCTGCACCGGCCGTGGATAGACGGCGTCACGTTCACCTGCAGGGACTGCGGCAAGCCGATGCGCCGCATCCCCGACGTGATGGACGTCTGGCTCGACTCCGGCGTCTGCTCCTGGGCCCAGCTGGGCTACCCGACCGACGAAGCGGAGTTCCGCCGCTGGTGGCCCTGCCGGTGGATAACCGAGGCGCACGACCAGACGCGGGGCTGGTTCTACTCGCAACTGGGGGCCGGCGTGGTGGCGTTCGACCGGGCGCCCTACGATTCGGTGCTCATGCACGGCTGGTCGCTGGACGCCCAGGGCCGGCCCATGTCCAAGAGCCTGGGCAACGTCGTCGAGCCCGTCGAGCTGACGCAGAAGTACGGCGCCGACGCGCTGCGGTTCTACTTCCTTTCGGCGAACGCGCCCTGGGAGGACATGCCGTTCTCCGCCGAGAACGTCAAGGGCGCATTCCGGAGCCTGAACATCCTCTGGAACGTGCACGTCTTCTCGACGACCTACATGGCCCTGGACAGGTTCGACCCGGCCTCCGTGTCGCTCTCAACGGTCCGGGCAAAGGGCCGGTCCGAGGACCGCTGGCTGCTCTCCCGCCTCGAGAGCCTCACGAAGAAGGTGACGGAGGCCATAGCGGCCTACAACCTCCACCACGCCGCCCGGGCCATCGAGGATTTCGTGCTGGAGGACCTTTCGCGCTGGTACGTCAGGCTCGTGCGCGACCGGGTCTGGGTCGAGGGCGATGTCCCGGACAAGGCGTTCGCCCACCGGACGCTGCACGAGGCCCTGGAGAGGACGGCGCGCCTTCTTGCGCCGTTCTGCCCGCACATCTCGGATGCCATCTACGCCGACCTCGGAGGCCGCCACCCGACGGTCCACATGGAGGACTGGCCCGCCGCCGACGAAACGGCAATGGACCCGGCCCTCGAGCAGGCGATGGCCGTCGTGCGGAAGGCGCTGGAGGCCGCGCTCAACGCCCGCAACCGCGCCAACGTGAAGCTTCGCTGGCCGCTCGGGCGCATCATCGTGAGCGCCGCCACCGAACAGGCGGAAAAGGCCGTGCTGGACCTCTCCGAGCTCCTGAAGGACCAGGCCAACTGCCGGGTCGTCGAGGTCGTCCGGGGAGGCTGGTCCGGCCGGAACACCGTCCCGGTGCCGAAGATGAAGGCGCTGGGGCCGCGCTTCGGAAAGGAGGCGAGGGCCGTCGCCGACGCCGTCGTGAAGGGCTGGACGGCTGAGACCGGCGCCCTGCTGCTCGGGGGAAGACCGGCCACGGTCGCGACGCCGGCCGGCCCGCTCGAGATCACGACGGAGCACGTCGACATCCATTTCACCCTTCCGGAGGGATTCTGGGAGGCGCCGTTCGACGGCGGGACCGTCTATGTGGACGCCCGCATCGACGACGAGCTGCGCTCCGAGGGGTTCGCCCGCGACCTCGTTCGGCGGCTCCAGCAGATGCGCAAGGAGGCCGGCCTCAACGTGGAGGACCACATCCGGGCCTATGCCACGCTCGAGGGCGCCCAGTCCATGCTCATCGCCCGCTGGCACCGGTTCATAATGAGCGAGACGCGCTCCGAACAGCTCACGTTCTCGGCCGAGGCCCAGAACCGCCTGATAGAGATGCGGGTGTCCGGCGCCCCGGGCACGCTGGTCCGGGAGTGGGAGTTCGACCAGGGCGACAAGATAATTTTGGGCATCGAGAGGATCGACCTGATGCCGTGAACCGGGAACCGTGAACCGTGAGCCGTGAACCGGCTGACGAGGACCGCTGACCGGGAAATCCAATCGATGTCCGGCTTGATTTGGCTTGCCGCTCCCGGTTCACGGCTCACGGCTCACGGTTCACGGTTCACGGCTCCCGGTTCACGGTTCACGGCTTTCGGATTTCGTCAATCCGCTATTTCCAGCCCCATCGCCGCCTTGACGAACGGGACATAGTCGTGGTCCCGGACCGCCACCGATCCTTCGAGGCTGAGCGTATGCACCACCGGGGCGGGGCCGACGGGCCAGGCGGGGCCCTGCCGCAGCGCCGCGGCCTCCCTCTCGAACATGGCGGTGTCGCGCCAGGCGCCCAGGACGAGGAGCTCCGGCCCGGCGGACGCCGCGAAGAGGTGCGGCATGGAGCCAAGGAGCGCCTCCACCGCGCTTCGGCCCCGCTTCCGGCCCCCTTCGGCCGGGAGGCGGAACCGGCAGAGCGCCAGCATGCCAAATCCCAGCCGGCCCAGGTCCGGGACCACCGCAGGCAGGAGCCTTCCCTCGGCCGCCAGCACCCGCCTCGCCCGGGCCACCGCCTGGCGGGAGACGCCCAGCTCGCCGGCCGTTTCCCGGTCGGCGGCGCCCGGGCGCTTCACAAGGCCGTAGAGCACGAGCTTCTCCACCGGTGAAAGCCTGCGGGCGGGCGCGGGCGGGAAGGGGCGCGGCCCCTCCGGCGCCCCGCGGAGGCCAAAGAACCGGCCGAGAAGGGGGGCGAAGTCGAAGAAGTTGTGGAAGCGGACGAGCTCGACGGGCAGGAGGCTCCGGGCGCCGGTTTCGCCCGCCCCGGCCGGAAGACGGCCGAGAAGCCTTGCCAGGCCATCGCCCCGGCACTGGGCCCGCGAGTAGTCCGGGAACGCCCCCAGCTCCAGCCAGCCGGACGGGCCGGCAACGGCCAGAAAAGAATCGCACCCGCCGGCCGGGAAAAGCCCGCGCCCAAGGGCCCTCTTGAGCCGGACGAGGCCTTCGGGGGAAAGGCCGCCGGAGCTTGTGGAAAGCACGTGCGCGCGCATCGCGGGCAATGAGGGGATGTATATCCGGCGGAAGAGGCCTCGCTCCTCGAGGCGCGCGCGGACCGCCGTGAGCGTGGACGGCGTTGCGCCGAGCTCCCGGGCGAGCAGGCGGTCGTTGTACGAAGGAAAACGCGCCAGGCCGTGGAGGACCGACTTTTCCCCCGGGGACAGGGCCTCTGCGGGCAAGGCCGGAGCCGTGCCTGGCTACTCCGTTTTCGGCCCGTCGTGCTCGTGGGCGTGGCCGTGGTCGTGGGCGTGGCCGTGGTCATGCCCGTCGCCCTCGGCGTGGGGATGGTCGTGGGCCTCTCCGGCAGGCTTGTCGGCGGGCGCCTCCGCCTTCTTCTCCTCGGGCTTGAGGTACTCCTCTATGAGCCTTATCTTGTGCATGCCGGCGTGCTCGCGCAGGTCGCGGACAATCTGGAGCTTCGTGAGCATCCAGCGCGGGTCGTACTTGCACTGCTCCATGAGGACGATGTCGGCCTCCTCGCCCTTGACATGGACCTTGAAATCGCCCGGCTTCCCGTAGTACATCTCGAGGATGAACGAGACCTTGTCGTGGGCGCTCTCCGCCTTCGAGCGGATGGTGTACTTGTAGCGCAGGGTCTTGCCGGCCAGCTGGTGGTTGAAGTCCACGCGCACCCGGCCCGGGTTGGCCGATATGATGGTGCCGGCCTTGTTGTTGATGACCACGCGGGCGCCGGGCGCTATCTCCTCGTCGCCCTTGCGGAACTCAGGGAGCCGCATTATCTCGGCCATCGAGTGGACCTCGACCTTCTTCGGGTCGCGCTCGCCGTACGCGTCGGCCGGCGGCACCGTGACCTCGATGTCCTTGCCGAGCTCGGCCGCGAGGAGGGAGCTCTCGAGCCCCTTGACCATGCGGTCTGTCCCGACTATGAGGGGCGCCGGCCCGTAGAGCGCGCCCTCCTTGTGGATGTTCTTCTCCTTGGCAAGAGCCTCCAAGGTCGTTTCGAAAAGCTCGCTATCCTCGGGCTTGGCGCCGACAGTCCAGCCCTCGTAGTCCCAGCGGACGATGTCCCCCTTCTGCATTTTTCCCACCGTGCGGGGGGCAAGATTACGATTGCCCTATTTAATAATTTGTGGGGAAGGCGCAAGGCGCAGGGCGCAGGGCGCACGGGCGGAAGGGGCAAGGGGCAAGAAGAAAGGGACGACGGCGGATGGAACCGGGCATTCCCCCCTTCTTCCCTGCGCCTTTACCCTTGACCCTCAAGCCTTGCGCCTTGCCATTTCATTTATCCAATCATCGCGCCGAAGAAGAGTATCGCCGTGGCGAACATCAGGCCCGTTATGCCGGAGGCCTGCCAGACGTTGTATCGGCATATGTCCTTCATGTACCTGACCGCCTCCTCTAAGGGGCGGGTCAGGGTCGCCCGGTACATCCGGTACAGGCCGGAGACCGGGATGTAGTAGCCGGCCAGTATCACCGGGACCAGAACGAGGAGCAGGGGCAATCCGGCAAGGCCGAGCACCGATGACCCGTCCAGGACCAGGAACCAGTAGACCCCGGAAAAGCACACGACCATGCCGGCGAGGATGAAGACCAGCGCGATGACGAGCGACTTCTCCATGCCCCAGCGCACCGGCGGCGATCGCACGCCTCCGGCCCTGTCCTCGAGATAGTCTATCGCCTGGTTTGCGAACGCTATGCCGTAATGCAGGAGGCTGAAGCCGATTATGATGGTGAGCGGCGCGGGCGCGATGGTCCCGGCGACGATGAAGAGCAGGAAGACCGCCGGGACGAGGAACGCCGAGAGTATCAGCGAGACCGCATGGAGCCACCCGCGGACCTTGAAATGCAGGGGCGGAAGGGAGTATCCCACGCCGAAGAACGTCCCGACGGCCACCAGCGCCAAGGGAAGGAGGCTGCCCATCGCATACGATATGTGGGCGGAGATGAGGAACGCGGCGGCTATCTGGCCGGCTATCAGCAGCCGCATGTTCCGGAGCCCGATGAGCGCCACGGCGTCAGGTATCTTGTTCTTGAATATCGTGTAATTGCGGTCGATTTCCTGGTCGGTGTAGGCGTTGATGATGAAGCCCATGAAGTAGAGCAGGATGAAGACCGCCACCCCCTCCCATATCAGGGGGGAGAAAAGCTGGTTCAGCGATGTGGCGCCCATGAAGAATATCGTCAGGAGCCCCGGTATCTCGGCGAGAAGGTATTCGCTGCGGCTCGTCTTCAGATATGCCCCGAGATACGCGCCCGGCCCCATGACCCTTTCCACCGTTCCCTCAGGCATTGGGTGGAAAAGCCGATGCAATTCTTAAACCTATCTATGCCGGGCGGCCGCTGAGGAACATGAGGCCGGCGACCACCATGAGCCCCATGATGCCCGAGGCCTGCCAGAGGCTGTAGGTGCATATCCCCTTCATGTACGAGGTCGCCTCGGCGACGGGGCGCGTAACGCTCGCCCGGTACATCCTCCAAAGGCCCCTGACCGGAAGAAGGTACCCGCAGAGGACTATCGGCACCGCAAGCAGGAAGAACTGCCAGGCGGCCAGGCCGAGCAGGCTCCCGGCCGCGCCCGCCCGGCCGAGCGCCAGAAGATAGAGCCCGGAGAGCTCCAGGAGGCCTCCGGCGGCCACGCATGCCAGTCCCAGGATGAGCGAGTTTTGGAGCCCCCATCTCACCGGCGGGGACCCCACGCCGGCCGCCAGGTCCTCGTTGTAGTCTATGGCCTGGTTGGCTATCTCGATGCCGTAGTGCAGGACGCTCACCCCGGCCAGGAAGAGCAGCATCTCGGGCGTGAGGTGGCCGGCGATGGTGTAGACCATGAACGCCGGCGGTATGAAGAATATCGACAGGGAAAGCGACACGGGGTGGAGCCAGCCCCGGACCTTGAAATGGAGGGGCGGCAACGAGTAGCCGGCACCGAAGAACACGCCGACCAGCGCCAGGAGCATCGGGACCCAGCTCTGCATGATGTACGAGATGTGCGCCGTGAGGCAGAACGCCGCCGCCACCTGCGCCGCCATCAGGATGCGGAAGTTGCGCTGGCCGATGGCGCGCACCGCCCCGGGGATGCGGTTCTTGAAGATGGTGTAGCGGCTGTCGAGCTCCTGGTCGGTGTAGGCGTTGATCATGAACCCGAAGAAGAAGAGCAGGACGAAGACGGCGATGGCCTCGAGCACCTCGGGCGCCAGGAAGCGGCCGAACGAAGAGGCGCCCAGGAAGAAGAGCGTGAAGAGCGCCGGCACTTCCGCTACGAGGTATTCCCCGCGGCTGGTCCAGAGGTAAGCCCTCAGCAGTTCGACGGCCTTCATGCTCCAAGCCCGTGCCGGCCGCTGCGTCCCGCCAATCGCCGGCGGGCGAGGAAAAGTGGTCTGGATACTTATCCGTTTTGGCGAATCCGGCCGTTCCCGGGCCACCCGGGCGGGCGATGGCGGCGCTCAGCGGGCCCGGCGGCGCCTGGCCGCGCCCGCGATGGCCAGCGCCAGCAGGGCCGCCGCGGCCGGCACGGCCCCGTATGCCGGTATGAACGACGGGGCGGCGCGAACGCGGGCGTCGCCGGAGAGCTGGTTGTTCGTTGAGGAGAGCTCGCGGTCGGGCGTGGAGGCCACGGCCGAGAGCATGTGGTTGCCCCGCGCAAGCTTGAGCCTGAATGTCAGAAGCTCCTCCTGGCCCGGCTCCAGCCGGACCGCGGTCCAGTCCTTGAGCTTCTTCCCGTTGTCGTAAATAGAGACGGTCACCGCCGTGGCGTTGGCCGTGCCGGAATTGCCCGCCGTGACCCGCACGACAACGGTCCCGCCCTCGTCGGAGAGCTCGGGCTCTATCTTCAGGCCGGCGAGGTAGAGGTCCGCGAGGACGACCTCGACCACCAATGACGCGGAGCCGGGGCTTCCGCCCGCCGGTCGCGCGCTCAGCACCACGGTGGACCGGCCGCCCCGGGCGTCCGCGGGGACCGTGACGTCGAGGGTGAAGACGGTCGAGGCGAACGGGCCGAGGGGTATGACGACGTCGTGGGAGGCCTGCCAGCCCTGAGGAAGGTCCGCAGAGATGGTGAAGTCCTCCCGGCCGTTGCCCCTGTTCGTCATCGCGACCTCGAAAATGGCCCGGCCGCCCGGCCGCGCATTGAGCACCGGCACCTTCGCGAGGAGCGTCACCCCCTGCGTCCGGTTCACCACCAGCCTGAGGGGGAGCGAGGCCTGCGCCCCGCCCGAGGAGCTCGCCGTGAGGCAGAAGGAGAGCTCGCTTTGGGCGCTCGCGTTCTCCGGGACCGCCAAAACGACCTCGAGCGCGGCCGCCTCCCAGGCGCGGAGGGCGACCGGCGTGCTCCCGACGGCGACGCGGCCGGCGTCCTTTCCGGAGGCGGAGAGCGCCACGAGGTCCGGCCCGTTCCCCAGGTTCGAGAGCTCCACCGCGAACGTGGCGTTGCCCCCCGGGTCCCCGTACAGGCTGCCGCCCGGTGCCGAAAGCGACAGGCGCCATTCCTGGCGCACCTCCAGGCGGGCGGTGGCGGTGCTGGAGACCAGGGGGTTGCCGGCCGAGGTGGCCGAGAACGCCAGTTCGAGCACGCTGCCGGCTTCCGCCCGTCCGCCTATCGCGGCCTGCACCTTCACGCGTGCGGATTCGAAGATCCCCAGCCGGACGACGGTGGTGTTCAGGACGATGTTCACGGACGCCGGGGCGGTCCAGGTGAGCTGGAAGGTGTCCTCGCGGTTGCCGGCATTGCTCACGGTCAGCTCGAAGAACGCCGGCCGGAGGGGGCGGGCCCAGGTCGAGTTGGGGGCCACGCCCATCGCGACGTCGTATATATTGCCCGAGGCGTAGACCGAGAGGTCGTCGACGTACCAGCCCCGGCCCATCATGAGCACGTTGGACTTGAGCACGAAGCGGAACTTGAAGAGGCTCTTCGTGAACCCGGAGAGGTCGTAGTAGCGGGCGGTCCAGTTGCCGCCGGCGCCGGTAATGCTGTCGAGCCTCTTCCAGCTCGCGCCCAGGTTGGCGCTGGCCTCGACGTACCCGAGGTCCTGGAGCATCCCCAGCGGCAGTCCGGTGGAGATGTCGTAGGTCTGGTGGAAGGCCAGCACCGCGTTCTCGAGCCGGGTGAGGTCCACGAGGGGCGACTCGAGGTAGTATTCTATGAACTCGGAGCCACGGCGGTACTGCCCGGTGGAGTCGAACCCGCACCACCAGCTGTGGGTCGGGCTCCGGGCGTCCCCGTAGCGGTCCGACTGGTTCACGATGTGCCAGAGGCCCGGGACGAGCGGGACGTTCACCCCGGCCTCCCAGCCCCCGGTGCCGTTCTCCACGTCGTCGAAGAAGAGCCGGGTCACCACCCGCGCCACGCCGGACCGGGCGTTGTTCTCGGACACGTCGTCCTCCTCGGCGGCGGCGCCGACCGAGACGATGAAGTTCCCCGGGATGGGCGGGGTCCAGCTCCATTCCAGCCGCGCCGAGGCGCCGGGGGCCAGGGCGGGCAGGAGGTCCTCCCGGGCGAAGAACACCTCGCCCCGCGACACGGTGCACGTTACCTTGACCGGCACGGCCGAGGCCCCCGAAAGGTGCGCCACGGTGGCGCCTATCCGGAGCGGGACCCTTTCCTGCGAGTAGGGCTCGAAGGAAAGCGCCGCGACGGCCACGTCCGTCCCGGAGGTCCGGACGCTCAGGTTCATCACCGCGGCGGAGGGCCCTATCTCGTGGACCCAGTAGCCCGTGGGGGCCCCGCTGTACGACGAGGAGCCGGGCTGGCTTGACGGGTTGAAGCCCTGGGGGCTCCCGCTCCAGGGGTCCGTGGACTGGACGGGGGAATCGCCGTTGACGGATTCATCGGCCTCCTCCAGGTCGACCAGGCGGTGGGTCTGGTCGTCGTTGTTCCGCACGCTCTCGTCGATGTGCCAGATGAGCAGCCCGGCGCCGGGCAGGTAGGCGTCCCAGCCCGTCCTCTGCCGGTTCTCGATGAGGAAGTACTCGCCCGGCGGGTCGACGTCGAGCCGGAAGGCGGAGGCGCTGTCCTCGATGGCCGGCAGTGTCAGGTTCCGGGCGGTCCCGCTCAGCACGACGGGCCCCAGCCAGCCCAGCCGGAGCTTGCACCAGGCCGAGAGGTGGACCGGAGTGTTCCCGCCGTCCGCCCAGGCGCCGGTGGCCATGAGGTCCCACGAGCCCGCCCCGAACGAGTCGTAGCCGTAGTCGTAGAGGTCGGGGAGGCCCAGGTCGTGGCCGAGCTCGTGGGCGAAGACGCCCACCGGCGAGAACTCGGAGAGCATCGTGTAGAACCCGGCCGCGACGCCGTCGACCCGCGGCTCGTCGAAGTCGTACCAGCGGTGGGACCAGATGGTGTTGCGGTCGGTCGAGCTCTCCTGGCCCTGGCCGGCGTGGACCACGCACAGGTGGTCGACAAGGCCGTCGAGGTCGCGGTCAAAGCGCGAGAAATCGACGAGCGGGTCGGCCGCCCGCACCGCCTCGGTCACGAGGGCGTAGATGGGGCCGTTCTTGTTGTCTATCCCGCCCGGTCCGTCCGCGCCGTAGTATTCCATCGTCCGGTTGCTCCGGAGCCAGAGCGTCGTCGTCTCGCCGGAGACGCTGAGCCCGCCGTACGAGTTCTCGTCAAAATAGCGGTTCACGCTCCGGGCGCCGGCGGTGGAGTTGAAGAGAAGCTCCGAGAAATGCCCCGGCGTGTTGTCGCCGTCGTGGAGGACATCCGTGAACTCGATGATGAGCACGAGGACGGGAAAATCCCCCAGCACCGGGCCGTCGAGCCTCGCCGCCGGCTCCGTGGACGGCGGTATATCGGCCCTGCCCCGGTACACGGCCGGATCAGGCGGGACCAGTCCGGGGCTGGACCAGGACAGGACGTCGGGCGCGTTCCAGTGGGAAGAACGAGGGTTCAGGGTCCGGGGTTCAGGGTCCAGGGTGGACTCGGGGTACAGGGTGCAGGGTGCAGGGTCCGCGGGAACACCGTGGCCGTCCCCTGAGCCCTGAACCCCGAACCCTGAACCCCCGGTCGTTCCGGGCGGGCCGATCGCAATGGCGAGGAACGACACCACGGCCAGCGCCCGGAAGAATCGGATTGGCAGGGTACCACCGCCGTATGTATCCCTGCCATCGGTATATATTAAAATTGGTGGGGGCCGGCGCGGGTTGCATATCAGCTTCCACAATTATTAAATATGACAAATTTAATGTGGCTTTTGTAAAGTTCTCCAGGACTTTAAGGCTGGCTCCTGAGATGCATGGAAACCCAGAGGAACTCAAGAAGGGCACGACGACCCTTGGAATAGTCTGCAAGGACGGAGTGGTCATGGCCACGGAGCACCGGGCCACCGCGGGCACGCTCATCGCCCACAAGACCACCCAGAAGCTGTTCAAGATAGACGACCACCTGGCCCTCTGCGTGGCCGGGCTCGTGGGCGATGCCCAGGTGCTGGCGCGCTACATCACCGCCGAGGTCCAGCTCTACAGGCTCAAGCACAACTCGGAGATGACCACGAACGCCGCGGCCACCCTGATGTCCAACATCCTGGCGGGCCGGCGCTACTTCCCCTACTGGGTCCAGCTGCTCATGGGAGGAGTGGACAGGGACGGCGGGCACGTCTATTCGCTCGACGCCGCCGGCGGCTCCATACCCGACAAGTTCGTCACCGGCGGGTCCGGCTCGCCTTACGTCTACGGCGTCCTCGAGGACCACTTCAAGGACGACCTGAGCATGACCGAGGCCACCGACATGGCCATCCGGGCGCTCACCGCGGCCATGAAGCGCGACAGCGCCTCGGGCGACGGGATGGACATCGCGCAGATAACCGCCAAGGGTTTCAAGATACTCACCGAAGAGGAGATAAAGAAAAGGAAGAACAAGCTGGGCCTGGACTGAGCCCCGGCCCCTGAAAAGGCACGAAAAAGGTGTCCCTTTTCCTTCCTGGGACAGGCAGTGATTGCACATGGGAATAGACGACTTCATACACCACGCGCGGGAAGTGGTCCGGAGCACCGTTCCGGCCACCGTCCAGATAACGAACATCGAGTTCGAGGGGCCGATGGTGGTGATCTACACCAAGTCCCTCGAGCAGTTCGCCAACAACAACGACATAGTGCGCCAGCTCGCGCAGGCCCTCCGCCGGCGCGTGGCGGTGCGCCCCGACCCGTCGATTCTGGCCGACACCGACCGCGCCGAGACCGAGATAAAGCACATAATACCGCCCGAGGCCGAGGTCTCCGACATCTGGTTCGACACGGACACGGGCGAGGTGACCATAGAGGCGCTCCAGCCCGGCATGGCCATCGGCAAGCACGGGGCCATCCTGAACGACATCAAGAAGCGCATCGGGTGGGCACCCAAGGTGGTGCGCACGCCGCCCATACCCTCCAAGACCGTGGGCGAGATACGCGGCTACCTGCGCATGGTCTCCGAGGACCGGAAGGAGTGGCTCAAGAAGGTGGCGCGAAAAATCAACCGCGAGACCTCCAAGGGCGAGAACTGGCTCCGCATCTCGGCGCTCGGGGGCTACCGCGAGGTCGGCCGGAGCGCGCATCTCCTGACCACCAAGGACAGCAAGGTGCTGATCGACTGCGGCGTGAAATTCACCCAGGGCGACGAGGATTCGCCGTTCCTCAACGCCCCCGAGTTCCTGCCCATAGAGAGCATCGACGCCGTGGTCATCACCCACGCCCACCTCGACCACTGCGGCCTCGTCCCGCTGCTCTTCAAGTACGGCTACGACGGGGCGGTCTACTGCACCCCGCCCACCCGCGACATGATGTCGCTCCTGCAGATAGACTACATGAAGGTGGCCTACGGCGAGGGGCGCCGGAGCCCCTTCGACTCCGCCTTCGTCCGCGAGATGGTCAAGCACACGATAACATTGAACTACGGGGACACCACGGACATCTCGCCCGACGTGCGCCTGACGCTCCAGAACGCCGGCCACATCCTGGGCTCCAGCGTCTGCCACTTCCACATCGGCGACGGCATCCACAACATCGCCATCACCGGGGACATGAAGTACGAGAAGACCTGGCTCTTCAACCCGGCCATGGACAAGTTCCCGCGCCTCGAGACGCTCGTCATGGAATCCACCTACGGCGGGTTCCACGACCACCAGCCCTCGCGCAAGGAGGCGGCCGACTCCCTCAAGTCGATAGTGGCGCGCACCATCGACCGCGGGGGCAAGGTGCTCATCCCCGTGTTCGCCGTCGGGCGCTCGCAGGAAGTGATGATAGTCCTCGAGCAGTACATGCGCCAGAAAGAGCTCAAGGAGGTCCCCGTCCATCTCGACGGCATGATATGGGAGGCCACGGCCATCCACACCGCCTACCCGGAGTACCTCAACTCGAATCTCCGCAACCAGATATTCCAGAAAGGCGAGAACCCGTTCCTGTCGCCGGTATTCAGGCGCGTCGAGAGCGCCGAGATGCGCGAGCGCATCTGCAACGACCCCGAGCCGTGCATAGTGCTTGCAACGTCGGGCATGCTGAATGGCGGGCCCGTCATGGAGTACTTCAAGAACTGGTGCACGGACCCGCTCCATTCGCTCGTGTTCGTCGGCTACCAGGCGGAAGGCACGCTGGGCCGGCGCATCCAGCGCGGCTGGAAGGAGATCCAGTTCTCCGAGCGGGGCGGCAAGACCCTGACGCTCCCGATAAAGATGGGCATGGACACCGTCGACGGGTTCTCGGGCCACAGCGACAGGAACCAGCTCATGGGCTATGTCCAGAACATCCAGCCCAAGCCCGAGCGCATCCTCGTGATGCACGGCGAGGAGGCCAAGTGCCTCGACCTTGCGGTCTCGCTCCACAAGCGCTTCGGGGTCGAGACGCGGGCGCCGCCGAACCTGGAAGTCGTGAGGCTGCGCTGAGAGGGCGGGCGATCCGGGCATCAACGGGCCTTGTCTGGCAATGCGGGGCGGACCGGCGGTTTGATTAGGTGCCCGGACAATATCAAGGCCGGCCCGTAGCGCCCGGCCGGCGGGTTCCCTCCATGGCAGACCGGAAGAAGGTGCTCAAGGCCGCGGTCGTCGCGGCCGTCATCCTCGTCCCCGTCGCGGCCGCCGTCTGGTACTACTGGCCGAAGGAAATCCTTTTCTACGTCTTCGCGGAAAAGGACCCGTATTCATTCGTCGTGACGCTGAACGGGGATGAGGTGATCTCGGGCGTCTGGGCGGGCAATGGCAACACCGACATCTCCACCCAGCTCGTGCGATTTGCAAAAAAGCCCATCAGCGGGTCCGGGTTTGATGTCGGCGTCTCCGTGAATGGCAGCCCGCCGTTGAGCAGGAGCTACTCGATATTCGGAGGCGGCTACATATCGGTCTATCTGTACAAGGAAGTGGTGGTCCTCCAGACCAATGCCGAGCCGCTGAATTACGGACGCCCTGTCCGCTGAGGGCCGCCAGCCTAAAGGCCCGGATAGACCGCCCGGGCGTGCTCGCTTTCCATCTCACGCCAGATGTCCCTGGGGACGATGGCCTCCTCGATGCGCCTTTCGGTCAAGAGCCTGACCCGGGAGGTCCAGAACTCCGCGGCCTTGGTGGCGCCCTTTATGTCGGGCCATTTCAGCGTCACGATCTGCACGGGGCTCTTGCGGGGGATGTACCTGAGGTGGAGGCCCTTCCTCGAGAATCCCACCTGGGCCGGGGAGATGTGGACCGATTCGCGCAGGTAGTAGGCCGACATCACGCACAGCAGGAAGGCCAGCGAGGCGGTGACCAGGGCGAGCGGGTATTCGTCCCACACCCAGGGCGCCAGCGCGCTGGACCCCACGAGCCCGGCGAGGAGCAGGGCGGCGGCCAGCGAAAGCCTCCCCGCGCGGTGCCGGGACCTGCCGGGCACCGGGCTCTCGTGCCATCGGATGTCGTTTTGGGACAATCCCGGCTCGAGCACCTCCTTGTCGGCGACCGGGTGGCCGGCGACGTAGCGCTTGTGCAGGTGCCTCCGGTAGAGGTAGAAGACCAGCACCTGGAGGAAAAGTATGAGGGATATCACCGGGATGAGGTAGAGCACCTGGTACCAGCCGGGCGTGAGGAGGTAGGGGTCCTTCTCGCCGGGATAGAGCCGCCTGACCTCCAAGGTCTTGTTGCCGGCGCCGTCGTCCTTGACCCTCCCGAACACGGTGACGCGGTCGCCACTGTGGTACTCGCACTTTGTGGTGTTGGACTTGTTGTGGAAGAGCGGGTAAAAGTCGTGGCAGGTGGTGAGGTCGAGCCGTATCGCCTTCCCCTTGCCGTCCACCACGGAGGCATTGGCCTTCATCAGGAGCTGCCAGCGCCCGTCCCGGAGCATGAGGTGGAAGGCTACCTTCTCGGGCGATTTCAGGGCGGCCTGGAGCTTCACGTCCCTGCCGGCCGTGGCGTTGTCGAAGTTCACCGGGTCGGTCCCGATGTCGATGGAACGGCTGGCGTGCTGGGGAAGCACGGCGGCCGCCGAGACCACCACGAGCATGAAAAGCACCAGCCCGGCGACGCCGAGGTGGATCCCGGCGGGCTTGGACTTGCACGCCGGGCAGCCGGCCCGCTCGCGGGTGCAGGCGGTGCAGAAGTAGGCCCGGTCGCCCGGGCACCACTCGAACCGAAGCAGGCTACCGCCAAGGTCGCGGCCACAGTTGGGGCAGATCACGCTCTCGGCCTTGCCAGAGAAATGGGGGCAAATAAAGCTATCCTCTCGGAATCCATAACTTGGAGAACCTGACGCCTATAGCCTTGAGAGCACCGCGGCGTACATCAGCGGCAGGGCGACCGTCGCGTCGGCGTCGATGTTGACCTGGCGGGCCCGGGGCTTCACCTTGCCCCAGGAGACGGCCTCGCGGACGCGGGCGCCGGAAAGGCTTCCGTCCTGCTCCATCGCCGTGGTCAGGTACACGGCGTAGTCCAGCCCGTCCTTGAACTGGTTCCACCAGATGGTGTGGTGCTTGGAGATGCCCCCGCCTATGATGAACGCGCCGGACCTCTTCGCCCCCATCACGAGCCCGGAGAGCTCCTGCTCGTCGGCCAGCAGGTCGGGCGAGAAGTCCCTGTGCTCCTGGTAGAACATCCAAAGCTGGCAGCCGAAGGCGCCGTCCGTGATGCCCGGCACATAGACGGGGACCTTGTTCTTCGCCGCCCAGTAGAGTATCGAGTCCTCGTCCGAAAGCCTCTCGCCCACGGCCTGGATGAGCTCCCGCGTCGAGGGGCGCCTCATGCCCGTCTTGTAGATCTCCCCGAATATCGGCTGGAGCCTCCGCTCCAGCACGATGCCGTAGCTCTCGTTGGGCACGAGGACGTTGCCCAGGCGGTTGACGCCCTTGTCCCGGAGCACCGCGTCGTCGAGCTCGAACTCGCCGTGGTAGTACTTCTTCCAGATGCGCGCCAGATCGTGGTCCAGCGTCCCGCAGGTGGTGATGACCACGTCGAAGAGCCTGCGCTTGACCATGTCCTTGATTATCCCGCGCGTGCCGGTGGCGTTGATGCAGGCCGGGAACGAAAGGAAATTGACGGAATGTTCATCGCGCAGCATGTCGGCGACGACCTCGACGCCCTGCGCCAGGTGCTTGCCCCCGAAGCCCCCGGCCGCCTCCATCTGGGCCACGAGCCTTGCGGCCGAAATGTCCCTGTCAATGCGAAAGTCCTCGACCGGTCTTTTCCAGGCCATGTCCAATCCCGCCACCCCAGCGACTTGCTGTTTTAAAGCCTTCGCCAGGGGCGCAAGCATTATCCCCCCGCCGGACAACTGCCATGGCGTGTACAGGGCGGTCGCCGTCCTCGTCATCCTGGCAGCCCCGGCATTCATGGGGGAGATAGTCTTCCCCGAAGCCTCGGGCCGGGAACCGCCCGGCGCGTTCGGCATCGGGTGCCGGTTCGAGCCCGCGGTGGTCTTCCCGGGCGACGGCGCCGCCGCCAACCTCACGCTGACCAGCCGGCTTTCGGACCCGGTGCTGGTCTGGGCCGTGGGCATCCGCCTGGACTGGACCTCCGCCCACGAGCATTACTACGACCAGGACACCGCAAAGCCGGTGGCGCTCGAAAGCGGCGAAGCGGGGCTTTTCCGGTCGTCGTTCTCCGTCCCGGCGGAGGCCGGAGCGGCCAACCATACCTGGCATGTCTGCGTCGAGTACCAGGTCAACCGCTCCGGGGTGCTCGAGAACGACACCTGGATGTCGGACACTTTTCCGGGCCTGCAGGTGGTGGACTTTTACCTTCTCGCGGAGCCGGCGGAGCTCGTTGTCCCGGCCGGCCTGAGCGCCTCCGTGGATATCAGCGTGGTCCCCGTGAACGGATTCAACGGCAGCGTGGGGCTTTCCGCCGGCCCGTCGCCGGATGGGGCCGGCCATATCGGGTGCAGCCTCTCGCCGTGGAACTCGACGCGGCCGGGATATCCGGTCCTGGTCTTCATCTCGACGGACCCCGGCTGCCCCGACCGCCTCTACACGGTCGGGATAGAGGGGAGGACCGGCGGCCTTCGGAGGACGGCCTCGGTCGGCCTCACCGTCGTGCCCCCGCCCGACTTCGGGTTGAACATAACGCCGGCGAAGGGCCGGGTCATGGCCGGCGACCACCGGTCGTTCATGATAACCGTTTCTTGCCACCGGAACCTCACGGACCCCATCGCCCTTTCGGCCAGAGACCTGCCCGCCGGATGCACGGCGCGGTTCTACCCGCCGGTCCTGCGCCCCGGGGAATCCGCCCGCCTGGAGGTCAGCGCGGGCCGGGGCGCCCCGGCCGTTTCACGGGCCGATATCACCGTGGAGGGGAAAAGCGCCCGGTTCGCCGCCGGCGCCCGGGTGGCCCTGGACGTCGAACCGCGCCCGTTCCTGGGGGACCCGCTGCTGCCGCTTGCCCTCGTCATCCTGGCGGGGGCGGTCATCGCCTGCGCGGCCGCCCTGCGACGGAGGCGGCGCCCGGCGAGGGGCATCGCGCCCTAGGCGCCCGAGATGTCCAAAAGCCCCTGGACCTCCGGCCGGAGGTCCTCGAACGAGGACATGTTCCCGTCCCAGAGCCCGGACGCGTCGAACCGGTTCCGCTCGATGTCCTCGATGAGCCGGCGCAGGCGCGGCCGGAGCTCCGGAGGCTCCCGGCCCGAGAGAACCGCGGCCATGTATATGAGCCGGCCGTGCTCGAGCACCATCTTGAGCTTTCCGAACTCGAGCTTGCCCAATCCGCCCGTCTCGTGGCGGAAGGATTCCTTGATGAAGTTCTGCACCGCCGTGAGAAGCGAGCTCAGGCTCAGCTCGTCGACCTCCTGGCGGCCCCGCCGGGCCTCGTGGAGGATGAGCCTCCCGTCGTGGAACACCACGTAGACCTCCTCCATGACCGTGCCGGGCGGCTCCTCGGGAGGGGCGGCCGGGCCGGGCCCCTCGGATTGCCCCTCCTCGACGGCCGATTCGGGGGGCGAATCCAGCGCCACGTTCAGCCAGCGGTGGAACTTCGAGCTGTAGGCGACGCCGTCGAACGCCCGCTGGCACACCGTCTCGAGGTCGTAGGCGAGCTCGCCGGCGCCGGCCGGCCGCAATCCGACCTCGAGCGAGAAGCCGTCCCCGGCGCGCAGGAAGAGTATCCGGCGCAGGCGCGTCGCCTCCACGAGCCCCCCGAGCTTCACCGAGATGTTCCGGGCGTGGGCCGCGCCGAGGTTGATGATGTCCAGGCGGGCCCGGTTCCAGAGCCCGGGCTTGAGATTGCGGGTCCCGATCTTCACCTCTATGCGCGGCTCGGATTCGACCTCCGCGACCTCGATCATGTCACGGCAGAGGGTGGCGGCGTTCCTCGCCGCCTGGTAGTCGTTCGAACGCAGGGCCTCCCAGGCCCGGTCGAGGTAGGGGCTTATCTTGCGCGTGTCGATGAACGCCCCGGCGTCCCGCAGCGTGGTGGTGGCAAGCTGCACCGCGTCCAGCGCCTCGGCGCAGTCGCGCATCACCTCCTCGGCCGTGGCCCGGCCGGTCTCGGCGAGCTCGAGCGCCGACTCGTAGTCGCCCTTCCCGAGGGCCTGGCCCGCCTTTGCCACGAGGTGGGAGCACACCGTCATGTCGCAGTCGAAGCGCCGGGCCTCGTTCATCACCTTCTGCGAGGCGTCTATGGCGTACTCGGCGGCCTCCTTCCGGTCCAGCTTGAGCTGGTGGTCCCGCTTGAGACCCGAGACGAGCTTTCGGATGGTGGTGGCGTAGTGCTGGACCATGGCGTAGTTGTGGCTGCCGAGGGCGTGCCGGGCCTTCTCCTCGAGCTGGGAGACCCGCGTGACGTCCAGGCCGGAGGCGCGGGCGTCCTCGATGAGCGAGTGCGTCGCCTCCAGCGCGGCGCGGGACTGGTCGCGCTTGTGGCTCTCGAGCTCCACGAGGCTCCGGGCCTGCATCGCAAGCTTCGCGGCCGCCTCCCCGTCGCTGCGCTCGCCGAGCGCGGCGGCCGCGTCCGCGAGGAGCTTCTGGGCGCGGGCCGTGTCCAGGCCGCTCCCGGCCGCCTTCAGCATCGCGGTCTGCACGAACGATATCATGTCGGAGGCCTGGCGCCTCTGGCGCCCCTCCTGCTCGGCGAGCGTGCGGGCGTCGGCTATCATCCCCCGGGCGGTCTCGATGGCGTTCTGCGCCTGGTCGAAGCGCCGGCCCTCTATGGCCGCGGCAGCCTGGGCAAGGAGCGGGAGCGCCTGCTCCGTCCCGGGCCAGCCGGCCCGCTCCGCCTCCTCGGCGCCGGCGGTCGCCTCGGAGTGCAGGGCCCGGAGGCGGGCGGGGATGTCCTCGCCGAGGAGCCCGGCCCAGGCCGCGGCCGCGTCGGCGGCCGAGAGGGCGAAGGCGGCCGAGAAATCCTCCGGCTCGGCGAACGCGGCGGGGTCCCGGCCGAGGAGCTCCCGGAAGGACTGGGCATAATGCGCCGCCGCCAGATGGTCGGCCTGGAGCTCCAGCGAGACAATGAAGTGCCGCGGGCTCCGGACCAGCGTGACGCCCTTGCGGCGGGTGCCGGCGCACCTCAGGGCGAGCGGGCCGGAGGGCGTGTCCAGCGTGACGGCCCACTCGTGGCCGGAGCCCTCGTAGGATTCGAGTTTGAGGAAGACGCGCGGGTAGAGCCGGAGCGCGGCGACCCAGGCCGCCTTCCCGACGTCGGTCAGGTGGATGGACCGCCCCTCGTCGGCCGCCGTGTGATTCGGGAAGATCTTCGGGTCCACCCGGAGCACCGGCTCGAAATCGGCCGGCTGGGCGTAGAGCTTGTACCTGGGCAAGGGCTCACTTCCGCCTTCGGAACGCCGCCAGGGCGGCGAGCGCAAGCACGAGCGTTATCGCGGCCGCCTCGAATCCCGGCGTGCCCTTCTTGTCCGGCGGTTTCGTGCGGCCCCCGCCCGATGGCGCGGCGGTCACGGCGATCTCCAAATCGAGCTTCTGCTCCACCGTCAGGTTCTTGGTGTAGGCGTTCTTCGAGTAGACCCGGACCTGGAGGATGATGGTCTGGTTCGTGGCCCCCGACGGGGGCGTGATATTGTAGAAAAGGGGGAAAGTGCCGTTCACATCGATGTTGATGCTCGCCCGGCTGCTCTTTATGGTCCAGCCGGAGAACGAGGCGGCATTGACGACGGTCGTCCCGAAGCTGTCCCGCCCGTTCCCGGTATTCTCGATGGTTATGGGCCAGGTGGCCATCTTCCCGGCGTCCGTGCCCACGCGCTGGGTGTCCGTGCGGAGCTTCAGGCCGTAGACCGGGTAGACGCTGACGAGCGCAAAGGCCGTGGTGCTGTTCAGCGGGACCCCGGTGGTGCTCACATTGGCGGTCACCTCCACCTGGTGCTGCATCGTCGACGGCGTGCCTGCCGGGACCGTCACGAAGGTCCGGAAGCTCTCGTTGGCCATGCCGGTGACGGTGAACTGGGAGGGGTCGCACCAGGCCGGCCAGCCCTCGCAGTAGGCCGAAAGGTTGACGCGGTAGCGCCCCAGCGGAAGCCCCTCGACGAAGACGGTGCAGTCGAACGAGGCGTCCACGGGCGAACCGGTGACGTTCACCACCTGCTCCACCGGAGCGACGGTGAGAATGACTATCGGTATCACGCTCTGGGCCTGGACGGGGACCGCCGAGAGGACGAGCAGGGCGAACGCAAGCAGGCTAGCCGAGGCTCTCAACGAGCACCCTCCCGAATTTTTGGGCCGCCTTCGGGCCGTTGGCCGTGACGAAAAGGCCGTCGCGGACGACCTCCTCGCCGGTGTACGTCGCCCCGCCGGCGCGCAGTCTTGCGGCGAAGGGGCCCGCGGGCCCCTTGTCGTCCCATACCGTGGCCTTGCGGCCCCGGAGGAGGCCCGCACCCGCCAGTATCGAGGGCGCGATGCAGATGGCGCCCACCACCTTCCCTCCCGCGGCGGCTTCGCGGGCGAGCGCGTGCGCCTGCGGGTCGTCGAAATAGACCTTCGAGCCCGAGCCCCCGACAAAGACCACGGCGTCGTAGTCGGCGGCCCGCGCCCGGTCCATCGCGATGTCCGGCTTCGCCAGCGCGCCGAACATGCCCCTCGATTCGGCGGTGGTCCGGGCCGCCACCGTGACGGAGGCCCCCGCCGCCTCCAGGACGCGCCTCGTTTCCACGAGCTCCTCGTCCCGGAAGTCCTTCGGCGCTATGACCATCAGCACCTTCTTTCCCGCGGCCGGCATGTTCTCGCCGCCTCAAACATCTGCTCCGGCCCGTTTAAACATTTCGCCTAAATGTTTATCTGCGTTCCGGCGCATCCCGCCACCGCGGGTATGACAATGAAGATAAGGGATATCATGAACCGGGAGGTCCGGACCGTCCACCCCGACACCAGCCTGGCTGAGCTCGCCCGGCTCTTCGCCGAGACGGGAATCCACGGCGCGCCCGTCGTCGACGCCGAGGACCGGCTCATCGGCATAGTGACCGAGTCGGACGTTCTCAAGGCCACAAAGACCAAGTACGTCAAGTACAACCTCGTGTACCCGTCGATACACCAGTTCGGCATGGACTTCAAGGAGGGGGTGGCCTACGAGGACATCCTCAAGGCGTTCGACGAGGTGAAGCACATACCGGTCTCGCAGCTCATGACGCGCAAGGTCACCACCGCCGGCCCCGACGACCTGGTCGAGGACATCACCCCGATGATGGTGAAGCACAAGATAAACCGCGTCCCCATCGTCGAGAAGGGGAAGCTCGTGGGCATCGTCACCCGCGAGGACATCCTGCGGGGGCTTTTCAGGAACCAGAAGTGAATGGAACCAAGGCGCACGGCACATGGCACAAGGAGCAGGGGCGATGTGCAGCCCGGCCCTGTGCCTTGCGCCCTGCGCCTTGCACCTTGCGCCTTGCGCCTTGGTCAACGAACGAACGGCAATCTCACGGGACCTTGGTCCTCTCGAGCTCCGAGGCCTTGTTGTCGTAGGTCACGGCCTCGAGCTCGAGCTTCTTGACCTTCTCCATCGTGGAGGCGGCCTCCTTTCGCTTCTTGGCCGCCTTCTGGCGCAGTATCGAGACGTCGTGGTCTATCTCGGCGTTGCGCTTGAACTTGCGGGCGATATCGAGCTCGCTTTCCTCCTTCAGCCTCTCCTTGCCGGCTCCGCCGAGGTCCATGTCCGTCACTCTTCCGTGGAAGGGGTAGCGACTCGGAGGAATTATAATTTGCGACGGGGGTGGAAGGATCGGATGGAGCGCCAACCCAGCATTCACACCCATACACCCCTCCACCCTTCCCTTCCACCCTTTCACCCTTTCACCCTTCCACCCTTTCACCCTTCCGCAAATCAATTAACCCATCGCGCCGATTATCCGCCCGATGACCATCGGCCGCCTCGAGTTCTCGCTGGCCTCCGGCGGAAAGGGGGACCGGGCCGTCCTCCGGATACGGGTCGACGACGCCGAGTACCTGACGGCCTGCTTCCTCTCCGAGGACCTCGTCAAACTGGTGCGGCGGTTCCGGGAGATGGGCGAGGAGGGAAGGCGGTTCGATCTTTTCTTCAGCAACGCCAGCCCTTTTTCGGTTTCCGTCACGCGCCGCGGCCCCGAGCTCTACCTGCGCATCTCCGACAGCTTCGACGGGGGCGTTTTCGAGGACCGGCTGCCGTTCGAAATGCTCCGGGGAGCGCTGGCCGCACTCGCCGAGGCGGTGCTTCTCGCCGGCGGGATGGGGGAGGACCGGCGGCGCGAGCTTGCCGAAGGGCTCCCGGCGCTCAAGGAGTGGCGCTGGCCCGTCACGGGAACCTGACGGGGCTGCAGACCGCCTCGAGGTCCGCCCTCCGGGCCAGGAACAGGCGGAAGAGGCGGCCCCTCTCCTCGCCGAGCGCCCTGGCCGCACGGGCGAGGCAGCGCCGGCCGGACCGGCCGGAACGGGCGCTTTCCGACCGGAGGTATTCGAGCAGGACGTCGATGTCGTGGAGCTCGCCCAAGGTGTCCTGGGCCTCGCGCATCGTCGATACGCGCCAGCGGGCCTCGTCGCCCAGCCGCCACTGCATCATCTCCAGGGCGTAGCGCAGCTCCTTGCCGCGTATCCTCAGCCGGTGCTGGACGCCCCCGTGGGCCTCGACCGCCGCAAGCGGCATGGTGTTTTGGACCAGGAGCTGCAGTTCGTGGAGCCACACCCGGGCGAACCGGTCGGCGTCGGCCGCGTTGGCGCGCCGGGGCCGCCAGAGGAACTCGGCCACCGGCCCGAAGCGGACGGCGGCCAGCCCGGGCGGGGCGCCGTGCGAGGCGCGCTCCCCGGCGGTCCTCTCGGCCAGCCCGGCGAAGAGCTCCCGGCACCGGCGGTCCCGCCTCCCGAGAAGCCGGGACAGGCGGAGCAGCCGTGCACGACGGATGTCGAGGTCCCGCGCCTCCCGCAGTCCGCGCGTCACCCGGCGCGCCAGTTCCACCGTGGCGTGCCAGCGGCCCGGATAGAGCCTTTGGAAAAGCGTCATGCCCGCCCTCAGGCGGCGGGAGGCGACGCGGGCGTCATGGAGCGGCCCCGGCCGGAGCGCCGAGACCGCCTCCGGGAGAGCTGCCTCCATCTCGCGGGCCTGGAGGCACAGCTGGACGCTGGCCGATTCCGCTATTGTGCTCCGGGCGGAGAGCTCGAGCGCCCGCAGGCGCAGCTCGGGGAGGTCCGGGGGCCCGCTCATCGGCCCTCCGGCGGCGGTACCGCGCGCAGCGTGAGGTGCAGTCCGAAGAGCTCCTCGAAGAGCCGGCCCTTGCGCCGCATCGCCACCTCCTCGGCCCCGAGGTCGCGGGAGGCTTGGGCCCTCACCAGGACCCGGCGGGTCGACATCTCGACATCCAGGTCCTTCACGGCGGCGTCGTGCTCCCGGTCCAGCGCATCCGCGATGCGCAGGAGCGAGGCAAGGCGCGCCACGCCCTCCTGCTCGCCGGGGGAAAGCTGGGAGAAATGCCCGTGCCTGCGCCTGGGATGGGCCTTGCGGTGGTAGCGGGCGATGGAGGCGACGAGCTTGCGCTCGCGGCCGTCGAGCGGGGCGAGGTCTCCGGCCGAGATGATGGAAAGGCTGCTCTTGTGGTGGCCCCGAAGGCCGCGGCACATCCCCACGTCGTGGAGGTAGGCCGCCGACACGAGCAGCCGGCGCTCCGGCGGACCCAGGCCGTGGATGGCCGCCGTCCGCTCGAAGAGCCGGAGGGCCAGCCGGGCCACCTGAAGGGCGTGCGATTCGTCGAGGCCGTGGTCCCTCCCGAAATCCCGCAGCCGGGCGAAGAGCCCGGCGCCGAGGGGCTCCTCGAGGCCGATTTGGCCCGCGTCCATCCCCGGCCCCCGCTCAGCCGTCGGAGGGCTCCTTCCTCCGCGACAGAATGGATTGGATCTTCTCCATCCGGCGGTCCAGGCGCTTGACCAGTCCGTCGATGCCGTAGAGGTCGGCGGGTTTTCCGGAGAGCTTGCCCACCGGGCAGGCCTTGCAGAGCCCGATGGCTGTTTGAAGCTCACGGGCAACGACATCGAGCGACCGCCCGTCCAGCCGGGCGCAGGCCTCCGGCACGGCCGAGAGCACCTTGCGGGCGCGCTCCAGCCTTGACTGGAAGCGCTCGGATATCGCGGCCTGGTGGCTCCGGCGCAGGGCTTCGAGGCCCGAAAGCCTCTCCGAAAGCAGCCCGAGGTGCGTGCCGGCCGCGCTGGTGGCGGCGAGCTCGAGGCGCGCCGCGGCGTCTCCGAGGAACCTGTCCACGGCGAGAAGGTCGCGCTTCCGGCCCTTGCCCTTTCTCCGGTGGAGGCCGCCGGCGTCCTCGGCCAGCACGGCAAGCTCGCGCTCCAGGCGCCTGACATCGAGGAGCGGCCCCGACTCGGCGAGCTTGCGCAGGGCCCCGAGGGCGCCCTGCGCCCTCGCCAGGCTCCCGGAGGCCGCCCGGGAGAACGACTGCTCGAGGCCGGCGCGGGCGGCCAGAATCGAATCGAGCGCCCTCGAGAGCTCGGCGGCGGCGGCGCGGATGCCGGCCAGCCGGCGGTCCGGCCCGGGGGCCTTTCCGGCGGGCTTTTTGCGCGTCGGCGCCCTTGCTGCCTGCTTCGCGGGCGGCCCCGCCTTTGGCTTCGCCGACGGCCCCGCCTGCGCCTTCGCGGGCGCCGGCGCCGCTTTCGGCACGGCCGCCGGCTTCGCCTTGGTCTGCCCCTTCCCGGTTGCCGGCCCCGCCGCCCTGGGTTTCATTGGTTCAACGTCCTTCGCTATCATGTTTCCACCGTGCGCCGTCCACAGCGGCTTGACCCTAATTAAACATTGCGAGGCTTCACAGCACCCGGAAGTGCCGCAGCACCTCGACCGTGCCCTCGCCGAAGGGCAGCGCCGCCGTGAAACCGGCCCTGGCCCGGACCTCCGCCGGCGCGTTGGCCGGGGCGCCGCTGCTCCCGCAGCGCTCCAGAAGCTCGATGTCCGCCTCGGAATCCCCGATGGCCAATATGTCCTGGAGGCCTAGCCCCATCCAGGAGGCGGCAAGCTCGAGCCCCCGGAGCTTGCTCAGCCCGGGCTCCATTATGTGGATGCCGTAGCCAGTCGAGCTCGCGTAGAGGTTGAACCCTCCCTCCTTGATCAGTTTGCGGATGCGCTCGATGTCGATGCCGCGCTCCTCGACGGCGACCTCGGTCTCGCGCCAGCGGTCGGTGAGGACCTTCTTCACGGGGCAGCGGGCGTTGATGTACCCGTACCCCCGGTCGGCCTCCTTCCGGTCCTTGAGGAGCTCGAGGCGCGGGCCCTTCTTCCAGAACACGACACCGCCGTTCTCGGCCACGACCGGGCCGGAGAGCCCCAGGTAGATGTTCAGCGAGTGGCACATCGGAAGGACGTTGCCGCTGACCAGTATGACGGGCACGCCCCGGGCCTCGGTGAGCCGGAGGGCCTCCGCGGCGGCCAGCGAAAGCACGCGCTGGGCGTCCGTGAGGGTGGCGTCTATGTCCGTCGCGACGGCCCTGATGGCCATGGCTGGCCGAAGGGCGCGGGCGTTTAAAACCGTATCGTGAATATATTCAACGGGCGCGCTCTGCGCGCTTCTCCAGCATCATGTAGCCGCAGTCTTTGCAGACCAGCAGGCGGACCCCCTGCCGCTCGAAAGAGCGCGCCCTGCAATTGGGGCACGGGTCCTTGACCGGCGCCGTTGCGCCCGCCTCCCGGCCTTTTTCGGGGGCGGCCGGCCCGGAAACGTCGGGGGCGGGCGGCCCGGCCCCGGGCGCCGGCGTTTTCCCGGCCCCGGTCATCCTCGATTCCAGGGCCTCCTTGAGATGCTGGGAGGGCAGGGCCTTCCCCGAGAGCTCCTCCGTCCGGCGCATCCTCCTGGCCGCGCTGCGGCCGACCAGGTACACGGCCCCGAGCACGACGAGGATTATTCCGCTTATGAGGCCCCAGGGGATGGGCTCCGGCGCGGGCGGCGCGGGCCTCGGCTCCCGCTCAATGCCTGCGACAGTGAAACTGCCGTTCGCGCGGTTGTTGCTGTAAATGGATTCCAGCATGTATTTGCCTGAATCATAGTAGTTGTCCGGGTCGACAATTAGAACGACATCTATCCTCCGTGTCTCGTCGTCCAGGGAGGTCAGTTTCAGCGTGATCCTGGCCTGCTGGCCCGCCTTGAGGGCTGGAATGCGCTGGTAGTCCCGGCCTTCCCTCCCATCGGAGGCGCCCGGAATGTCCTCGATGTACTCGATTTCGAGCCGGCATTGCTGGGAATCCTCCGGTCCATCGTTTTGGACCAATAATTCGAGCGTGCAGTCGGCCGTCGTCAGGGCCCTGCCCCCGGCGGGCTTGATGCTTCCCGGGACGATGAAAAGGTCGGGCAGCGCAAAACTGAAGTTCTGCACCTGGTTTTTCCTTTCGAGCGGGCCCCTCGTAACAGGAGCCACCGGCCAGTTATTGTATCGGTACCTGTAACTGCTCCCGGGGCTGCCCGGCACCACGGTCAGGCAGGTGTCGGGATGCTTCATGATGGATCCGTTTGACAGCACCGAGTAATCCCTTATCTCGAACTCCCTGCTGGAGGGCACGGTCGTGAAGTTGCTCGGGTCGTTCTCCGGGCCCGCCTCGAGGTGCTCCACCCGGCGTCCGGCGCCGTCGTCGACGCTCAGACGGGCAATCCAGTCCTGCTCGTAGACCGCGGCGGACAGGCCGGCTTTCTCGAATACGGGGAAGGTGAAATTGTTGCCCGTGTGGTCGATGACTGCGCCGACCGAGCGGATGGAGCGGTGGCAGTCGATGAACGAATTGTTTTCGACGGTGCAGGGGAGGTCGATTACAACGATGCCGGAGCCGTTGAACACGCTGCTGCGGACCTCCCCCCGGACGCTCCCGGCGGGAGGGGCCGGGACACCGAGGCTGGGCATCCCGTACCATCCAAAGCGGGATCCGAACGTCTCAAGAGCCCCGAAATCCCTGGATATCACGGAATAGGAGCCGTTGTCTTCGTAACCGGGGCGTGCGCCTTCCTGGAGCGTGCAATTGAGAATCCTGACCGCGCTGCCGCCGGCCCACACGGCCGGCGCGGTATAGTTGAACACGCAACGTTCCAGCTCCAGCGTGTTGTTGATCGAAAGAATTCCCAAATAGCAGAAATCGAACCGGCATCGCGCAAAGCTAGCCCTTCCCCCGGCCAGCAACGCCGGCCGATCAACGCTCTTCATCACGGTATCGGCCACGTCCACCGTCGAGTTCAGCAGCTCCAGCCCCATGTCGACCCTGTAAAAACTGCTGTTTCTCAGCGAGATGATGTCGCCATCGCCCTGGATCATGGAGTAGCGGGACATTTCCGAGCTGTTGATGAAAGCGCATGCCTCGACCGCCAGGCCGGAGTCGTGCACCTCGATCGACGTCCGCCCCGATATGTTGCATCCCCGGAGGCTGAGCGAGGCCCCGGACGCCTCCAGGAAGGGCAGTACGTGGCTGCCTGTGTAGTCGCCGTAGCGCTCGGGCCCGCGGAACCGGCAGCCCTCGAACGACCCTTCCCCCCCGATGAAGGTGAGCGCGGTGCCGTGGCCCAATCGCATATCGACATCGCGCAGGTCGGCCCTTCCGCCCCCGAGCACGATTATCCTGGTGGCGGCCTCGCCTGTGGAGAGGCTCCCGCCCTCCACCCGGAGGCGGCCGCCGCCTGCCACGACATAGCTTTTTGACACCTCGCCCCCCGCCAGCACGCGCTCCGTCGTGAGCGTCGACCAGCTCCCCGACCGTTTCTCGTCGTCGGCGGGATGGAGGTCCGGCGCCGGGCCCGTGACATTCACCCAGAGCTCGCCGAGATCGACCGGTTCATTCACCGGCACGACCAGGTGATGATGTCCCATTCCGGCCAGGAGGGACAGGTCCTCCACCCCGAGTACCCTCCCGCCCCAGCCTGCCGTTACATGAACTCCCTTGGCGGCCTTGCCCAAGCACTCCACCGTGGCGTTCAGCACGAGATTGCGCCCCTCGCGCTCCAGGACAGACGAGACGGCCCGCAGGTTGGAGCCTTCCTGGATACGTATAACGACATTCGGGGGGGGAGCTGTCAGGACGGTCCTTCCGAAACCTATCCCCAGCCTTGCCCCCGAAAACTCGAATGTCCCAAGGGTCGTCGAGCCAAAGTCCGAGACGTTGTAGACGTTCAACATGTACTCGTCCTGATAGTAGTAGGAGGAGATGGGGGAGACAGGAGCCCGAACGCCATCGGGCATGACCCTGGCCACCTCGATTCTGTCGTATTGCGCGGAATAGCTTCCTGCGCTCTGCAGGTCGACAGACACTCGCGCCTCGACTCCCAGGGCGCCGTGCCCGTTGCCGGAGAAGCTGTTGGAGGCCAGAAGCTGCCTCGGCCGGGCGTCTTCTGTTTCCTGGGTGACGCGGATGGCGGTGCCGTCGCAGTCGCGGAAGGTGCAGTTTTGAAGCCGGGAATCGAAAAGCCCGTTCCAGAGGACGGACGCGCCGTCGCCGCAGCGGAGGAAATCGCAGCCCTCGGCCTCCAACCTGACATATTTATCGTCGTTGTAATTCCATTGCGTGCCGATGGCCGTCCCGGTGCAGTTGTGGAACCGGCAGCGCTCCAGGCCCACGGCGGAGTTCTCCCGGAGAACCAGGCCGTTCCCGGTCCCGGTAACCGTGCAGTCCTCGAACCGGGCGGTGCCCGATACATAGACGATGGAGGAGCCGGATCGCCCGGCATCATATTCGAAAAGGCAGCCCCTTGCCTGCAGGGCGCCGACCACGGCCGTGCCCGCCAGGGCGCAGCCGGCAAGCGACGCCGAGCCTCCGGAAACCGAGAGCATTCCAAGAGAGCTCGACGAGGCGGCGAGGGCCCCCCCGCCCTCAAGGTTGATGTCCGTATCGTTCAGCACCGAGTCCCTTATCATGACCGATGAACTGGGATCATAGCTTCTGATTTGATTCGCATAGTAGAAATATCTGTAGTAATAGTAGTAATATTCTGCCTCGGTCAGATCAGGCGGGATTTCGAACCTCTCATGCCTCAATGTGGAATTGACCAGAACGAACGAGGCGTTCCGGGAAAGGTCGATGCTCCAGGAATTGGCCACCAGCACATTCTCGAACGTGACCTGGGCGCCGGCGAGGGCGAACCTGCGGGTGATGTTTTCGACAATGATGTCCTTGTAGGTGTGGGCACCGTAGATTGTGATGTCATCGGAGGTCATGGAGGCGCGGTTGTTGAGCTCGTCGGATTCGATGACCGTGGAACAGGTGTCCGCGATTATCTCGAGCACGCTGAAGTTCCCAAATGGGAACGAGTGCTGGAGGGTGGTGCTCTGCCCCGGCGCGAGGGACAGGTCGTCCCGGCCGACCACCCATTGCGAATCGTCCGTGATGTTATATCCTGTGATGTTCAGTCCGAAACCCGATGCCGCCGCGGTGCCCCGGTTGACCACCGTGACGTTCAGGTACCCGGTCAGGTCCTTCTCCCCGGCCATCGCAGCGGTCAGGTTGTACGTCATGTTGGTCCGGAGGGCGTCGATGCAAAGGTCCGGGACGTCCCCGAGCACGAGCGTCAGGTTCTCACCGCCCCGCAAGGCACTGCGAACCGAGCCCTGTCTTCCCGCCGAGGAGGCCCGCAACGTGTAAGGCCCGGCATCGAGGAACGCGGCATCCGTCCGGTCCAAGACCTCGGCCCTCAGGCAGGAGCCCCATATCTTCATCCCGGCCGGCAGCCCTATTCGGGACCGGCCCGAAAGGTCGGTAGACCCCGACGCCGCCAGCCGGCCGGCCCGGTCGAGGATTTCCACCCGGGCGCCCGCCGCCGGCGAGAGGTCAGGCAGGAGGACTGCCACGTCCACCGACCTGTTGACCACGGTTGTTATGCCTCCGCCGCTTCCCAGTTCCAGCCGGGATTGGTTGAAATCCGAATCGACCAGGTGGATCCAGCCGCTTGACGAGGTCTTCAGCCCGGCCATGTGATGAACGGAGCATTTGGAGATCACGAGCTCGCTTTCGATTCCGCAGGCCACGTTGGCAAAGACGCTGCAATTGGACATTATTGCGATGGTACCGTTGGTGAAGTGGAGCGGGGAGGAATAATGGGCGCCGGAGCCGGCCGGGGGATTGAACCTGGTCCTTTCAAGGCTCACATTGCTTTCAACCGCCCTGATGAGCCCGAAGCCGACCGTTGAATCCACTATCCTCAGGCTGCCATCGGTCACGCTGAGCTCGGAGGACCGCTGCCAGTCCGTTCCCTGCATCTCCACGGAACCCCCCCGGCTCCCGATATCGATATCAGGCTCGGAGGAGCGCCTGTGGTCGATCTCGACAGTGCATCTTTCGATTACCAACCGCCCGGACACGTTCAAAGGGAGGAACCCTGCCCCGGTTCGAGCGTAATCATCCCAGCCGTCGCCTCCCCACCCGCTGCTCTCGTCCCCATCGTGGTCCACCGACCTCAGCCGGATGTGATCCACGAGCCACATGGATGTGCCGGGCCGTTCGATGGCCAGGCCCATGTAGTGGAACCGGACCGTCACGGACCCGCCCTGGAACCGGGACAGGTCCACGGATTGGGCGGTCCAGCCGTTGCTGGAACCTGTGAATGCCGGCTCGCCCTCCAGGCCGGCCTTGATGTGCCGGACACGATAGGTGGAGGTCCCGTTCGCAGGGAGCCTGTGCCAGCTCGTCCCGTCGTCGCCGGAGGCTTCGACATACCCGAACTGCTGGCCCCGCACGAGGTCGTAGCGCGTCTGGAACTCGAGCACGGGCGGCTCCGTTCCGGAGAGCAGGAACTTGCGGGCCAGGGAGTATTCCTCCTGCGCCCAGGGGGCGTTGCTTGCGGCCTTGGGAAGGACCAGGGAATGGTAACCTTCGCCCCGGCCCGCCCTCAGCTCGCAGTCCCGGAGGATGAGCTGCGCCCCCGCCGGTATCCGGACCCCCGAAGCGGTGCGCGGGTGCCCGTCGTATGTATCCCTGAGCCTCGAGCTCATCAGCCAGACCGTCCGGTTGGATACCGTGACGGTTTCCCCGGCGGAGAGCGCCAGCTCGTCGAGATTGATGTCCCCGCCGGCGGCAAGATAGCCGGGGGAAAGGAGGTTTCCGGAGGATTGGGGGGTCCAGGCGCCGAAGCCCAGCAGCCGTCCCACCTCCTCGGGCGGGACGGCCGAGCTCATCACCACGACCGCCAGGACGACCGCCGCCAGGGCCCTCCCGGCCCTCCGGGCGCCGGCCCTCCGTTCATGCTCGACGACCTCGACCAGCTCGGAAAGCCGCGAAGCCCGGCCCAGGCCGCCGGAGCGGTAGAGGTACATCTTCTGGATATCCGGGGGAACTTTCCCGCGCTTGTGCCCGATGAACCAGACCGTCGCCATCGCGCTGTGCCAGCCGGAGAACAGGCGGTCGCAGAGCGTCCTGGCCCGCGAATAGGCGGCGGGGATGGCCAGGAGCGCCGCCGCGACCCACAAACCCCACGGCACCTCCGGCGGAAGCGCGCCCCACTCCAGGAACGCCAGGGCCAACGAGGCGAGCACCGCCGCCACGATGGCGGCCGTGAACGCCCAGGCCGTCCCCTCGACGGCGAGGCGCGGCGGCCCGAGGGCCCGGCGCACGCGCTCCCAGGCCCGGTCGTCCATCCGCTCCGCGAGGTGGCCCGGGTCGTAGAGCTCTTCCACCTTCTCGCGCAGGGCCGCCTTCAATTTGTGCAGCACGACGCTGGACAGCGCCGGGGGCATCGCGAGCTCCCGGCCGTCGCGGGCCTTCACGACCAGCCCGACGGGCTGGACGGCGTCGCCCTCCCTCCTGAACCGGGCCGGATAGATCACCTCGACGTCCTCGAAGCGCACGAACCGGTCCACCGGCCGGCGCCAATGATCGAACAACGATACGGGGAGCTGCATCCCCCTCGTGAACACCACGGCCGGCTCCCTCCGGACGAAGACGAAGCGCACGGCGAGCCCGGCCAGCAGGACCGCAAACAGCACCGCCGGGACGAATATCCCCAAAAGCAGCCGCAGGGCGGTCAGTGCCAAGAGGGCCAGGAGGAACTCGGTCGGGCGGGGAAAGGGCATCTCCTCCTTGTAGATGACAGCGCCCCTGGGGTCCGCGACCGCCGGCGCCGCCGGGGAAGCCTCCTCATCGCGCTCGTCATCCTCCACGATCTCCGCCTCCACCTCGATCTTGGCCACCTTGCGCTTCCCCGCCCAGGCCTCCTTCTCCGCTCCCTTCTTTGCGCCCTTCTTCTCCGCCGCCTCGTTCCCCGCCGCCTCCTTTGCGTCCTTCTCCTCGGCCTTCTTTTCCGCCGCCTCCTTCTCCGCCTGCTCCTTCGCGTCCTTCTCCTCCGCCGCCTTCTCCACACCCTTCTTCACAGCCCCCTCCTCCGCCCGCTCATTGCCTGCCGTCAGAACACCTCCTCGGGATAGGTCCTGTGGGCGCGGGAGACGCCCAGCAGCGCCACAGCGGCGACCAGGACGAGGCTGACGACAACGCCGGCAGGCATCGACGGATGGTCCATCGCCGCCCGCGCCAGGTTGGAGGCCGCCTCGAACGGCGACGGCGTCGAGAGCACGGTCGCCCAGAGGCCGGCGGCCTCCAGGTCCCCGGGCGTCGCGGCCCAGCCGGTGATGCCCGCCTTCAGCGAGAGCAGCCCCTCGAACAGATTGACCAGCACCCAGCGGGAATCGAACACGAAGACGGCGAGCGCGACCAGCATGCCGTGCTCCGGCCGGAACCGGGCGGCCCGGCCGCGCACGAGGAACGAGAGCGCCACCCCGAACACGAGGCACAGGTAGGCGGCCGCCACTGCAGAGAGCACCATCACCGCGAGCCCCGCGGCCCTTTCCCGGGGCATCACGCCGGCCTGGACCATCGGGACGAGCGGCAGAAGGACCAGCGAGGCGACGACCGTCGACATGACCAGGACGAAGAGCAGCTTGGCGACCAGGACCTCCGCAACCCCCACGGGATGGCAGAAGTAGCCCTTGAGGCTCCCCCGGGAGCGCTCGGCCGTGTAGGATATGAAAAACAGGGTGAAGGTCAGGAGGACTCCGACGAACGAGGAGATGGCCACCCGGGCCCCGAGCTCCCAGTCGGAGAGCACGGGCTCCCCGAACCTGGTGCCCCACGGGCGGAACAACAGGAAGGCGGCGGCGTAGAAGCCGATCAGCAGGTAGACGCCCACGCCGGCCAGCCGCTGGAGGTTGTCGTTTTGCGAAAGCTCCCGCCAGAGCATGTGCCACACGAGCCGGCGCTTGCTCCAGACATGGGCGACGGGGGAGGCCGCGCCGCCGGAGCCCGGTTCAACCGCCGCCATTGTCCTCCCCCCCGTCCGGGCCCTGCCTCATCACGTTGTCGAATATCTCCTCGACGGTCCCGAGCCGGCGCATCTCCTGGACCTGGATACCCGCCTTGATGAGCGCCACTAGCACGCCGTCCGTCTCCTCGCCCTTGAGCCGGAGCACGAGCTCCCCGTTGTCGAGGTCGGCGTCCTCGACCCCGGGCAGCTTTTCCAAGACGGTCATCGCACGCGGCTGGTCCAGGGTCGTCAGCCGGAACCTCGGGACGAGGTACTTTCTGGCCAGCTCGTCCCGCCTGCCCTGGGCGATGATGCGGCCCCCGCGGATGAAGGCGAACCGGTCGACGAGCCCCTCGCTCTCGAGGATGTAGTGCGAGGTGTAGAGGGCGCACCGGTCCGGCCCGAGCCACCTGCGGAGCCGGTCCTTCATCGCCCGCCTCGCGTCGATGTCGATGTTGCTGAACGGCTCGTCGAGGAAGAGCACCCGTGCGTCCGAAAGAATCAGGCGGGCGAGCTCGGCCCGTTGCCTCTGCCCCAGCGAGAGCTCGCCCACGAGCCGGAAGGCCTCCTCGTCCAGCCCCACCTCGGATATCGCCTCGTAGACCCGCCGGCTCTCCTGCTTTTTAGGGACGCCTCCCATCCTCGCGTGGAAGCGGAGGTATTCGTTGAGCCTCATGCCGGCAAACTGGGGCGGGTTCTCTATCATCGCCGCGCTGACCGATCTTGCGGCCACCGGGTCGGCCCCGACGTCGACGCCGGCGACCTCCACCTCCCCGCAGTCGGGGCGCGCGATGCCGTGGAGGATGCGGATGGCCGTGGTCTTCCCGGAGGCATTGGGCCCGAAGAGCCCGAATATCTGGCCGCCCGGAATCTCGAGGTCAAGCCCCGCGAGCGCGTCCACGGTCCCATATCTTTTTTTGATATTCCGGGCTCTGACTATTGCACTCACGCCATTAATATTGCTTCTCCAGGGAAAAAAGCTTTCGGTCGGCCGCCGGGGGAGCCTGGGCCGGCCTGGTGGTTCGAAGGACGACGGCCCGAAACGGTGACCCTACGCCCTCTTGAGCAGCCCCGCCGTGTTGAGCTCGTCGTAGATCTTCTGGACGGCGACCTTGATGTCGTCGGTCTTCTTGGCGCCGGTGCAGACTATCTTGCCAGAGCCGAAGAGGAGGGCCACGACCTTGGGGTCGTCGATGCGGTAGACGAGGCCGGGGAACTGCTCCGGCTCGTACTCGACCCTGTCAAGTCCCAGGCTTATCGCGATGGCGTTGAGGTTGAGGTCCGTCTGCAGGTCGGAGGAGGCGACGATGTTTTGCACCTCTATCTTGGGCTCCTTGGTGACGCGGATGCCCGCCTCCGAGACGCGCTGGATGACGGTCTTGATGGCGGTGTGGACGTCGTCGATGCTCTTGGCCCCGGTGCACACGAGCTTGCCGCTGCGGAAGAGCAGGGTGGCGGTCTTGGGCTCCTTGATGCGGTACACTATGCCGGGGAACTGCTCCGGCTCGTACTCGGCGCCGTCGAGGGCGAGGGCGATGGCCTTGAGGTCCAGCTCGGCTCCAACGGAGGTCGTGGCGACGACGTTCTCGATGCGGATTTTGACTACCATATTCAATCCCGTTTTAGGGTATTTGAGTGGGGGGTATATAAACCTAGCCTTTAAATAGCCCCCCTCGGGAAATCCCCGCAGGGCCCAAAATCCCCTTCACAGCCCGGAAATCAGGCCCCAGAGCCAGAGGGCCGCCAGGGGTGCCACCAGCATGCGAAAATCGTCGTCCACTTCGGGAATCTTCGGGGCCTCGGCGGCCAAGGCCACCGCTGTCGCCAGCAGGGAGGGCGCCCATCCGAGCCCCAGCGCAAAACATATCGCGAAATAGGCCCCGGCCGGAATCCAGGGGTAGGCCCGGGGCCGGCCCTGCCGGAGCTCCCCGATGAGCGGGTCCACGAATGCCATGCCCAGCACGCAGGGCACCACGAGGTCCTGGGGGAACAGGACGAACGCGACGGCAAGCCCGGCGGCGCCCCAGGCCGCCGCCGAGATGCGCCTTTTCTCGTTCTCCCGGAGGCCCAGCACCTCGGGCCGGCGATTCCACCGCCAGGCCTCGAAGGCCAGCACCGGGACGAGGAACGTGAGGACCACGCAAGCGCGGGGCACGCCGGTCCCGAACATGTCCGGCGGGAGCAGGTAAAAGGACAGGAGCCCGGCCGAGGCGACGTGGATGGCCCTTCTGAGCAGCCGACCCCTGACCTCGTCTTCCACAGCCCATCCATCCGGTTGCGCGATAATAAAGAATATCATGTCCGGCGCGCATCATCGTCCGATGGGGGAGCGCAGGCAGAGGAGCGGCCGCCGCTCGAAGGACATCGCCCGCATAGCCTCGGAGCGGATGGACATCCTCTTCTCGGAGGCGGAGAAGGCCTCCCGCCGGAACGAGCCGGCCCTGAGCGACCGCTATGTCTCGCTGGCGCGGTCCATCGGCATGCGATACAACGTGAGGCTGCCCTCGGGGCTCAAGCGCCGGGCCTGCCAGAAATGCGGCGCATTCCTCGTCCCCGGCAAGAACCTGCGCGTGCGCTTCCGCGGTGGAAAGTCCGTCTGGACATGCCTGAAATGCGGCAACGTGGACCGGACGAAGATAACTCAGCGAGAACGGACGACGGGTGAACCGGTAAGCCGGTGAACCGGGGGACGACTGTTCGTCCACGCCCCGTCGTCCCGTTTCCGGTTTACCGGTTTACCGGCTCGCCCGTCCCGTCCTCACTTCTTCTTCGGCGCATGCGAGCCGTCGCAGAAGGGCGGATCCTTGGTACCGCGGCAGCCGCAAAGCACCACCGGGTGCTCCTCAACCATCTCGAACTGGACGGGCTTCTTCCTGGTCCCCTTGTGCGAGCCGTCGCAGAACGGGGGCGTCTTGGACGCGCCGCAGGAGCACCAGTGGTACTTGCCGGGCTTCAGGACCACCACGTACGGGCCCTTCATCGTGGTCTTCAGGGCTATCTTCTTGACCGGCTGCTTGTGCGTCCCGTCGCAGAACGGCGGGTCGTGCGACTCGCGGCACCCGCACCACACCACCGGGCCCTCCCGGTCGAGCTCGGCCTTCACCGGCTTGAACTTCGTGCCCTTGTGGGTCCCGTCGCAGAAGGGCGGCGTCCTCGTCCCGCCGCAGGCGCACCAGTAGTAGGTCCCCGGCTTCATGACCATGACGTAGGGCTCCCGGCGCATGTTGACCTTGATTTGCGGCTGCTTCTTCTGCGGCACGTGGCTCCCGTCGCAGAAGGGCTTGGCCTTGCTCTGCCCGCAGCCGCACCAGACAACGGGCCGCTCGCGCTCTATGACTGTCTTCACCGGCTCGCAGCCGGAGCCCTTGTGGGACAGGTCGCAGAACGGGGGCGTCTTCGTCCCGCCGCAGGAGCACCAGAAATAGATTCCGGGTTTCATGACTAGCACGTATGGTCCTTTCACATTGGTGTCGGCCACGGTCTCACCGTCCGGGGAATACGTGCTGGGGGATATTTGAACCATTCCATCGGCTCCGAGGGCGGTCCGGCGGCCTATTCCGCAGGCTTCTCGACCCGGATGCCGCCGGCGAGCAGGTGCGGCACGATGGAACCGAACCCGGCCGACCAGGTCGTGGCGGTCGAGGCCTCGCGGCCGACGCCCCGGACCTCGCGCAGGACGCGTGAGACATCGCCCCTCAACTTGAATGCGTTGGGGGCCACCGGGACGAGCCCGCCCTTCCGCACCAGGAAGGCGGTGGAGCGGTTGGAGCTCGAAAATCCGGGGGCGCCATAGCGCGTCGGGTAGGTGTACCAGGTCCGCGGGATGTAAAGGGCATCGCCGCGGCACTCCTTCACCATCTCGTCCAGCGCCATGTCGCCCGTCTCGAGGACGAGGTTGGTCGGCGAGTTCGAGACGGGCGCCGAGGCCATCCGCCCCGGGCGCGGCCCGAACCGGAAGCCGTTGCCCGTGGGCTCGAAGCCGTAGAGATAGGCGTGGTAGCTGTTGGAGAAGACGCCTTTCCAGACCCCCTTGTCAATAAGGGCGCGGGGCGCGGTCGGCACGCCCTCGTCGTCAAAGGTCCGGCTCCCCATGGCGCCCGGAAGGTGCGGCTCCTCCCGCAGCGTGATGGAGGGGCAGGCGACGGCGGCGCCAAGCTCCGGCCGCCGGAGCGTGACGCCGGTCCCGCCCGCTTTCCTTTCGGCCGGGAGCCAGCTCGTCCCCGAATATATCTGCGCCATCCCAAGCTGGGGCGCGAGCAGGTTGTCGATGATGTCGGCCACGGCGTAGGGCCCGAGCAGGACGTCGTAGTCGCCCTCGGGCACCGACCTCAACCGGGGCCGGAGCGCCGCTAGCTCCAGTGCGGAGCGCGCCGCGCCGGCGGCGTCCAGCCCGCCGAGCGCCCTCGAGGCGCTCCATCCCATCCCGGACGACAGCACCTCTCCGCCCTCGACGCGCTCGGCCGTGAGCTGGGCCACCGCCAATGTGTCCTCGCCCCGGCCGGTGTCGACGCCGTTCGAGTTGCACACCGAGAAGACCTCCGAAACCGCGATGACGGAGCCGGCGAGGTCGATGCCCTCCGGCACGAGCCCCGCCGCCGCCCGGGCCTGCTCCAGCAGGGCCCCCGCCGGTTCGCCCTCGAGGATCGCCCTGTCGGGGGCGATGCGCCCGGGCTCCCGGCCGGAAGGCCGCGCCAGCGAGCGGAAATTGGGGTCGGGGCTCATGAGTTTGGCCGCGGCCCGCGCGTCGCGGACGGCGTTCTGGAGCGCCCTGTCGTCCTGGCCGACCGTGGCCGCGGTCCCCACGGCCCCCTTCACGACCACCCGGACGCAGGATTCGAAATTCGAAAACACCGCAAGCTGCTGGGCGTTCGGCCCGGCAACGCGCCGGCCGTGCCGGAGCGTCTCGAGGCGCGCTATGGTCATCACGTTGCGGGAGGCATAGGCCTCGGCGCCGTCAACCCCGCCGAGGGACATGGCCAGCTTCAGGAGCCTGGGCGCGAGCTCCTCGGGCTCCGGGGCTTCGTCGGGCCCGGCCATCTTGACGGTGCGGCGGCCGGGCATCTCAGGCACCACCCACTACCTTGGCCCTTCCGGCCATGAGAGGCCCGCCGTTCGTGACGCGCTGTATCTGCATCGGGTCGCCCTTGCCGCAGTTGGGTATCGGATAAAGCCGGAACGTCGCCGGGCCGCCCACGCGGTATATGGAGCCGAAGTACTCCCGCGTGTTCCCGATGAGCGCCAGGTTCTTCAGCCGCCCGGCAAGCTCGCCGTTCTTGATCTCCCAGCCGTCGTAGGCGTTGATCTGCCAGCGGTAGCGCCGCGAATCTATCGAGGGGATGCTCTGGTGGCCAACGAGCACGCCGTCGCGGACGTCCTCCATCATCTCCTCGAGCGTCCGGGGCCCCTCCGGGTCCGGCTCGAAGTAGGTGTTGGACATCCGCACGAGGGGCATCAGGCCGGCGCTCACCGAGCGCATCCCGCCGTTGGGGCGCTCTCCCATCATCGCCGCCGACTGGCGGCTGTTGAGGAAGCCGCGGAGGACGCCGTCCTCGACGTGGACCACCCGGCTGGATGGCACGCCCTCGTCGTCGTAGGGATAGGTCCCGTAGCACCCGCGGTGTTTGAGGATGGGACGCGCGTCCGAGACCGCGTTCACGAGCTTCGACCCGACTCGCCTGCCCGGGAGCTGCTTCCACCAGGACCGGCCCGCCCAGGCCGACTCGCATCCGAGGACGCGGTCGGCCTCGCAGGGATGGCCGACGATCTCATGGACCAGCAGCGAGTTGTAGCAGGGGCGCGTCACCACCGTCGTGACGCGCGTTTTGGGCGCGGCGGCCTTCGAGGCCAGCTCGGAGGCGGTCCGGGCGAGGTCCAGCGCCGTCTCCTCCGGCCTGAGCTCTTCCACGAACTCCCAGCCGCCCCGGGCGCCCCAGGGCCGGAAGACCGACTGGGCAGAGCCGGCGCCTCCCGAAACATCGGAGGCGGAGCAGAACAGCCACCCGCCGACGTGGAAGACCTCCTCCGTTATATTGGCGCCCTCGGTGGAGGCGAAATGCCTTTCGCTCCCCACCAATGACATGTTGGATGTGGCCATGACGACGCCGGGGACCTCTTTCATCTTCGTTGTGAGACGCACGGAGAGCTCCCGGAGGTCGTCGGTCGACGGGCGCGCCCTGCGGGCGTAGGTTATTTTCTGCCTCGCGGGTTTGATCGGCGCGAGCGCCACCGGCTCGAAGCAGGAGAGCGCCCGCGCTGCGGAGACCGCCCGCTCCAGGCACTCCGCGGCCCTTCTCCCCAGCTCGCCGCGTGAGGCTATGTCCGTGGAGGCGAAGCCCCAGGTGCCGCCGGCCAGTGCCCGTATCCCGAGCGATGCGCCGGCGCCCCGGAAGAGGCTCTTCACGGTCCCGTTCTCGGCCGAGGCGCCGACGGCAAGATGGCTTTCGGCGCGCACGTCGGCGTAGGAGGCGCCCAGCATCCGCGCCCGGTCCATCAGGCGGTCAAGGAAACCCTCGCCGATATGGAGCGTGCCGGTCATCGTGAGGCGACGGTCGGGAATGGCATTAAACCTTGCGCCGGCCGTGCGACAGGATTAAGTAGGCTCCAATCGATTCATTATCGTAGGGGACCACCGATGAAGAGAGCGCTCGTCCTTGTTGCCTCCGTGCTGGCCGTCCTGCCGGCCCTTTCGACGGCCGTCAACCTGACCGAGTTCCAGGGCGGGGCCGCCGCCGTCATCGCCGGGCTGGAGGCCCCCGGATTCTCGGCCCCGGTGAACCTTTCCATCCCGGCCGAGTGCCACGTCAGGAAGGCGGTCCTCAACGTCGCCAGCGCGCCGGGCAACGCCACGTTCCCCGGCGACCCCTCAAGGGTCGTGCTTTCCCTGGACGGGAAGGCGCTCTGGACATTCGCCGGCCAGGGCTTTGGGGCGCTCGGGAACCAGACCGTGTTCGCCGACGGGAACGCGACCAGGATGCTGGACATCGGCCCCGGTGGGGGCGCCGCCGAGCAGCGCATCCGGCTCATGAAGAAGGCGGTGCCCGGCTCCGCCTCGCTGGACCTGGAGCTGACCGGCAAGGGCGCCTGGGTGGAGAAGCTCAACTGGTCCGCAAGCGGCTATTCCGAGCAGCTCGGCCGCTCGGTCTCGGGCGCCGGTGATGTCAACGGCGACGGCTACGGCGATTTCCTTGTGGGCGAGCCGAACTACCAGAACAACGGCTACGCGGTCGGCAAGGCCCGGCTTTTCTTCGGGGGACCGAATGTCAATGCCACCGCGGACCTGAACTTCACCTCAATATCGTACAACCACGACCAGCGCGGGTACTCCGTCTCGGACGCCGGAGATGTCAACGGGGACGGCTACGACGACATCATCATCGGGGCGCTTAACGCCTATCGTTCAGGGGGATCGTACCAATCCGGTGCGGCCTTTATATATTACGGAGGGCCCGCGATGGACACGATCGCCGATGTTGCCCTCTATGGCCTGAACCAGTACGATTCGTTCGGATGCTCCGTTTCGGGCGCCGGCGACGTGAACCGGGACGGCTACGATGATGTCATCGTGGGTGCCTGCAACAATGACGCCGCAGGCTCCGATTCCGGCCAGATATACATCTTCTACGGCGGCCAGTCCATGGACTCCGCCTCCGACTTCGTGTTCAACGGTTCCGCCTCGGGCGATGCGTTCGGGTATTCGGTATCCGGCGCCGGCGATGTCAACGGCGACGGCTACGCGGATGTCATCGCCGGCGCCCCTTATGGCGGGATCATGGACAACGGGTATGCCCGCCTTTTCTTCGGCGGGCAGGGCATGGGCGCCTCGGCCTCCCTGAATCTCACCGGGGAGACGAACTGGGACAACCTCGGCCAGTCGGTGTCCGATGCCGGGGACGTGAACGGGGACGGCTACGACGATGTGCTCATCGGCGCCCCGCAGTTCCTGAATGGAACCATCCGCCCCGGTGCGGCCTACCTCCTGCTGGGAGGAAAGCCGATGGACGCCAAGATCGACCTCAGGGTCGAGGGCGAATCGGATTACGATTTCTTCGGGGGGTCGGTGTCGTCTGCCGGGGACATCGACCGGGATGGCAGGGACGACTTCCTGGTCGGGGCCCCCTATTGGGACGCCGGGACATACAACAAGGGCAGGGCCTACGCCTTCCTCGGGGGCGCCTCTCCGGACGGCACGCCGGACATGATGTTCAACGGAAGCGAGGAGTACGACCAGTTCGGATGGGCGGTCTCCGGAGCCGGGGATGTAAATGAGGACGGGCGTTCGGATTTCCTGGTCGGCGCGCCCTATGCCAATCTCGGCAACTATGACACCGGCCGGGCATACCTTTTCTCCTGGGTGCCGGGCATCCTCGACCCCGAGCTCTCGGTCGGCGGCAGGGTGGTCTTTTCCGCGAAGGGATACATCAACGCCACAAAGAAGGTGGACTGCCTCCAGGCGGTCGCCGCCTGCCTCTCGACGGCCATTCCGAACGGGACGGACCAGTTCGACAACAGGTACGTGGACGTTCCGGTCGTCCTGCGGGCCCAAAGCGACGGCCGCGCCGTCCTGGACAATATCTCCATACCCTACGAATACGAGTCCGCCGTCCCCGACTTCGGCGAGTGGCTGGAGGAGTACCGGCTGGGCCACAAGAACGCCGCCGATCAATCCGGAAACCTGGCCGTTCCCCTCCAGGTCAGCGCCTCCTCGGGAGGCCGTGTGAGGCTTTCCTCCCTCTCGGTCAACTACGACGACGCCCCGGCGCTCCTCGCGCCCGTCCCGGAGCTCGCGCTCGACGAGGACACCGCCAACGGGGAGCTTGCGGACCTGCACCAGTTCTTCGTCGACGACGTCGACCCGGCCGAGGTGCTCTCCTTCTCCATCGTGATGGCCACCAACTCGAGCCTGGTGGCCCTCGCCATCCAGAACAACCGCTTCCTCTCGGCCGATGCGCTGGAGGGGGAGGCTAACGACAACTGGACCGGGACGGTCGAGGCGGTCGTTTCCTGCTCAGACCACTTCGGCTCCCGGCGGCTCTCCAACCCGTTCACCGTTGTCGTGCAAAACGTCAACGACGCACCCGTCATCACCAGCCGGCCTCCCGCGCAGGCCACGGCCGGGGAGCCCTATGTCTACGATGTCACGGCGGACGACGGCGACCACGACGTTCTCGTCTTCAAGCTGGCGAAGGCCCCCGCAGGCATGGCCATCAACGCCACGAGCGGCCGCCTGGAGTGGACGCCCCCCGCGGGAGGCCTGTACGACGTCACCGTCCTGGCCGATGACGGGAAGCTCTCCGACCGGCAATCGTTTACCGTAAGCGTGCCCAACCGTCCGCCCCGGTTCACGAGCGCGCCGCCGGCCGGCGCCTTCGTCGGCGTCCCCCTCGTGTACAACCTCACCGCCTGGGACGATGACAACGACACGCTCACCTGGTCGCTTCCGGCCGCTCCGCCGGGGATGACGCTCTCCCCCGGCCGGCTCTCCTGGACCCCCGGAGCGCCCGGGGCGTTCCCCGTCTCCATCGAGGTCTCCGACGGGAAGGCCTCGGCCTGGCAGAACTTCACCCTCGCCGTGACGCAGCCCAACCGCGCCCCGAAATTCACGAGCACGCCTCCCGGCGCCGCCACGGCCGAGGTCCCGCTGGTCCACGAGGTCCGGGCCGTCGACGACGACGGGGACCCGGTGGCGCTCTCGCTCTCCGCGGGCCCTCCCGGCATGGCGCTCGAGGCCGGCCGCCTGAGCTGGACTCCGGCCGGGGCCGGGAACTTCACGGTCGTGCTGGCCGCCACGGACGGCAAGGGCGGCTCTGCCACGCAGGAGTTCCTGCTCAGGGTCTCCCCCGCCGTCCGGCCGGTCGTGCTCGTGGCCTTCCCCTCTTCGGGGCAGAGCGTGGAGGGAAAGGCCGAGTTCTCCGGGACGGTCCAGCGGGGGACCCATCCGGTGGAGAAGGTTGAGGCGCGCATCGACGGCGGCGGCTGGATGGGCGCAACCGGCACGGAGAGCTGGCGGCTGACCTTTGACGCCGGGAAGCTTCGGCGCGGCGCCCACGCCGTGGAGGTGCGCGCCTTCGACGGCAAGGGCTGGTCGGAGCCTGTGACTGTGGTGTTCCGTATCGAGAAAGCGGCGGAGGACGGGAATGAGGGGCTGTCCCTGATGGTCCTTCTCGGGGTCGCGGCGGCCCTCATCGCGATGGTCGCCCTGGCCGCCGCGGCGATGATGAGGCGGAGGGCGCCCCCGCCCGGGAAGGGGCCGGCGGAGGCCCCCGCCGGGCCCCCGCCGGCCGCGCCGGCCGGGCCGGGCGCCCTCCCTGCCGTGCCGCCCCCGACGCCGCTCCCTCCCGAGCCTTCCAAGCCCAAGCCGCCGGAGCGGGAGTTCACACCCTGAAAAAAGGCAGCGGGCAGCGGTGAGGCAGCAGGGAATGGGCAGCTGGCAGGAGCGGGGCAGGGGCAGCGGGCAGCTGTGGGAGAGGGAACGACGGGGCCGTCCCCGCTGCCCCTTGCCTGCCCCCGGTTGCCCCACCGCTGCACCCTGTTCATTCCATGCTGCCCCTCCATCCCCTCCTGCCTGCTGCCTGCGGCCTTTCGTTAATGGCAAATATTTAAGTAAGCCACGCCCATGTTGCCGGCGATGGCCCTCATCGACGAGGCGCGCAGGCGGATTCCTTCCGAGGTCCGCGCCGCCGCACGGCGCGAACGGCTCGACGCCGAGCAGGTGCGGCGCCGGCTCGTTTCCGGCCGGGTCGTCATCCCCGTCAACCCGGTCCACTCGCCCGAGCCGGTCGGCATCGGCGAGGGCTTCGGCGTCAAGATAAACGTCAACATCGGCACGAGCCGGGACCATTGCTCGCTGAAAGAGGAGCTGGCCAAGGCGCGCACGGCCGTGAAGCTCGGGACCGATGCGATAATGGACCTTTCCACCGGCGGGGACACGCGTGCGATAAGGAAGGCCCTGCTCCGGGCCGTGAAGGTGCCCCTGGGAACGGTCCCAATCTACGAGACGGCGCTGGAGACCCTGAAGACAAAGGGGGCGCGCGTGGTGGACATGTCCTCCGACGCGATCTTTTCCACCATCGAGCGCCAGGCCCGCGAGGGCGTCGACTTCATGACGGTCCACTGCGGCATCACGAAGGAGAGCGTGGCCCGCCTCAAGAAATCGGGCCGCATCGCCGACATCGTCAGCCGCGGCGGGGCGTTCCTCTCGGCCTGGATACTGCACAATGGAAAGGAGAACCCGCTGTACTCCGACTACGACTACCTGCTCGAGCTTGCCAGAAGGCACGAGTTCACCCTGAGCCTCGGGGACGGCTTCCGCCCGGGATGCATCGCCGATGCGACGGACAGGGCCCAGCTCCAGGAGCTCATCATCCTGGGCGAGCTGGTCGACCGCGCGCGCAAAGCGCGGGTGCAGGCGATGGTCGAGGGGCCGGGCCATGTGCCTCTCAACCAGATAGAGGCGAACATCCGCGCGCAAAAGACAGTCTGCAAGGGCGCCCCGTTCTACGTCCTCGGCCCGCTGGTCACGGACATCGCGCCCGGCTACGACCACATAACCAGCGCCATCGGGGGCGCGCTGGCGGCGTGGTACGGAGCCGATTTCCTGTGCTATGTCACGCCGTCGGAGCACCTTTCGCTTCCGACCGTCGAGGATGTCCGCCAGGGAACGGTCGCCTCGCGCATCGCAGCCCACGCGGCCGACCTGGCCCGCGGCATCGGCTGGGAACGCGACATCGCCATGGCGAAGGCGCGCAAGGCCCTCGACTGGGAGGGCCAGTTCCGGCAGGCCGTCGACCCGGAGCACGCCCGCGCCGTGAGAAGCCGGCACAGGCCGAAGAAGTCCGAGCGGACCTGCACCATGTGCGGGGACCTTTGCGCGATGGCCATCGACGACGAGTTCGTTTGAGACGCCGCCCGTCCATCGAGGGTCTCAACCGAATTGCACCGTCCACCGTTCCTCGTCCTTGACGGGAATGACCAAATCCAGCTCGGAGACCGCTCCTGATGGCGAGAAGACGGCCACCCGGAACCTCACCTCCGTGATCCGGTGTTCCGTGCCGTTCCCATCGACATACCAGAAATCGATGTTGTAGGTTCGATTCTCCGTCGCGTTGAGGCGTGTGTTCTCAAGCCATACCGGGCTGGTGTCCCAGCCGGTCTGGCGGGTATCTGTCAGCGTGAGGTTGGATATCTCGCGGTTGACCCATAGCTCGAGCGCCAGGTGCAGGAACTCGACGGTCACGCTCCTGCTCCTGGCGACCCGGACGCCGCTGATGTTCTGGAAACTGTTGGCCGACGCCACGGCCGGGGGATCACCGGCGCATTCGAGGACTATTGCAACGGTCATTCCGGAGAATGTATTATTCGCCAGCGTGAGGTTGGTTGCGCCAACAGCCAGGCCGATCACCGCCCAGTAGATCTCGGGCGTTGCGGTGAACCGGTTGCGGGTGAACGTGAGGTTGCCCCCGGAGGCATCCACTCCGCCCAGGATGTTGGCAAAATCGCAATCCTCCGCGGTGAGGTCGTCGGCACCGATTGCCATGTATTGCTGGGCCTCGAACCTGCTCGCGCTCAGGAGAATCCGTTCAGCCCCCATGAGGAACCACCCTCCTCCGGCACCAAGCGTGCTGTTCAACATCGTGATGCTGGTGGCGGCCCGGATCTCGCCCCAAATGTAGGCCAGCAGGTTCGATCCCGTGATGTTCAACGAGCTGGTTTCAGCGTTGAGGTTGACACGGGGGATGGCCGGTCCGGAATAAGGGAAACCCCAAGGGTACACGGCACCGAGCGGGTCGGATAGGTAGACCTGGCGGTACCCGTCGAACTCGTCGGCGCGGCAGCCCAATGTTGTATTGACCAGGTCCCAGGAGCCGCCTCGCATTTCAAATGAAGGCCATGCCGGATTTGTGGATGGGTTCATAAACGGCAAACCTGTGGGGAAGTCGGAATTCCTGATGGTCCCGCGCGAGACATTCATCGACAACCGGCCGGTTCCAAGCCCGACCGTGGAGCCTTCCACGGTCAACGAAGTATTGCCCAGGCCCATTATGACCGCTCCGGCGCCTGCAATGGAGGCCTTGCAGTTGCGAATGACCAGGTCTGCCCCATCGGCCAGGAGCCAGAGACCGCCGAGGTCTGCCTTTCCTTCGATGACCAGGGATTCGTCTATCAGGTTCACCGCCATGCGCAGCTCGTTGTTGGACAGGTTCCAGTCCTGCACCGCGACAGGTATTGCCGTTATGACCAACTCCCCGGACGTGAGGTTCTGCCGGTCGATGCTGAGCGCGGGCCACGGGCCGGTCCAGGGCGGGTTAGTCCAGCTCTCAAGCAGCCGCCCCCCGAGCTCGCAGGTGAGCTCCACCTGGTCCGGGACCATTCCTTTCGTCTCCATCGTGAAAGTGATGTCAAGCGCCAATCGTGCGGAATCGTAGCAGAAAACGAGCATCGAAAGGCTGAGGTCGGAGGCATTGAGCGCTACGGCGGAAGTCGAGTTCTGCAACCGCATGACCTCGTCCGGGTGTCGGAAGACACCGGCGTCGAAGCTGGTCCGGACGACCTGTCTTGAGCCCGCAACAAGGAGATCCAGCCGGCGCTCGTCCAGCCTCAATCTGCTGAAACCCGTGCCGTTTGCGAAGAAACGGTCCATCGGTATCAACCGGCGGGTGTTCCAGGTGTAGCTGAATGACATGTCGAGGGGCTGTTCGTAGAAGATGATCTCGTTGCGTTCCCGGGCGGCCTCAAGGCCTTCGCCGACCGTCGCCTCCTGCGTTTTTAATAGAGCGCCATCGTACTCCGAACGTGTCCCGTTGCGTTCGAATGACGCCTCCGGCTCCTCGCCCGGGAACCAGTCGACCCTGAGCCAGAGGAATATGCAGCGGGCGACCGGGACCGTGGCGTTCCAGGTATTGTTTCGCACGAGGGCCTCGAGCCCGTCCACGGGGATGGCCGAAAACAACCAAACCGCTATCTCGTCCTCAGGATAATATGTGTATGGATTCACGCTGACCGAATTGCCGGTAATGGCGGCGATGGAGGCCAGGGTGCAATTGGGCCTTGAAAATCGGTCGTCCGGGTGGATGACGAACGGGTATCTCGCCTTGATCGTACAGCGTTCGATCGTCCCGAATATCGACTTGAGTCCGATGGCCTGCTCCTCGCAATCGAGGACACAGTCCTGGATTGTAACAAAACCGCGCCCGCCGGGCGCGTCGATCATCCCGAAGATTCCGCTGTCGCAGGAATTGAGCCTGCAGCCGGTTACCGTGACGCGGCTGTTGGACGTCCATGCAGTTGATCCGGACTGGTCGTTGAACACCGAATCCTCGACCCGGAGATCCGAGTTGTTGGTTCGGATATGGAAGGAGCCCCAAAAGGCCGAATCCCGGACCCACACCGTGCATCTTTCCCCGTCCAGGAGCCCGGTTCCTCCCGAAGAATGGCCCGGCCCCGCCGGCTCTTCGCGGAACTCGGAGCTGGATATCCGGACATTGGAATCGACCGCTGTGAGCAGGATGCCCGTGGAGGGCTGGCGGACAACTTTGCACCCCTCGATGTTTACGTTCCCGCCGTTGGTGTTGATGAGAAATGGATAATAGAATTCCGCGAGTTCATCCCAGGGTTCGTCCCAATCGATTATGAGATCCTCGGCCACGGTGCGGAACCGGTCGGTCTCGATGACCGGACCCTGGATGTGGCAGCTTTCGATGTAGCCGTCGGTCCCAAACTCCAGCCGCACCACGCCACCGCAGAACCGGGAAAGGTCCACGCTCACGTTCTGCGTCCCGTTGCTTGCGCCCAAAATGCCAGGTTCTATCGTTTCTCGCACGCCATCCTTGACCACGTCGATGGAGACTTCGGACCTGGTGTGGTATTCGGCGCTGAAGTTGAGCCGGGCCCGGCTGCAGCCCGAGAGATTGCTTATGATGGTCGGGCTGTCCGTGTGGATACCCGGAGATCCGGGAACCCAATATGTCGAGAGGTCGAAACCGTGCACCTTGGGCATGTTCCGGAAACTTGAATTGTGCAGATTCAGGGAGCCAGCGACGTAGAACGTCCCGTTCATGGTGACATTGCAGTCGTTGAGGTCCAGCGTTGCGCCCTTCTGGACGAGTATGTCCCCGCGGATGATCAGCTCCCGGCCCGATATCGTCTTGCGGTCCGTGACATTCATGTAGAGCCGCCAAGGGGGTACATCGACCTCGGGCCACGAGGGTATTCCGTGGCCGGGCGGTTCCTTTTCGGGCGCCCGGTTTATCAAACCGAAGGCCAACGGGAGGCTGAGGGCGATGACTATCAATACCACCGCGAGCTTCTTCGTTCCGTCGGGCCTCTGGACACCGCCACGAGGCGCGGCCACAGGCCCCCTCGGTATCGGCCCGTCGGGTTCGTTGGTTGGCACCTCCTCGATGTTGAGTTGCATGGGCTGATTCAAATAGGCGGTGGTGATATTAAATCCTCCTCCATGGCGGGAATGCCCCGGCCATGGACGGCGAGACCGTCCGGGCCGGCAGGACGGACGCGGCCGCGGGAAATGCACCCGCGCGCCCGAAATGGCAAATATTATATCTCGCCCGTGCGTTCGGCGGCCCGAGAGCGATGGAGGGGGGCAGGATGCAAGAGGATGAGGACGGTCCGGGCGTGTGCCATTTCAATTTCGAAAAGCTGCTTCCGGGGCTCAAGGAGAAAAAGGAGCTGCTCGAGGGCGCCGGGGTCAAGACCATGGAGGAGCTCTTCTCGGACATCCCCCACCAGGTCCGCATCGATTCGCTGGACCTGCCCGAGGGGTTCGTCGAGTGCGAGCTCTCGTCCCACATGAAGAAGCTCCTCGGGGCGAACAAGACCTCCCGGGACACGCTCTCGTTCCTGGGCGCCGGGATGTACCCGAACTACGTGCCGGCGGTGGTCAAGGCCGTGGCGGGGCGCGGGGAGTTCATCACCTCCTACACGCCCTACCAGGCCGAGGTCTCGCAGGGCATGCTCCAGGCGCTCTGGGAGTTCCAGAGCCTGATGTGCGAGCTCACCGGCATGGAAGTGACCAACACCTCCATGTACGACGGGCCGACGGCGCTCGGCGAGGCGGCGCTCATGGCGGCGCGCGCCACGAAGCGCAACGAGATACTCGTTCCCAAGGCGATGGGCTGGGAGAAGAAGGAGGTCCTGCGCACCTACACGCTCGGGCCCGGCCTGGTCATCAAGGAAGTGCCCTACGAGCCGGCCACCGGCCAGCTCGACTTGGCAATTCTCAAGGCGATGCTCAACGAGAACACGGCGGCGCTCGTGGTCTCCAACCCCAACTTCTTCGGCGTGTGGGAGGAGTCGGCCACCGAGCTCAAGTCCATGCTGGGCGAGGCGATGTTTATCGTGGATGCAAACCCCATCTCCCTGGGAATAGCCAAGGCCCCCGGCGACTACGGCGCCGACATCGTGGTGGGCGAGGGACAGCCTCTCGGCGTCGGCCCGACGCTGGGCGGACCGAGCTTCGGTATCCTCACGACGCGCAAGAGGTTCCTGCGGGACATGCCCGGCCGGCTCATCGGCATGACGAAGGATGCGGAAGGCGCCCGGGCGTTCTGCATGACGCTCCAGACGCGCGAGCAGCACATCCGGCGCGGCAAGGCCACCTCGAACATCTGCTCCAACGAGGCCCTGTGCTCCGTGGCTGCGGCGGCCTACCTCTCGCTCCTGGGGCGCAACGGCCTTCGCTCGCTGGGCATCAAGCTGGGCCAGAAGACGCTCCGGCTCTCCGAGAGGCTCAGGCGCGTCGCCGGCATCGAGGCGCCCGTCTTCAAATCGCGCCACTTCAACGAGTTCGTCCTGCGCTCGAAGAGCTCCATCAAGTCTTCCTGCGCCCACGCCTTGAAGCACGGCATCCTGCCGGGCGTGCGGCTCAAGCAGCACTTCCCCGAGCTCGGCGACGCCCTGCTCGTTGCGGTCCACGAGGGCCACGACGACTCCGACTTCGAGCGCCTTGCGACCGTCCTCTCGGAGGTGGTCGAATGACCTCCCGCTACCGCCAGGCGAGGTACGACGAGCCCCTTCTCTGCGACATCGAGAAGGGCTCCGAGCTGACCGAGAGCGTGCCGGACACGCTCCTGCCGAAGGGCCTGGTCCGCACCGAGCTCCGCATCCCAAAGCTGACCGAGGTGGAGGTCACGCGCCACTACACGCACCTTTCCCAGATGAACTACGGGGTGGACTCCGGCTTCTATCCGCTGGGCTCCTGCACCATGAAGTACAACCCCAAGATATGCGACGAGATAGTGGGCTGGCCCGAGGTCACGGAGCTTCACCCGTACCAGGACGAGACCACCGTGCAGGGCGCCCTGAAGCTCATGTACGAGCTGCAGGAATACCTGTGCGAGATAGCCGGCATGGACGCGGTGTCGCTCCAGCCGGCGGCCGGCGCCCACGGCGAGTTCGCCGGGATGCTCATCGTGCGGGCGTTCCACGAAGCCAACGGGGAATCAGGCAAGCGCACGCAGGTCGTGCTCCCGGACACTGCCCACGGGACCAACCCCGCCTCGGCGGTAATGGCAGGGTTCGAGGTGGTCGAGATTCCATCCGGCAAGGACGGAACCGTCGACCTCGACGCCCTCAAGGCCGCCGTGTCCGAAAAGACCGCGGCGTTCATGCTGACGAATCCCAACACTCTGGGCATCTTCGAGGACAGGATACTCGAGGTGGCCAAGATCGTGCACGACGCCGGCGCGCTCCTCTACTACGACGGCGCCAACCTCAACGCAATAATGGGCAAGGCCCGGCCGGGGGACATGAACTTCGACATCGTGCACTTCAACCTGCACAAGACGTTCGCCACGCCCCACGGCGGGGGCGGCCCGGGCTCCGGGCCCGTCGGCGTCAAGAAGTTCCTCGAGCCCTACCTGCCCGTCCCGACGGTGGAATGCGACGGCGACGAGTACTACTTCGACTACGACAGGCCCAAGTCCATCGGCAAGATAAAGGGGTTCTACGGGAACTTCGGCGTGCTCGTCCGGGCCTATGTCTACATCCGCCTCCTGGGCGCCACCGGCTTGAAGAACGCAAGCGAGATGGCCGTGCTCAACTCCAATTACCTGAGGGCGAAGCTCGAGGGCCATTACACACTCCCTCACCGGCGCCTTCGCAAGCACGAGTTCGTGCTCAGCGGGGACGTGCTCAAGAAGAAGGGCGCAAAGACCCTCGACCTTGCCAAGCGCCTGCTGGACCACGGCTTCCACGCCCCGACCATCTACTTCCCGCACCTCGTGGACGAGGCCATAATGATAGAGCCCACCGAATCGGAGAACAAGGCCACGCTCGACGCCTTCGTGGCGGCGATGCTCCAGATACTGGCTGACAAGCCCGAGGACATAAAGAACGCCCCGCACAACGCGGCCATCCGGCGCGTGGACGATGTGCAGGCGGCGAGGGTGCCGGTGCTGACCTGGAAGGACCTGCCGGCGGCGAAGGGCTGAGCGCTAGCACAGTTGGCAAAAAGGCAACAAGGCAGCAAGGGATGCGGAACCGCACCCATGTTGCCTTGCCGCCTTGCTGCCTTGCTGCCCCCGTCTTTCAGCCCGCGGCCCGCCCGTCGCCCCGTCAGTTTCGATTCCCCACCACAAAACCTAATATGCCCCGCGCACAATGCTATTTCCGATGCATTCGGTCCGGCGGCAGCGCCCGAGCCAGCCCTCCCTCTCCGCGAAGAGGGGCCTTCTCCTCGCAATCTTGATGGTCGCGGGGGTTTGCTGGCTCCCGGTCACCCCTTCGCCGCCGGCGCTCGCCGAATCCGCCTGGATTTCGTCGTCGTTCGACGACTTCAACGGCACCGGGGCCTGGTTCAAGGACTGCGAGCTCAACGGGACGGGCGGCGAGGCGCGCATAGTCCTCAAGGCTACGCCCGACTGGGTCCAGAAGAACCCGGCAAAACCGCCCGCCGCGAGGGCGTTCTGCGGCCTGGCCGCGATAGACACCGACGACAAGGCGGTGCTCTTCGGCGGCACGGACTGGTCCGGCGACATGGGCGACACCTGGGTGTATGACCTGGGCGACGCCCGGTGGACCGAGATGGCCCCGGCAGATTCCCCGGCGCCGCGCGAGTACATGTCGCTGGCCACGGTCTTCGGCGACGACAAGGCGGTGCTCTTCGGCGGGTTCGCCTACGACGAGAACTGGTGGCCGGTGAACTTCAACGATACCTGGGTCTACGACCTCTCCGACAACGCCTGGTACAACCGCACGCCGGCCGTTTCCCCGCCGCCCAGCGCCGCCTACGCGATGGCGACCGTGTCCGGCACGGACACCATCGTCCTTTTCACCGGGATCTCGGACCTCTACACCGAGGAGAACCCGAAAGAGACCTGGACCTACGACATATCGGACAACGTGTGGACCAAAAAGAACCCGCCGGCCTGCCCGTCGGCGAGGCACGGCGCCGGGATGGCAGCCGTCTGGAACGACGACAAGGTGGTGCTCTTCGGCGGGTACAACGACACCTCCCGGGCCATGGGAGACACCTGGGTCTACGACCTCTCCGACGACCGGTGGTACGAGAAGGCCCCGGCCAGCAAGCCCTCGCCCCGCTATTTCACGGCGCTGGCCACGAGGTACGGCGATGACAAGGTATTGCTCTTCGGCGGGTTCTCCGACGACACCTGGGTCTACGACCTCGGCGACGACCTCTGGACCCTCCAGACGCCGTCCCACCGGCCCGCAACGAGGATGGCCCCGGGGATGGCGACCGTCGCCCGGACGGATAAGACGGTCCTTTTCGGCGGCGAGTACGCCGACGTCTACCAGGAGACCTGGGTGTGGGACCCGGCCGCCTTCGCCCGCTCGGGCGAGTACCGTTCGCCGTTGATGAACGTGGGCGGGCCGGCGTATTTCCTGATGCTCAACTGGACCGCCTCGGCGCCGGAACAGACCACCGTCAAGTTCCAGGTCCGCACCGCGGACACCGATTTCAACCTCACCTGGCGCAACTTCACCGGCCCGGACGGGCTCGCCACCTCGTTTTACACCGGCGAATCGGCGATATGGTCGTCGCCCGGCGACCTCTGGGTCCAGTACCGGGCCCTGCTCTCCACCGGCAACGCCTCCGCCACGCCGGCGCTCGAGGAGGTCAGGATAGGCTTCGACCGTTTCCCGTCGGCGCCGGAGCTCCTCGGCCCGCCCGCCGGCCTGTGGGCGAACACCACCTCGCCCGTCTTCAGCTGGCGCTTCAACGACACCGACACGGAGGTGCAGGGCATGTTCGAATGGCAGCTCGACCGGACCGACGAGTTCACGCAAAACGCCCTGCGCAGCGGCGACGTCGGCGCCCCCGACACCGAATACACGCACAACCGCCCGCTCGCGGAGGGCATGTGGTACTGGCGCGTCCGGACGGCGGACCTCCACGGCTGGGGCCCCTTCAGCGGGGCGCGCCCCGTCGGCGTGGACATCACGCCCCCGTCCGCGTTCACTCCCTTCGTGGACCCGGCAAAGTGGACGGCCGGCCAAATCGACCTCATATTCCTCACGGAGGACAACGTGAGCGGGGTGCGCAACTTCACGGTCTTCATCGACAACAAGCCCTGGGGCGAGCGGGAGAGCCCCTGGACGCTCCCGGAGCTGCCCGACGGCACGCGCAACATCGTGGTCCGCGCCACGGACTGGGCCGGCAACTGGGCGGAGGGCCGGACCAAGGCCTTCGTCGACCGGACGCCGCCGGCGGACTTCACGCCCGAATCGACGCCCGCCAACTGGACGAAGACGATGCCCCAGATAACATTCAGCACCAAGGACAATGCGAGCGGCGTCGACCATTACGAGGTCCGCGTCGACAACGGGCAGTTCTTCGTGCGCTCGAGCCCGTTTTCGCCGCCGGAGCTCAATGACGGGGAGCACGAGGTCACCGTCCGGGCGGTGGACCGGGCCGGCAATTCCGTCCAGGGCACCGTGAAGGTCTACATAGACCGCTCCAAGCCCGACCCCGTGGGAGTCGGCGTGGACCCGCCGGGCTGGACCGCCCGGGACCAGACGGTGACGTTCTGGACCCAGGACCCGACGAGCGAGATGGGGCGCTACGAGGTCTCGGTGGACGGCGGCCCCTTCGCCATCCGGGAGAGCCCGCTCGTGCTTTCCGGCCTTGGGGACGGCGAGCACACCATCACCGTGCGCGCATACGACCTTGGTGGAAATTTCGTGGAGGGCCAGGCCAAGGCTTTTTCGGACCGGACGCCCCCTGAGCAGTTCACGGTATCGGCCGACCCGGCCGGCTGGAGCCGGCAGATGCCCGTCGTATCGTTCAGGAGCTATGACAACCATAGCCCCCTTCTGACCTACAAGGCGAGCGTCGACAACGGCACGTTCGGCCGGGTGGGCAGCCCCTGGACCCCGTCGGGGCTTCCGGACGGAGCGCGCTTCATCGAGGTCCGGGCCTACGACGAGGCGGGCAACTTCGCCTCGGCCAACACGACCGTGTCCATCGACACCGCGGCGCCCGACAGGGTGGTGCTGACCATAAACGGCGGGTCGGGAAGCACCCAGTCGAGGAAGGTGCGGCTCGGGATCGCGGTCAACGATTCCGGCTCCGGGCCGGGCCGGATGTGCTTTTCCGACGACGGCGTCTCCTACACGCAGTGGGAGCCCTTCTCCGCCGTGCGCGCCTGGAAATTGCCCTCCGGGAGCGGGGGAAAGGCGGTCTATGTGAAGGTCCAGGACGCGGTCGGCAACGAGGCTCGCCCGGCCTCGGCGACCATAAACTACGCCGAACCGGCCAAGGCGGACACGACGACCCCGGTGGCTCTGGGGCTTTTTGCGGCAATAGTCATCGCCGGCGTCGCCTTGTCGGCTGCCATTCGCCTGCGCCGGCGCAAGGCGCCGCCGCCTCCGACGCCCCCGGCGCCTCCGGCAGGGCCCGGGGCAAAGGCCTGAGGCGGACGGGGCTGGCGGGGACAACGGGAAGAAAGGCAGGAAGGCATCAGGGCAGAAAGGCAGAAAGGGTACTGTACCGCGTCCCTTGCTGCCGTTCTGCCTTTCTGCCGTTCTGCCTTTCTGCCTTTCCGCATTCCTTCTTCCGTCGCCCGGCCCGCTCCCCGCCCGTTTTCCCCGTCCGAAAGGGTTTTAATAGTCAAACGTATTCAAAGGCCCGCTCGAAGAGGCATACCGATGGTGAGCCAGAAATTGAAGCTCTGGTGGGCGAACGTCAAGATATGGTTCCGCGACTGGACCCACGTGCTCAGCGCGGCTGGGCTGGCGTTCGGCATCGTATTCCTGGTCCTGGCCGGCCTGGCGATGTGGTACAAGCCCGCCCTCTCCGAGGGGTTCCTCTTCTCGTTCACCGAGGAGAACGGCCGGCTGGACATCTGCTCGGCCGGCGCCGGCCTCCTTCTCGTGATATTCGCCGGGTACTACTTCGTCGACAACCTGAACAACCGGCGCAAGTTCAACAGGCTCTTCAACATCGCCAGCAAGGAAAAGTTCATCAAAAACCGCGACAAGCTCGAGGAGCTCGCGTTCTTCATATCTACCAGGCACGAGAGGATGGTCCAGAAGAAAGTCAGGGAAATGAAGCTCCGGTAGGGGGTTTCCATGAGTCTCGTACGCAAGGGGAAGGTCAAGGAGGTCTACGAGGACACGGCCGACACGCTGCGGTTCGTGTTCACGGACCAGATCTCCGTGTTCGACAAGGTTATTCCGACCCTCATACCCCACAAGGGCGAGACGCTCAACCGGACCGCGGCCCACTGGTTCACCATCGTCGAGCAGATGGGAGTGCTCACGCACTACCTGGAGATGCCCTCGGCGAACGAGATGCGCGTCAAGAAGGTCGACGTCATCACCGACTACTCGAAGATGGACATCTGCACCAAGAACTACCTCATCCCGCTCGAGTTCATCTGCCGGCACCACGTCGCCGGCTCGCTCCTGGACCGCATCAAGGCCGGGAAGGTCCCGTCCGAGGAGCTGGGCCTTCCGAAGGGCCATGTCCCGAAGCACGGCGAGAAGCTCCCCCAGCCCTTCTTCGAGGTAACCACCAAGCTCGAGAAGGTCGACCGGAAGCTCGAGCTGGACGAGGCGCTCAAGATCTCCGGGCTGACGAAGGAGGAGTACGAGGGCGTCAAGGAGGCCGTGCTCAAGATAGACGACCGCATCGCCTCCGACCTGAAGCCCAGGGGCCTCATCCACGCCGACGGCAAGAAGGAGTTCGCGTTCGACAACAACCGGGACCTCATGATAATCGACACTTTCGGCACGGCCGACGAGGACCGCTTCTGGGACGCAAAGGCCTACGACGAGGGAAAGCTCGTCGAGCTTTCGAAGGAATTCGTGCGCCAGCACTACCGGAGGACGGGCTATCTTGAAAAGCTCGAGGCGGCCCGCGCCGCCAAAAAGGCGGAGCCGGACATCCCGGGCCTTTCCGACGAGATGCGCGACGAGGTCAGCAAGATATACATCGACATTTTCGAAAGGCTTACGGGGCAGAAGTTCAGGTAGACGCGGTGCATCCGTCTGCCGTGAACCGTGATCCGTGAACCGGGGAACACCGTCCGCCCGGCAGCCGGTTCCCAGTCCCCCCGGTTCACGGTCCGTTGAAGACCGGCCTCAGGCCGGTCTTCTCGGCCGAGAAGACCGCCCCGGGCGGTCTTCTACGGTCATGGCTCACGGTTCACGGTTCACGGCTCACGGTTCACGGTCGTCCCCGTTCATTTCCCGGAATCGTACCGCTCGTTGACCAGCCCGCACCCGCGGAAATCAGGGGGCTTGTAGAAGCACATCTTCCCTTCGGCGCCCTTGGTGGCGCGGACGCAGCCCCAGCACTGGGTGAAGAGCTTGCGCGCCTTCGTCTCCCTTATCTCGGCGCAGAGCTTCCGGGCCTTCTCCAACGGGATTGGCTCTCCGCGTTCAGGCATTCCGGATCTCCCTTCTACTCCCAGTTCACCGGCGCCCCGGGGTCGGCCGGGGGTGCCTCAGCCGGCGGCTCCTTCTTCCGCCGCCGGGCGGCCGCGGCCGCTATGCCCCCGACCACCGCTATCAACACGACGATGGTCAGGAGGAAGAGCGGGTTCGCAAGGCTCATGAAGGGCTCCTTCTGGGTCTCGGGGATGGGCTTTTCGGGCGTCCGGACGGTGAACGCCGAGCCGGTGCCGTACTCACCGAAGTTCCCGGCAAGATCGCGGGCCTTCACGTGCCATCTGTACGAGCCTTCGGGAAGCGGGGGCAGCACGTAGCTCGTCTGGTCCACGACCCCTTCCCAGGCGGGCGATGAATAGTCCGCGTCGTCGTCCACCTGGACGAAGTAGCCCTTGACGCCGGAGAGCGCGTCCTGGGCCCCGCTCCAGGACAATGAGAGCTGGTCGGCGGGCAGGAACTCCCAGTTGTCCGCCGGGAGGTCGGTCCGGGGCGGCGCCGGGCCCGCGAGGTCGATCCTCAACGAGAATGTTGATGCGCTGCCGCAGTTGCCCGCCTGGTCGATGGCCCGGACCTTGAAGAGCCACCGGCCCTCGCCCGGGACGGGCAGGTTCAGGGTCGTGGCGGCGAGCTGCACCGAGAGGCCGGGCTCGTCGCGGCCGTCAGGCGTGAGTATCCAGGCGTAGCCCGCTATCCCGCTCGCGTCGGCGGGCGCCTGCCAGCTGAACGCCAGCCCGGGCAGGTTGTACCAGACGTCGGACTTCGGGTGGGTGGAGGACGTGACGACGGGCGCGCCGGGCGGCGTCGTGTCCAGGAGCAACGTGAGCTTCCGGGCGGGCCCGATATTCCCCGCCCGGTCGCGGGCCTGGACCTGGATCTCCTTGGGGCCGTCGCCTGCCGAAAGCTCCCACGAGAGGACCGCCCCGAAGGCCTGCCAGGGCTCCCAGCTTGCGCCGTCGGAGCCCAGACGGACCGAATCGACGCGGGAATGGGCGTCGGAGGCGGAGACCTCCAGCGCCACCCTGCGGCCGGCCGTGACCGGGGAGCCGCCCGCCTGGCGGAAAACGGTTATCGCCGGACCGGCGGTGTCAAGCACGATGGACGCCCGGACCGCAAGCGCCTCGTTGCCGGCCCGGTCGCGCAATTGGACCTGCACCGTCTTCAGGCCGTCGCCCGGCTCGAGCACGAGGTCCTGCGCCTCGGAGAACGGCGCCCAGGCGGTCCATCCGGACCCGTCCTGGCCGAAGCGCATGTCCGCGACGCCCGAGACGCGGTCGGAGGCCGAGAGCGAAAGTCCCACGTTGGGAGAGCCGGTGAGCCCGGCGCCGCCGTTGATGACCACGCGGACGTCACGCGGAGGGCTCAGGTCCACCAGCGTCCCGGTGGAAAAGGCGCCGTACTGCCCGGCGTTGCCCACCGCGTCCACGGCCCGGACCTGGATGTGGTAGGTCATGCCGTCGAGCGCGTTCCGGAGCGTGTAGGAGGCCGACGGGCTGGCATCCTGCCTTCCCTCGCCCGGGCGGGCCGGGTCGTTCACTATCCAGACGACGTAGTGCGCCACGCCCGAGCCGGCGTCCGTCGCGGGGCTCCAGCTCCAGCGCAGGGAACGGCTGTTGGTCAGTGCCTTCTCCGCGACCGCCAGGGGCGCCGAAGGAGCCTCCAGATCTATCTTGAAGGGGCCGGCGGTGTACGCGCCCGCTGCCCAGTTGCCGGCGGCGTCGACCGCCCGGATATGCAGGTAGCACACGCCGTCCTGGTTCGATTCGGTGTATCCCGCCCCGATGACATCCATGGTCGCGTCCGCGGTCCCGGCCGGGTCCCGATCCCAGCTGACCGAGAAGCCCGAAACGCCGCTCAGGGCGTCGGCGTGGCCGCTCCAGGCGGCCTTGACAAGCCTCTCCGGCGACCAGACGTTGACGGTGTGCCTCGAGAGGACCGTGAAAGAGTCGGGGTTCGACGGCGGCGTGGTGTCGATGTCGAACGGCCCGAGGTGGAACGCGGTGGCGTTCCAGTTGCCCACGGCGTCGCGGACGCGGATGTGGAAGTACCAGCCGGAGGCGTCCGTCAGGGCCGGGCTGACGAGCGTCGACACCCCGGCGCCCACCGTGGCCGTGGCGTCAGGGATGGTGCCCGGTGTCCGGTCCCAGGCATAGGCGTACAGGCCGATGCCGCTGCCAAAATCCGCGGCGCCAGTCCACTGGACCGAAACCGCGTTCAGGGGCGACCACCTGCCCGTCGTGTGGGTGCCGCTTGTCACGACCAGCACGCCTCCGGGCGCGGTGAGGTCGATGAAGAACGGCCCCAGGTGCACCGCCGTGGAAGCCCAGTTGCCCACCTTGTCCACGGTGCGTATGTGGAAGTAGTACGTGCCGTCGGCCAGCGCCGGGGTGGTATTGTCCAAGACGAGCGCAGTGCAGTCGCGGACCGTGTCCGGGACAGTGTTGGCGTTCGTGTCCCAGAGGAAGGAGTAGCCGTCCAGCCCGGATTCGTCGTCGGAGGCGCCGCTCCACTGGACCTTGATTGCCGAGAGGTTGCTCCAGGCGCTGGCGACATGGGTGGGGCTTGTGAGGCTGTTGGGGTTCTTGGGAGCGACATTGTCATAATAGAGGTACGTGGTACGCCGGTTGGACTGGTTGACGTTGCCGACATTGTCCTTGAGCCAGACGTAGATCGTGTGGTTGCCGGCGCTCCCCACCGTTATGCCGGTTATCGGCTTGGAAGACGACCATGTCCCGTCAGTTGCGTTGGCCGGGGCGGTGTCGAGCTTGTAGTAGGCGCCGGTGAGGATGCCCGACGTGCCCGATTCGGAGGGGATGGTCCAATCTATCGAGAAGGAGTTCGCGGCGGTCCAGCCCGAGGGCGAGGCGGTCAATGCCGTCGGGGCCGCCGGAGGCGTGAGGTCGATGCTGAATGAGCGCCCGATGCTGTAGTTGCTCCAGAGCCCCCCGCCGTCGCGGGTGCAGACGCGCCAGTACCATTTTCCCTCGGCCAGGGCCGAGCCCACGGTGCAGAAGGCGCTGGAGGCCGCGACCTCGCCGGAGTCCCAGTCCACCGAAGCGAAGGTCGAGTCGCCGTCGACCTGCACGCGGTAGGCGGCCTGCGTGTCGCCCGCGTCCGAATCGGAGAAGGTCCAGTTGACGGTCGGCCTGGAGACGCCCAGCCAGGCGCCGTCGGCGGGGGCCGTGGCCGTCGGGACGCTGGGCGGGTTATTGCCCAGGTCGACGTCGAAGTACATCGTCGCCCCGCTGGCGCTTATGTTGTATATCCTGATGTCCGTCCGCTTCCCCGAGTAATCGTTCGTGTTGGGCGAGGAGGTGGGCGTGAAGCCGGTGGCGTTGTTCTTCCAGGCGTCGTTGGCGTTGGCGGCGTTGTTGTTGTTGTCCCACTCCTCGAGGTCGACCAGGCGGTAGTTGTCTCGGGTGTTGCCCGTCGCGGTCTCGTTGATGTGCCATATGAGCAGGCCGTTGCCCGGCAGATAGGTGTCCCACCCGGTTTGCTGGCGGTTCTCGATGAGGAAATACTCGTTGTTGGAATTGTTCACGATCACCCTGAAAACGGTCGCGTTGTCAAACACGCGCTTGGCGGCCAGCCCGGCCGTGTCGCTGTTGACGGTCGTGGGCGTTATCCAGCCCAGCTCCTTGCGGCACCAGGCCCCGAGCATCGAGGGCGAGGCGCCTCCGTTGTTCCAGGAGCCGGAGGCCATGACCTCCCATCGTCCGCAGCCGCCGTCCGACGAGTAGTCCGTGTCGTAGAGGTCGGGGAGCCCCAGGTCGTGGCCGAACTCGTGGACGAAGACGCCGATAGGGTCATGCTCGGAGAGCATCGTGTAGGCGTTGAGCCACTTGCCGTCCAGCTTGACCGCAAGCGAGTTCAGGCCCCAGGCGTGGGACCAGATGTCATTTGCCACGCCCGTGGAGGCCTCGTCCCCGCCGGCATGTATCACGAGCAGGTGGTCGACGTAGCCGTCGTTGTCCTGGTCGTACTCGGAATAGTTTATGTCGGCGTCGGCGGCCATCAGGACGTCGTAGGTCAGGTTCTGCGAGTTGCCGTAGCCGCTTACCGGTGGCGAGGAGGTCTCGTACCTGCCGTAATAGGCCATCGTGTGGTTCATCTGGTAGAACTTGGTGGTCACGTTCCCGGTCACGTTGAAGGTGTTGTAGGAGTTGTCGCGGAAGAACTTGTTCATGCTGCTCGAGCTCGCATTGAAAAGGAAATCGTTGAAGTACGCAGGGGTGTGGGTGCTGGAATTGGAGGTGTCGTTGAACGACACAAGCATCACCAGGACCTTCGCCTCTCCCGTCACCGCCAGGGGCGATTTGGCGGGGTGGCGGGAGCGGTTGAGGGACTGGAACGGGCCGGGGTCCGAGGCGGTATTCCAGGGGGCGGGCGGGACGAGATCGCGCGGGCCGTCGCAGTCCATCATCCCGGCGGGTCCGTCTGATCCGGCCGCAGGCACCACCGGGGCCGCCGCAGACGGGGGCGCTCCCGCAAGCATCGAGAGCCCGCCCGAGAACATCAGAAGGCATGCCAGCAAGACCGCCGCGTTGCGCACCATGAGAGCATCACTACTAACATATCGTCTTGAAGCTATTATAAAGCTTTATTGGAAGATTCAGTGTTGGATTTCGACACTGGCCAGCCCCCTCCCGACCAGGAATCCCGCCCGCGCCCCGATTATTTCCACGGCCAGACGGCCCCCGATGGGCGCCCCGCCGTCGATGATGACCGGGAAATAACCGTCGGTGCGGCCCATCACGCCGCCCTTGCGGGCCTTCTCCGTGACGAGCAACTGTTGCACTGTTCCGACCAGCCGGCTGTTGTTCTCAAGCGAGATGCGCCGGCGAAGCGCCTGGAGCCGGGCGATGCGCCTTTGCACAACAGCCCTTGCAGGGGCATCCCTCATCCGGAAGGCCGGCGTGCCGGGCCTCGGCGAGTATGCCTTTATGTTGATGATGTCCGGCCCGGTCCTTTTCACGAGTTCCAGCGTCCTGTCGAAAGCGCGCTCATCCTCGCCCGGGAACCCGGCGATGAGGTCGGTCGCCAGGACCCCTTGCGGGAACTCCCGCCTGAACCGCCCGGCCGCCTTTTCGAAATCGGCGGCCGGATGGCCGCGCCCCATCCGGCCGAGCACGCCGTCGTCACCGCTCTGGACCGGGACATGGAGGAACTTGAAGACCTTCGGGTGATTGAACGAATCCATCAGGCGGCCCATCATCGGAAGGAGGCTTTCGGGGTTCATCATGCCTGCCCGCAGGCGGAAATCCCCTTCCAGCGCGCACAGGCGCGCCAGCAGTCCCGGCAGGTCCGTGCCGAGGTCCTGCCCGTACAGGCCGATGTCCTGCGCCGCCAGCCGGACCTCGAGGCAGCCGCGCCCGACGAGCTTTTCCACGCGGGCTGCTATTTCGTCTACGGGCCGGCTGACCGGTGTTCCGCGCGCAAGTCGCGTTATGCAGAACGTGCAATGCCCGTTGCAGCCGTCCGCCACGGGGACGTCGGCCACCGCCACAGCGGGCGCCTCCCGCTTTCCGCCTCCGGCCGGCCGCCCCCCCAGCTCGTGGAGCAACGCCGGGAATCGTGCGTAATCATGCGGGGGCATCAGGGTGGCCCCGGGGCAGGCCTTCCGGACAATCCCGGCCTGGGCGCTCGCCATGCACCCGGCGACCAGCACCCGTTTGCCCCGCTCCCGGAGGGCCTTGAGCCTGGCCAGCATCCGGTTCTCGGTCGCCTGCACGACCGTGCAGGTGACGATTACCACCAGGTCCGCATCCGCCGCGCCCGCGCCAATCGAATGGCCCGTTCCGGCGGCCAGCTCCTCGAGCTCACGGGCCTGCCCCCGGTTGAGGGCGCAGCCAAAGGATTCGAAGCGGAGCCTCATACGCCCAGCGGTATGCCGGACCACCCGAATAACCTTTATGACCGGAGGCCCATGAGGGTGCGATGGAAGCCGCGGCGTCGAAGAAGGGGCCGGAAACGGGGCACCTGCTCTGGCCCCTCTACGCCGCAACTTTCCTGATACGGTTCTCGTTCTCGCTCATGATAATGGTTTTCCCGCTCTACCTGCACCAGATGGACCGCGTCCTGTACGGCGTGGTGTGGTCCGCCTCGCCGGCGGCGGAGCTCGTGACCGTCGTCTTCATGGGCGGGTTCATCGACCGCTACGGCCGCAAACCCGTGCTCAACGGGGGCCTGCTCATCGGGACGGCGATGATGTTCTGCCTGGCCGTCACGCGGGACCCGCTCGTCGTCGGCGTCTTCAACGCCTTCCACGGCGTCTCGGCGGGCATGATACTGGCCTCGTCGCTCGCGCTGCTTGCGGACTACGCCCCGAAGGAAACCCGCGGGGCCGAGATGGGCACGTTCGACGGCGCCAACCTCAGCGGCTGGGGCGCCGGATTCCTGATGGGCGGGCTCGTGAACGAGCGGTTCTCCTCGGACCTCTACCTCGGCTTCGTGCTGGCCGGCGTGGTCGGCGCCTCCGGCCTGCTGTATGTTTACATGAGCGTAAAGGAGCCAAAGCGCGACGAGTTCACGATAAAACAGCTTGACGCCCGGCACATCCTCTCGGTGTTCAGGCGCCGGTCCGTCATCCTTCTCACGATGCCCTGGATGATGATGTACATCATGATAGGCGGGGGGCTCGCGTTCGCAGGACTTGAGGGGCGGAACCAGAGCATCCCGGCCTGGCTGGTCGGAGCCGGCATGGCCGGGCTCTGCATAATGCTCCTCAGCACCCAGCGGTTCTTCGGGCGGCTGTCGGACAAGCACGGCCGCATGCCTCTCATGCTGACGGGCGTGACCGGGATACTAGGCCTGGTCCTTCTGGGCGGCGGCGTGTTCCTGGCCGGATGGCCAAAAAGCCTCGATGTCGTGACCGGGAACCTGCTGATATGGGGGCCGGTGATGGGCCTCGCGGCCGTCTTCGGGTTCATGGCGTTCGCCTTCGCCCCGGCGGCGCTGGCCTCGCTCGGCGATGTCGCCAAGAAGCGCCAGCACGGCGTCACGATGAGCGTCTACTCCATGGTCATCGCGGCCGGCATGATGATAGGCACGCCCGCCTCGGGGGCCGTGCTGAACGCCGGCGGGCTGCCGGCGATGCTCGCGTTCTTCGGCGCCTGCGTCGGGTTCATGCTGCTTTTCATCGTGATACGCCGTTTCGACATACAGAGGCACCCCGAGGCCGAGAAGGAATGCGAGGAGGACTGAGGATGGAGCAAAGCAACTCGTTGACCATGTCCCACGGCGCCGGCGGCGCCGTCATGCAGGACATGATAGGCAGGCTCATCGTGCCCATCCTTTCCAACAGGAAATGGAAGCGCCGCGGCATCCAGGTCCCGCTGGACGCCCTCGACGATTCCGCTGTGGTCGACGGCATCGTATTCACGACCGACTCGCACACGGTCAAGCCCATCTTCTTCCCGGGCGGGGACATCGGCTCGCTTTCGGTAGCGGGCACTGTCAACGACCTCTCGGTCGTGGGCGCCGAGCCCCTCGGCCTGTCATGCGGGTTCGTCCTGGAAGAGGGCCTTTTGTTCGAGGAGCTTGGGCGCATCGTCCGTTCGATGGCCGCCACCTGCCGGAAGGCCGGCGTTCCGGTCGTGACCGGGGACACGAAGGTGGTCGAGCGCGGGGCCGTCCAGAAGCTCATCATAAACACTTCGGGCATCGGCCGGAGAAGCCCGCTCCTCGACAGGGACCTGAAAGAGGCCCGGCGGTATCGCAAAGTCAAATCCAACTGGCTCCTCGATTCCAACCTGCGCCCCGGCGACAGGTTGATCCTTTCGGGCGCGGTGGGCGACCACGGGATAGCCGTGCTCTCCCAGCGCGAGGGCCTGGGCTTCGAGAGCGTCATCAGGAGCGACGTTCAGCCGCTCAATTCGATGGTCGCGGCGGCCCTGAAGGCCGGCGGGGTCGTTTCGGGAAAGGACCCGACCCGCGGCGGCCTGGCCAACCTCGTCAACGAGTGGGCCGAAAAATCCCAAACGGGCATCGTCATCGAGGAGGAGGCCGTCCCCGTCCACGACGGCGTGCGCACCGCCTGCGAGATGCTGGGCATAGACCCGCTTTCGATAGGAAACGAGGGGAAGGCCGTGTTCGGCGTCGTGAAGGAAAGGGCCGAGGCGGTCCTGAAGGCGCTCCGGCGCACGAAAGAGGGCCGGGAAGCGGCCATCATCGGCGAGGCCACGACCGCAGTAAAGGGCGTGGTGCTCCACACGACCGTGGGAGGCAGACGCATCCTGGAGCAGCCGGCGGGAGACCCGATACCGCGCATCTGTTGAATGCGCAAGGCGCAGGGCGCAAGGGGCGAAGGCTCAAGGGGCAAGGCGCAAGGCGCAGGGCGCGAGGAATTAGTGGTGGAGAATGACGGTTCTATTCTTCAGCGGGCCCTCTTCACCCTTGCCCCTTGTGCCTTGAGCCTTGCTCCCTCGTCCCTTGCGCCCTGCGCCCTGCGCCTTATTTCCGATATCTATACAGGATATTGCAGCTCCCCTCGGAGCTGACCATGCACGGGCCTATCGGCCTTTGGGGCGTGCATTTCCTGCCGAACAGCGGGCATTTTTGCGGGTCGCGGATACCCCGAAGCACCTCGCCGCAGAGGCAGCCCTTCGGCTCTGGGAAGCGCCTGTCCCGGAGGGGCGCCAGCTCGTCTTGGTATTTCTCCCGGGCATCATACTTTTGGAACTCGGGCCGGAACTTCAATCCGCTGCCCGGGATTGCAGGGAAACCGCGCCACTCGACGTCGCAGGGCTCGAACGTCCTCTGCAGGAGCTCGATGGCGCGGACGTTCCCTTCCGGCTTGACGACGCGGAAGTACTCGTTCTCCAGTTCCGCCCGCCCCTCCTTCTTCTGCTTTCCCAGCATGTAGATGGCCATCAGGAGGTCCAGCGGCTCGAACCCGGCGACGACCTGCGGGATGCGGTACTGCTCCGAGAGGAACCGGTACGGCTGGAGGCCTATGATGGTGCTGACGTGGCCCGGCTCGATGAGGCCGTCGAGGCGGACCTCGCCCATCTGGATGAGCGCCTTCAGCGCCGGGGGGACGGTGCGGTGGCAGCTCAGCACCGAGAAATTGTCGGGGGGACCGGCCTTGATGGCCAGCGCCGCTCCCGGCGTGGTGGTCTCGAACCCGACGCCCATGAAAACGGTCTCCTTTCCGTCGGCGAGGGCGAGCTTCACGGCGTCCCCGGCGCTGTAGACCATTTTCACGTCGGCGCCTTCGGCCTGCAGGCCAAACAGCGAGCCCGAAGGCGCCGGCACCCGCATCATGTCGCCGAAGGCCGCGATCCGCTTCCCGGCGCGGGCCAGAGCCAGGCACTCCTCTATCTCGCGGGCGGTGGTGACGCACACCGGGCAGCCGGGGCCCTGGCGTATGTCCACGCCCGCTTCCCTGAGCATCGGCTCCAGGCCGTAGCGGACCAGCGTGTCCTGGTGCGTGCCGCAGACATGCATCACGCGAAGCTCGATTTCGAGCGCCTTGAGCTTGTCTATGATGCGCAGGGCCGAGTCCTTGTCGCGGAACCGGAACTTGCCGGCGTTGATGCCGGTCATCGAGATCGCTCCAACAAGGCGCAGGGCGGAGGGCGCAGGGGGCAAGGCTTGGCGCGGCGGGCTTTCCCCGCCCGTCCCCCTGCGCCCTGCGCCTCCTTAGACGAGCAATGCTCGTCTCGGCCTAAAAGACCGCCCCGAGGGCGGTCTTTCACGGTGCGCCTTGCGCCTTGTTTTCCATGTTCGACGGCCCTTATGCTCCGGACAATGGTCTCGCGCCCGCCGACGATCTCGACGTCGCGCCCGCACTTCGGGCAGGAGATCAGGGGAATGGCGGTGTGGGACCAGGCCTTGGGCGCCCTCTTCGGGGCCCCCCGGTAGCCGCAGTCGGGGCATGAGACCACCGCCGGCTTGCGGACGATGACCAGTCTGGAGCCCTTGAGCGGCCCGTCATTGGCAAGAACGCCCCAGGCGAACCGTAGCTGTTCCCTGCCCAGCATCGTGAGGTCGCCTATCTCCAGCCGGACGCTTTCCACCCGGACGATGTCCCGGCCCGCGAGGGACCCTTTGACCGAATCCACGACATTGGCCATCACGGAGACCTCATGCATGGCCGCCGCCCTTCTTGCGAATGGCCTTCTTTTTCCCAGAGGCGTCCGCGGGTCCGGTTTCCTGCTCCGGGAGCCCCAGCTGCTCCCCGTAGACATCGCGGAAGAGCTCGAGCGTCTCGAGCGCGTGCTTTTCCTCCATGACCTGTATCGCGAACCCCGCGTGGACGATGACGTACTCGCCGACCTTTGCGTCGACAAGCGACAGGTTCACCTCGCGGGCCGTCCCGCCAAAGTCGACCTTGCCAATGTCGCCCGACCTCTCCTTGACGAGGGCCGGTATCCCGAGGCACATCGGCGCACCTTACACACTCTTTCATTATATCGTTTTTGGTCGGGGGATACGGGGCGAGCGGGAAGGGGGCGAGCGGGAAGCGGGAAGGCATGGGGTTGGAAGCCCAATCAGTCCACCTTCCCGCTTCCCGCTTCCCGCTCGTTTCCCCAGTCGGACTCTTTCCTTTCAATTTAAATAGTCGGTTGGACATTTATAATTCCCAAGCCCGGACGAGGGGCCCCAAAGGTGAACAAGATGAGGAAGGCTTGGGTAGCGTTGCTTGCATTGTTCTCGACTGCGATCCTGGTCATGCCCGCCGGCGCCCTGCCGCCGTCGAGCTGGACGCCCGGCAAGGAGAAGGAGAAGACCGGCCACGCGTTCACGGAGGAGTACTGGACCTCCGGCGCCATCACCAACACCACGGCCGACAACGCCACGGCGAGCTTCACGATGTCGTACGTGAACTCCAACGACGTGCAGGCGTTCCTGGTCGCGATGAACACCGTCACGAAGGGCACCTCCGTGGGCACGCTCCCCTGGCAGATGTTCGGCATGCACTACTACACGCCCCGCGGCTCGGAGAACTTCCTCGTGGCCGTTTTGGCGTTCCTGCTGGCGTTCAACGACACCAACGGCAACGGGATGCCGGACCACGGCAACGAGCCGACGTACTACATCATACCGTTCGGGGCCGGCGACGCGCTGAGCAACGTGACGGCCAACTACATGCCCGAGGCCATTCCGATACCGGCGAAGAAGCTCGGCGACGGCCATTACCAGTTCGGGATGACCTACAAGAACCTCTACGCCAAGATAATCTCCGCGGACAACATCATATCGTTCTGGCTCTCGGCGGCGCTGCCCCTCTTCATCGCACGGTTCAGCGAGCTCTCCGTCACCTACGACATCACCATCGACCCGAAAACGAAGGTCGCCAAGGCCGAGTCGTTCTACACGATAGGCCAGGTGGACCGGCTCTGGCTCTGGGGCCGCGACGTCGGCCGCGAGGCCCTGCCGGACAACTTCGGCATCAGCGCGGTGCACTACCTGGCCACGTTCGCCTCGACCTACTCGGTCGTGGACGCCTCGGGGACCAAGGTCGTGCCCAACATCCAAAAGCCCCTGGACCAGAACCTGACACTGAAAATCGGCAAGGACGAGCGGGCGATGGACATCGGTTACGGCTCGAAGTTCGACCTCAAGGATGAAGCGAACAACAGCCAGCTTGTGGCAAAGGACCGGCAGGCCTACAACATGCTCGTGGCGGCCCGGCCGGGCGACTCGTGGCTCGTGGCCTGGCAGGCCGGCTTCACGCTGGACGTGCTCTGCACCATCGCCTACGGCCTGAGCAAGGACATACGCGGGAAGTACACCTCCCCGCTCGACCTTTACCAGAAAGGCCGGGCGAACTTCTGGGCCGCGGCGATGTGGTACGGCGTTTCGTTCCCGTCCTGGAAGGGCTACCGCGTCGAGCACGACCCGTCCTACACCGCCTACTTCGGGGCCGAGCCGGCCGAGAAGGCCAAGGAGGCCTGCTCGAGCGTCATAGTCGTGGGGGGCGTCCTGCTGATGGCCGCCCCGGCGGTGGTCTGGTCGAGGTCGCGCCGCAAGGGCGAGAACTGAACTATAGGCGCTTCAGGCCGGCAATAACATTCTGTCCGGCCGAGATCCCGCCGTCGCCGTTGGGTATCCGGTCGTGCAGGAGCGGGTCGAGGCCCCGCTCCTCGATCCTGCGGATGGCCATCTCGCAGAACGGCAGGTTGTAGGACACCCCGCCCGTCAATCCGATGCGCCGAATCCCCTCGATTTCGGCCCGGTCGGCGGCGATGTCGACCATCTGGCGCACGACGCACTCGGTGAACGAGCGGGCGAGGTCGGCCTTCCTTTTCATCCCGCCCGCCTCTTCACCATTCCCGCTCCTCTTCACGAGCGCGTGCAGCTCGGCGAACAGTGGCGCGATCTCCACCACCCGCGCCCCGCGCCTTGCGTCGTGCCTCGGCTCTCCATGCTCAAATTGGAACAGCGGCTCACCAATTGCAAGGTGCCGCTCCAGCCGCATCGCCGGCTCGCCGTCGTAGGTGCGCTGCGTCCCGAATCCGAGATAGCACGCCACGGCGTCCAGCAGGCGCCCCAGGCTCGAGGTCATCGGGCTGCCCTTGAGCATCTTCCGGAGGAGCTCCGCCTTCCGGTCGTCCAGGAGATGCTGCCCGTCCCAGAGCTCGTGGCCGATGCCCTGCCGCTCGAAAAGACCGAAAACCAGCCGGGGCGGGTCCTTGACGGCGGCGTCGCCTCCGATGAGCGGGAACTCCTCCAGCGACCCGACGCGCTCGTACGCGCCGTAGCCGGCCAGGAGCACCTCGCCACCCCAGACCGTCCCGTCGGGACCGAAGCCCGCCCCGTCCACCGAGAGGCAGAGGATGCGCTCCCCGGCTCCGAGGCCGTTGTCCAGCATCAGCGAGGCGGCATGGGCCCAGTGGTGCTGGACCTCGGCCGTCCGGGCATGGAACTCCTTGGCCATATCGAGCCCCAGCCTGCGGGTGGCGTACTGCGGGTGGAGGTCGACGACCACGGTCTCGGCCTTCGGGATGCCCAGAAGCCTCATCAGGTACCGGGTGGCGTGGTCCTGGAAAAGGCCGACGTTGTACCTTGTCGTGTTGCCGATGTACTGCGTGGCGTAGAGCTTCCCGTCCCTGGATATCGCCGAGGTGACGTTGCGCTCGGCGCCCATGGCCAGTATCCGCTCCGTGTAGGGCACAGGGATGCCGTCGGGGACCCAGCCCCGGGACTTTCGGATGAAGAGCTTCCGGCCCCGGAACGGGATCACAACGCTGTCGTCGCACCGGTTGACTATCTTCCGGTTGTGGAGCAGATAGAAGTCCAGCCCCAGCGTGAACGCCTCTTCGTTCTCGAGGAGCATCGGCTCCCCGGCGGGGTTGGCGGAGGTCATGATGAGCGCGTCAGCCCTCATCCTGTCGAAAAGGACATGATGCAGTCCGGAATACGGCAGGTAGCAGCCGACATTCCCCAGGCCCGGCGAGAGAAGCTCGGGGCAATTCGCCTTCCGCGGGAGGAGCACAATCGGCCTCTGTATCGAGGTGAGGAGCTTTTCGGAATGCCCGTCCAGCTCCGCGTATCTGCCGACAGTGTCCAGGTCCCGGAACATGACCGCGAACGGTTTTGCCGGCCGTTTGTACCATTCGCGGAGGCGTCCGCACTCCTCCATGCGGCACACGATGTGCATCCCGCCCCAGCCCTTGACGACGCCCATCTGTCCGGCGTCGAGCCTGTCCGCGGCCTCTTCGACGGCGGTCTCCCGGGCCACCACCCGCCTCTCCGAATCGTAAAGCCGGTACCGGGGCCCGTCGTCCGGGCACGATATGGTCTGGGCATGGAAGCGCCGGTCGTCGGGATTTTTGTATTCCTCGAGGCATTTCGGGCAGAGCCGGAACTCGTCCATCGATGTGTTCTTCCGGTCGTAGGGAACGTCCCTTATGACGGAGAATCGCGCCCCGCAATCGGTGCAGTTCGTGAACGGGAAAAGGTGGCGCCGGTTGCCCTTCTCCAGAAGCTCCCGCCGGCAGGGCTCGCACATTGCCGTGTCGGCCGGAATGGGCGAATCCCGCGAGCCGGACCTGCTGTGCACGATGGAAAACTCCGAAATCTCCTTCAAATGCCCCAGCGCCTTGCGGACCACGTCCTCGTCGACGTCCTCGAATTCCACATCCTCGATTCGGGCCAGCGGGGGCAGCGCTTTTCGAAAAGCGTCGACGTACTCCGGGGCCAGCTTGTCGACCACGACCTCGACGTTGGAGCCGTTGTTGCGCACATATCCGCGAAGGCCCATCGCCTTCGCGACGCGGTAGGCCGTCGGCCGGAACCCGACGCCCTGCACCACGCCGTAGAACACGATGCGCGTGAAGTTCAAGCCTTGCCTCCTGCGCACCCCGCCGTTAACGGCGGGGCTTCACGCCATCCCTGTGACCGACCTCGCCATGAATGGCGAGGCATCCTAGCTTCCATTACCAAATCCCCATCGCCTTCATCAGGTCCGGCACGCCCTGGCCGCTCTTGGCGTTCGTCAGGAAGATGGGGGCCTTCGGCCTTATCTTCCGCGCATCCCGGACGAGTATCTTCGGGTCCACCTCGATGATTTTGGCCAGGTCGACCTTGTTGATGACGATGAGGTCCGCGAGCGAGAATATGACCGGGTGCTTGCGCACCATGTCGTCGCCCTCGGTGACCGAGATGACGACGACGCGCTTGTCCGTGCCCAGCGGGAAGTCCGTCGGGCACACGAGGTTGCCGACATTCTCGACGAAAAGCACGTCGAGGCCGTCGAGCTTCAGGTCCTCGAGGGCGTGGTCGATGAGATGGGCGTCGAGGTGGCATTCCTTGCCCGTATTGACATTGACCGCGGGAATCTTGTGCTTCCGGAACCGGCTGTAATCGTCATCCCCGGCCACGTCGCCGGCGATTGCCGCGGCCTTCCTGCCCTTCTTCCTGAGGATGTCGACCATCCGCTCGATGAGAAGCGTCTTGCCAGACCCGATGGAGCCCATGAAGTCGAAGGAGGCGATGCCCTTCGCCCGGAGCAGTTTGAGGTTCTCCTCGGCTATCCTGGCGTTGGCGGCCAGCATGTCGGCCCCGAGCGCGATGTCGACGGTCTTGTGCATGGTCCCGGACTCCGGCCTTTCCGGCCCTGCCCTGCCAGACATCATGCGGACTTAAGGATTTCGTCCGCCGCCCGGAGGACCATCCGCGCCGCCGGCCCGACCGCCGCCGCCACCTCGTCCGAGAGCCCCTCCGTCATGACCTCCGGCAGGTCTTTCGGCTCGCAGGCCAGGACGCGTATCTCGACGCCCATCTTCTTCAGCTCGAGGAGCATGTTCGACGCCGGCGTCATGTGTAGCGAGAAGTCCTCCGCCTTCTCGAGCGAGAGGTCCTCGATGTCCACCCAGAAGAGCTCGCCGGGCCTCTTTCCGGCCCGGAGCGCATCGACGATCATGATGGCCTTCGGCCTTTGCGTGCCGGTGACCATGTTGAATATGATTCCCCTCGAACCGGTCCCCGCGTTTATCACGCATATCCCCGCCCGGGCCGGGCCGGCCAGGAGCCTCTCGGCGACCGCCGGCCCGAACCCGTCGTCTCCCATCAGCGGGTTTCCGCACCCGAGCACCAGCACACCTGCCGTGCAGTACTCCGGGAGCTCGTCTCGGCTTTCCGCATCGGCTGGTCTCGCCATGTTCGACGGCCCCGATTACGTTGCCGGATATAAAATTGGGGGCCTCGGGCCTGGACAGGGGAAGAACCTGGCCGGCAAGCCCTGCGGACCGCCAGGCGCGGTTGTTGGGCATATTTCCGCCAAACAATGATTGAATCTTGCCATCCCACGGCGAAATACGCCAGAGCGCTGGCCGGCCGGAAATGGCAAATTCGATGAGGCCCGGCCGGGGGCGCTTCGCACCGTCGACAATCTCCGGTCCGGGGCCCGGCCCCCAGCCTTTCCATTTATCGGTGAACTGCAATGTTCCACGGGATTGACGATTTCGTTTTTTTCCCCCGAATTCCACAATATATAAGTAATATTATGCCATACGCCCTCACGCGCCTGACAACACGGCGCATGTGGGGTAAAACAATGCCGACGGTATCTATAGAGAATTTTGCTGTCTGCACCGGCTGCGAGGTGGCCGTGCTGGACATAGGGGAGGCCCTTCTGGGCCTGCTCCCGAAGCTGGACTTCGTGCATGCCCAGGTCCTCATGGACAACAAATGGTGGGGGCCCAAGGGCGACAAGGACAAGCTCGAGGTGGCCTCCGCCGACGTGGGCATCATCACGGGCGGCGTCCGCACCGAGGAGGACAAGCACATCGCATTGGACATGCGCAAGAACGTCAAGACGCTCATCACGCTGGGCATGTGCGCCGTGCACGGAGGCATCCCGGCGCTGGGCAACATGTCCACTCGCGAGGCCATGATAGGGACCGTCTACAGCACCCATACGACCGAGAAGGGCCAGAACCCGCCCCAGGGGATACCGGGCCTGCTCGACCGGGTGTACGCCGTGGACGAGATAGTGAAGCCCGACGTGCAGATACCCGGTTGCCCGCCCAACCCGGACAACATCGCCGACGCGGTGGTCGCCCTGCTCAGCGGCAAGCCCTGGTCCTTGACGGAAAAGTCAGTCTGCGACGACTGCCCCACGAAGCGCGAGAAGAAGGCGCAGGTGGCGCTCAAGCGGCCCCTCCAGAACCCCGACTTCAAGCCGGGGGCGCCTCTCGCCGAGATGCGCTGCTTCAACGAGCAGGGCATCCTGTGCAACGGCCCGGCGACGAAGACCGGGTGCGGCGGCCACGAGAAGACGCCGCGCTGCGTCGCCGCCTTCATGCCCTGCCGGGGCTGCATGGGCCCGATACGGGCGGGCGCCAAGCCCATGGTCGACATGATGGGCGCGCTCTCGTCCATCGGGCTCGACGCCAAGCAGATCGAGGACCGCATGGCCCACTTCAACCGCTACATAGGGAGCCACCAGAATCTGCGGGTCCTCCCGAAGAAATGAGGTGATGAAACATGCAAAAGACAATCGTTATCCAGCCGGTGACCAGGATAGAGGGCCACGCCAAGGTGACCATACAGCTGAACGACAAGGGCGACGTCGAGGACACCAAGATGTCCATCACGACGCTCCGGGGCTTCGAGGAGTTCTGCAAGGGGCGCCCCGCCGAGGAGATGCCTCGCATCACGACGAGCATCTGCGGCGTGTGCCCCGTCTCGCACCACCTTGCGGCCGCCAAGGCCGCGGACGCCGTCTTCGGCGTCGAGATACCCCCCGCCGGAAAGAAGCTGCGCGAACTGCTCAACGCCTTCGCCTACACCGAGGAGCACATGCTGCACTTCTTCTTCCTGGCGGCGCCGGACTTCCTCATAGGGCCGGGCGCGCCGGTCAAGGACAGGAACATCTTCGGCGTCATCCGGGCGATGCCCGAGGTCGCCACGAAGGTCGCCGTCACCCGGACGAAGGCCAACAAGGCCATCGAGATGATAGGCGGGAGGGCCATCCACCCCGTGGCCGCGACGCCGGGCGGGTTCAGCAAGCCCCTTTCGGCCGCGGAGATCGAGACGCTCAAGAAGACCGGCAAGGACATACTGGATCTTGCCCAGTTCACCATGAAGTACGCCAAGGAGAACGTGTTCCCGAAGTACATGGACGCCATCAAGACCCTGGGCGTCATCAAGACGGGCTTCATGGGGACCGTGGACAAGGACGGGGCGATGGACCTCTACGACGGCAAGATCCGGCTTATGAAGGCCGACGGGACGCACAAGGACTTCCCGGCCGCAGACTACGACAAGCACATCAAGGAGCACGTCGAGCCCTGGAGCTACATGAAGTTCCCCTACAACCCGGAGATGGGGGCCTTCTCGCTGGAGCCCAACGCCCCCGGCGGGATGTACCGGACCAACACATTGGCTCGCGTCAACGTGGCCGAGAAGATCCGGACGCCGCTGGCCCAGGCCGAGCTCGTCGAGTTCCGGAAGGCCTTCGGGAGGCCGGCCCAGCAGACCCTGCTCTACCACTACGCCCGGCTCATCGAGATGCTGTACAACGCCGAGTACCTGAACCAGCTCCTCGACGACCCCGAAATCAGGAGCACCGACATCCGCAAGCCGGTGACGCCGAGGGCGGCCCGCGGCGTGGGCTCCGTCGAGGCGCCCCGCGGCACGCTCCTCCACGACTACGAGACGGACGAGAAGGGCCTGATAAAGTACGTGAACCTCATCGTCGGGACCACGCACAACAACGGCCCGATGAACATGTCCGTGAAGCAGGCGGCGCGCTCGCTCATCAAGGGCGGGGTGTACGACGAGAGCATCCTCAACATGATAGAGATGACCATCCGGCCCTACGACCCGTGCCTGAGCTGCGCCACCCACAACCTGGACGGCTCGCTCGCGGTCCAGGTGGACATCCGGGGCGCGAAGGGAGAGCTCCTGGACAGCTACAGGAACTGAGCGGGGACCGACGGGCAATGCGGGGGCTTTTTACCCGCTTTGCCCGATGATTCTTTTTAATCGCATTGAAAACGAGCGTGCAGCGGACAGCGTACAGCGTGCAGAAAATAATCTAGCGTGCGACGTACAGAAATCCAGTTTCTTCTGACCGCTGCCCGCTTCCCGCTTCCCGCTCGTTTGCACCAATGGCAGAGCGTCTAGTGCGTCCTGTACGGGCTCGGCCCCAGCGCCCGGACCTTCTCGGTGAACTCCTTTATGACCTCGCCGAAGCGGGCGCCCTCTGACGCCGACACCCACTCCAGCCGGTAGCGGTCCTCCTCGATGCCCAGGTCCGAGAGCATGAGCTTGATGGCCTCGGCGCGGCTCTGGGCCTTCTTGTTGCCGTCGATGTAGTGGCAGTCGCCGATGTGGCAGCCGCACATCAGCACGCCGTCGGCCCCCTTGGTCAACGCATCGATGACCAGGTTGGGGTGGACCATGCCGGAGCACATCACCCGGATGATCCGTATGTTCGGCGGGTACTGGATGCGCGACGTCCCCGCGAGGTCCGCGCCGGTGTAGGAGCACCAGTTGCAGCAGAATGTGATTATCAGCGGCTCGAACTGGCTCTCCGGCGACGCGGCGGCGCCTTCGGATTCTCCCATCTATTCCACCTCCGGCGATTCGAGCGCGGCCTCGACCATCGCCGAGAGCTGCTCCAGCCGGAACCTTCTCACGAAGATGCCCTTCTTGGGGCAGGTGGCCATGCAGCACCCGCAGCCCTTGCACAGCGCCTCGTTGACCTTGACCGTCTTTTTGGTCTGGCCGTCTTTTTGGTATTCGACGAGCGTTATGGCCTTGTAGGGGCAGGGGTCCACGCAGTAGGCGCAGCCGTCGCAGTTCTCGTCGATGACATGGGATATCATCGGCTCTATGTCGAGTGTGTCCTTCGACAGGACGGTGGCGGCCCGCGCCGCGGCCCCGAAGGCCTGCGAGATGGACTCGTCGATGAACTTGGGGCTGTGGGCCATGCCGCAGAGGAACACGCCCTCCGTGGCGAAGTCCACCGGCCTAAGCTTCATGTGCGCCTCGAGGAAGAACTTGTCCCGGTTGAGCGGGACCTTCAGGAGCTCCGAGATGCGGCCGTTTCCCTCCTGGGGCCGCACGGCGGCCGTCAGCACCAGCGCGTCCGCCGGGATGGAGATGTCCTTGCCTAGGAGGAAGTCCCTTATCCTGACCCGGATGCCGCCATCGACCGTGACCTCGGGCCTGCGCTGGTCGTCCCAGCGAAGGAACACCACGCCCGCCTCGCCGGCCCTGCGGTAGGCTTCCTCGGCGAGGCCGTAGGTCCGGACGTCCTTGTAGAGCACGTAGACGTTCGTCGAGGGCGAGAGCGCCTTCACGCGCAGGGCGTTCTTGACCGCCTGCCCGCAGCCTATCCGGCAGCAGGAGGGGTTCTTCTCGTCCCGGGAGCCCACGCACTGTATCATGACCACGTTCCTGGCGGAGAACTTGCACGAAGCGAGCTTCTCCTCGAGCTGCCTCTGGGTCATGATGCCTGGATGTTTCCCGTACGAGTACTCCTCGGGGACGTATTCGTTGGCCCCCGTCGCCACGACGACGACGCCGTGCTCCACCGTCTCGCCCGCCGCCCCCTCCCTGCCGATGTCGGCGGCGGGGACGATGACCGACTTGTAGTTCCCTATGAAGCCCTCGATGGCCTTGACGTCCGAGTTCAGGTGGACCTTGATTCTCGGGTGGCCGTTCACCTTGTCGACCAGCGAGCGGAGCGTGGACTGGGGATCGTCCCGCTCCTTGGTCAGATAGTGGATGTGGCGCAGGTTGCCGCCGAGCTCGGATTCCTTTTCGACGAGGTGGACCGGGAAGCCCTGGTCGGCGATGTTGAGGGCCGCGGTCATGCCCGCCACGCCGCCGCCCATCACGACGGCCGACTGCTTCACGGGCAATGAGCCCTTCTGCAGGGGCGTGTGCATCCGGGCCTTGGCCACCGCCATGCGCACCAGGTCCTTCGCCTTCTTCGTCGCCTTCTTGGGAATCTGCATGTGCACCCAGGAGCACTGGTCCCGGATGTTGGCCATCTCGAAGAGATAGGGGTTCAGCCCGGCCTCGCGGCAGGTGTCCATGAAGAGGGGCTCGTGCGTCCGCGGGGTGCAGGAGGCGACGATGACGCGGTTGAGGTCGTGCTCCTTGATCATCTCCCGGATCTTCTTCTGGGTGTCGTCGGAGCAGGTGTAGAGGTTCTGGTCGGCGAAGACCACGTTGGGCAGCGACCGGGCGTACTCCATGACCTCCGGCACCTTCACCACGCCGCCGATGTTGATGCCGCAGTGGCACACGAAGACGCCGATGCGCGGCTCCTGGCCGGAAACGTCCTTTTCGGCCGGGTACTCCTTGGGCCGGGCCAGCGTGCCGCGGGCCGCCGCCACGGTCGAGGCCGCGAGCGCCGCCGCGCCGCTCGCCTGGGCCACCGTGTCGGGGATGTCCTTGGGCCCCTGCACCGCCCCGCTGACGAAGACGCCGGGCACGTTGGTCTCGAGGGGCGTGAAGCTTCCGGTCTCGACGAACCCGTAGCGGTCGAGCCGGACACCGAGCTTCCCGGCGAGCTCCGGGAGGCCCTTGGGGGCGCAGAGGCCGACCGAGAGGACCACCAGGTCGAAGTCCTCCTGCCTCATCTCCCCCTCCTCGGACTCGTACTTTATCCTGATTCCCCCGCCGGGCAGCTCCGAGACGTACGGGACGCGGGAGCGGATGTACCGGATGCCGTACTCCTCCTGGGCCCGCTTGTAGTAATAGTCGAACTCCTTGCCGAAGGCCCTCATGTCCATGAAGAACACGGACGCCTTGAGCCCCGGCGCGTGCTCCTGGGCGATGATGGCCTCCTTCGTGGCATACATGCAGCAGACGGCCGAGCAGTACATGTTGGTGCGGAGGTCGCGGCTTCCGACGCACTGGATGAAGGCCACCCTCTCCGGCACCATGCCGTCGGAGGGCCGCAGGACGTGGCCGGCGAAGGGGCCCGTGGCGCTCAGGATCCTCTCGAACTCCATGCTCGTCACGACGTTCTTGAAGACCCCGTGGCCCAAGGCGCCGCCGGGGGCCGGCTGGAAGGGCTCGAACCCCGGCGAGAGGATGATGGAGCCCACCTCGAGCTCCTCGAGCCTCTCCTTCTGGTCGTAGGCGATGGCGTGGGCCTTGCAGGCGTACTCGCAGCTCCCGCAGCCTATGCACTTTCCCGAATCGATGGAGAAGAGGAGCGGCACCGCCTGCGGGTAGCGGACGGACACGGCCTTGCGCTCGGTCAGCCCCTCGTTGTACTCGTCGATGGCCTCCACCGGGCACTCGTCGGCGCAGGTGCCGCAGCCGGTGCATTTCGACGGGTCTATCCGGCGGGGGTGGCTGGTCACGTTCACCTTGAAGCGCCCCGCCTGGCCCTCCACGCCCACGATGTCGGCGTACGAGACGATGCGGATGTTGTGGTGCCGGCCCACGCCGACCAGCTTGGGCGCCATGATGCACATCGAGCAGTCGTTCGTCGGGAAGGTCTTGTCGAGCTGGGACATCACCCCCCCGATGGAGGGCTTGTTGTCGACCAGATAGACCTTGAAGCCGGAATCGGCCAGGTCGAGCGAGGACTGCATCCCGGATATGCCGCCGCCTATCACAAGGACCGCGCCGACCTTCCCGCCCCTCGCCGCCGCGGCGCTGGACGCTCCCGGCACCGCCATCACATCGACCTCCCGGAACGCACCGCCGTGTAGCTCGGGTGCCGGCCGTGGGACTCCGTCATGGCCATGAGGTTGCGCTTCTTCATGACCGCTATGTGCCGGAGCACCCGGTCCGCCGGGATGCCGGTGGCCCGGGCCGCCTCGACCACCGTCACGGGCCTCTCGCCGGCCAGGTTGAATATCGAGGCTCGATCGTACACCGCCCGGATGACGTCCCAGAGCACCTTCTCCATCTCCGGCACGGGGTACCTGTTCCCGTAGACGTTCTCCTTCTCGGTGAGATGGAGGAACTTGCCCAGGAGGTTGCGCACCCTGGGATTGTCCATTGTGTCGCGGACGGCCTGGAGCCTCGAGCGGGCCTCCGGGCTGGTCCTGACCGGGCTGGGCCCGAGCCCCGCCACCTGCGAGACGAACGAGGAGACCACCTCGCCGAAGCGCGCTCCCTCGGAGGCGGAGACCCACTCCAGCCTCACGCGGCCCCGGAACTCGGTGCTCTCGAGCATCCGCGCCAGGACCTCGAACCGCTTGGCCGCCTGGTAGTTGCCGCCGATGTAGTGGCAGTCGCCCGGGTGGCACCCGGCGACCAGCACGCCCTCCACGCCCCTCATCAGGGCCTCGACGACGACCACCGGGTCGACGCGGCCGGAGCACATCACCCGTATCACCCGGATGTTGGGCGGGTACTGGACGCGGCTCACCCCCGCCAGGTCCGCGCCGGCGTAGCTGCACCAGTTGCAGAGGAAGGCCACCATCTTCGGTTTGGGCTCGCTCATGATTTGGCCTCTCCGAACTTGAGGTTCACCTTGACCCGGTTGAGGTTCAGGGCCATGTCCTGCGGCGAAAAGCCCATCGCGATCCCGAGGAGCTGGGGGAAGTATATCCCCGGCAGGTTGAACTTCCCGCCGACCTTCGTCTCGGCGGCCTTCTGGTTGATGTCGTACATGACCGCGCAGAAGGGGCAGATGAAGGTCATCGCGTCGGCGCCGGAGTCCTTGATGTGCTGGAGCTTGAGCTGGGTCATCTTGAGCGAGCTGAGCTCGTCGATGCCCAGGATGCCGCCGCCGCAGCACAGGAGCTTGTCCTCGTAGTCGACCGGCGCGGCGCCGACGGCCTCGACCAGCTTGTCCAGCGTGACGGGCCGCTCGGGGCTGTCGAAGCCCTCGTAGATCTCGGAGGGCTTGAGGTAGTGGCAGCCGTAGTGGGAGGCTATCTTGAGGCCCGACAGCGGGTTGGTGACGGCTGCCTTGATGGCCTCGTAGCCGATGTCCTCGGCCAGGAGCCGGGCGTAGTGCTTCACCCGGGTGGTCCCCTTGAACTCGGAGCCGACGTCCCTGAGCACCTTGTTGACCTCCTCCCGCAGCGCCTTGTCCTCCTTGAGCTTCTTGTTGGCCTTGGTCAGCGTGGCGGTGCAGGCGCTGCAGAGCGTCACGATCTCGAGCCCCTTCTTTTCGGCGGCGGAAAGGCTCATGGCGGCCATCGCGAACGAGGTGAGGTGGTCGGCGCCCTCGAGCGGGAACCCGCAGCAGCTGAACTCCGGGAGTTCCACGAGGCGGATTCCGAGCTTCTCGGCGGTCTTGCGCGCCGAGACCTCGTAGTGCAGCCCGCGGACCGGAACGGTGCATCCCAGAAACAGCGCGTACTCCTTCATCACGATCCCTCCGTCTTGCATGCCTTCTCATCCGCCTGCTTTCCGGCGGCCTTCTCCCTTATCTTTGTGTGGTCGAAGAGCTTGCGCACCCGGGCGGCCTCCTCCTTGATGCCGGGAAGGCCCAGCTTTATTCGCTTTTCGTTTTCGAACTCGCCGACCTCGAGGAGCCTCCCGTGGCCGTCGAGGGTGGTGACGTAGCTCGTGTAGACCGGGTGTATGTTGCCCTCCCGGATGGCGATGTTGCGGATGGCCATCATGAGCTCCGGTATCCGGACGTTCTGCGGGCAGCGCTCGTGGCAGGCGTAGCAGGTGGAGCACAGCCAGATGAAGTCGCTGCAGAGCACCTCCTTGCGCATCCCCAGGAGCGCCATACGGATTATCCGGCGCGGGTTGTACTTGTCGTTGATGGCCCGCACGGGGCAGGTGCCGCTGCACGTCCCGCACTGGAAGCACAGCTTCATGTTCTCCCCGCCCGCCTGCTTGGCTATCTCGAACTTGAAATCGGGGTCCAGAGTTTCCGCGTCTATCACATCGTCCGACATCGTTTCACCACTCCTATCCTCCAGAAAGACAATCCACCTGCGACAGTATCTGCTCGTTCGTGAACTGGCGCATCGTGATGGCCCGCTTGGGGCAGCCCGCGGAGCACGTGCCGCAGCCCTTGCACAGGACCTCGGCCACCACCGCCTTGGTCTTCGCCGGGTCGACCTTCACCGCGCCGTACGGGCAGACGAACTCGCAGGTCCGGCAGCCGGTGCACTTCTCCTCGTCCACCTGCGAGGTGATGCCCTCGCCCTCGAAGCGGTCGCGGCTCAGTATCGTGCAGGCCCGGGAGACCGCCCCGTTGGCCTGGAAGACGCACTCCTCGATGAACTTGGGGGAGTGCGCGAGCCCCGCCAGGAAGATGCCCTCCGAGGCGAAGTCGAGCGGCCGAAGCTTCATGTGGGCCTCCAGGAAGAACCGGTCCTTGCTCAGCGGCACCTTGAGCAGTTTGGCGAGCTCCAGGTTGTCCGGCGGGGGGACGGTGGCCACCGCCAGCGCCAGGTAGTCGGGTTTTATCTTGAGCGACTTGCCCACGACGCGGTCCTTGACCGTCACCGCGATCTGCCCGCCCTCCACGCTGACCGCCGGCTTCGATGCGTTGTCGAACCTGATGAACACTATCCCCTCGTCCCGGGCCTTCCGGAACCAGTCCTCGCGGAAGCCGTAGGTGCGCATGTCCTTGGCGAGGATGAATATGGCCGCCTTGGGGTTGAGCTGCTTTATCCTGAGGGCGTTCTTGATGGTCTCGGTGCAGCACACGCGTGAGCAGTAGGTGCGGCCCTTCTCCCGGGAGCCGACGCACTGGATCATCACGAAGGTCTTCCTGCCCGAAACGTCGATCTCTTGGCGCGCCAGCTTGCCCTCGAGCTCGAGCACCGTCATGATACCGGGGTGCTTGCCGTACGAGTACTCCTCCGTCTTGAGCGGGTCGCCGCCCGTGGCGACGATGACCACGCCGTGGCTCAGCTCCTCTTCCTTCCCGTCGTGCGCCACGGTGGTCTTGAAATTGCCCAGGTACCCGGAGAAGCTCTTCAGGCGGGCACCCGTGAACACCTTTATCCTCGGGTGGGAGCGCACCTTCTCGATGAGCCCCGTCATGTAGCCGTGCACGTCCTCGCCGCTCAGGTCGAAGTAGATCCGCTTGGTCAGGCCGCCGAGCTCGCTCTCCTTTTCCACGAGATAGGCGTCGAAGCCCTGCTCGGCGAGGCCCAGCGCGGCGTTCAGGCCGGTGATGCCGCCGCCGATCACCAGCCCCGACTTCACTATCGGGATGCTTATCGGCCGCAGAGGCCGAAGCAGCCGGGCCTTGGCCGCGGCCATCCGCACCAGCTCCTTGGCCTTCTCGGTGGCCTCGGCCGGAACGGTGGAGTGCACCCAGGAGCAGTGCTCGCGGATGTTGGCCATCTCGAAGAGGTAGGGGTTGAGCCCCGCCTCCCTGACGGTGTTCATGAAGAGCGGCCCGTGGGTGCGCGGCGTGCACGACGCCACGACCACGCGGTTGAGCCGGTGCTCCCTGATCCTCTCCTTGATGATCGATTGGGTGTCGAACGAGCAGGTGTAGATGTTGTACTCCGCGTGAACCACCCCGGGCAGGGTCTTCGCGTAGGCCTCCACGGCGGGAACGTCGACCACCCCCCCTATGTTTATGCCGCACTGGCAGACGAACACCCCTATGCGGGGCTCCTCGTCGGCGACCTCCTTCTCCTCCGGGTAACTCTTGACCGTCACCAATTTGCCGCGAGCGGCAGATATGCCGCTGGCGGCCCTGGCGGCCGCGCCCGAGGCCTGGGCCACGCTGTCGGGGATGTCCTGGGGCACCACGAACGCGCCGCAAACGTAGATGCCCGGCCGGCTGGTCTCGACCGGCGCGAACATCGGAGTCTTGCAGAAGCCGTAGTTGTTGAGGTCTATCTTGAGCCGGTGGGCGAGGGCCTCCATGTCCTTCGGCGGGCGCATGCCCACCGAGAGGACCACCATGTCGAACTCCTCCTTCTTCAGGTTGCCCTCCCAGTCCTCGTAGACGATCTTCAGGTTCTTCGAGGGCTCGACCTGCTCTATGTTGGAGACCTTCCACAGGATGAACTTGATGCCGTGCTCCTCTTCGGCGCGAATGTAGTAGTCGTCGAACTCCTTGCCGAAGGCGCGAAGGTCCATGAAGAAGATGTAGGGCTTGAGCCCGGGCATGTGCTCCTGGGCGATTATCGCCTCCTTCACGGCGAACATGCAGCACACCGCCGAGCAGTAGCGCTCGTTGATGTCGCGGTCGCGGGAGCCGACGCACTGGATGAACGCGATCTTTTTGGGCACCTTGCCGTCGGACGGCCGGAGCACCATCCCGCCGTACGGGCCGACCGCCACGAGCATGCGCTCCAGGTCCAGCGATGTCACGACGTTGGGGAACACGCCGTAGCCGTACTCCTTCTTGGGGCCCGGGTCGAACTCCTGGAACCCGGGCGCCAGGATGATGGAGCCGACCTCCAGGTCGAGAATCGTGTCCTTCTCGGCGTAGTTGATGGCCCCCGCCTCGCACTGCTTCTGGCATATTCCGCAGCCGATGCAGTGCTCCTGGTCGATAATGTGGGTGGGGGGCACGGCCTGCGGGTACTTGACGTAGATCGCCTTGCGGAGCTTGAGCCCCTTGTTGAACTCGTCGGGGACCTCCACCGGGCAGCGCTGGGTGCATATGCCGCACCCGGTGCACTTGCTCTCGTCGACGAGCCGGGGCCGCTTCTTCACCGTGACCCAGAAGGCCCCCGGCACGCCCTCGACCTCCGCCACCTCGGCGTTGGTTATGAGAGTGATGTTCTGGTGCCGGCCGGCCTCCACGAGCTTGGGCGCCAGTATGCACATGGCGCAGTCGTTGGTGGGGAATGTCTTGTCGAGCTGGGCCATCGCGCCGCCCAGCGAGGGCGAGCGCTCGATGAGATAGACCTTGAAGCCGCTCTCGGCGAGGTCGATGGCGGCCTGGGTGCCGGCGATTCCGCCGCCCACGACGGCCACGGCGCCGATCTTGTCGGACTTGTGCGCTTTCGGCGCCGGGGCGGTCCCCGCGCCCTCTTCCCCCGCCGGGGCGGGAGGCTTGTCCGCGTTCACTTGAGCACCTCCTTCATCGTGGCCGCGATGTACATCGGGTCCGAGCCGTCGCTCTTGTCCATCACTATGAGCCCCCTCTCGCGCAATGTCACGATGTGCTGGAGCACCTTGCGGGGGCTGATGTCGACCGCCTCGGCTATCTCGCCGGTCGTGTGCGGCCTGTACTTGGTTATCAGCAATATGCGGCACCGGGCGAACTCGTCCTCGATGACGCTGTCGATGAAGCGGTCGAAGTCGGCCTTCTCGACCTTCTTGCCGAACACGTTGCCCTTCTCGATGAGGTCGAGCTCCTTGCCCACGATCGCCCTGAGCCGGAAGTCCTCGGAGAGGTTCTTTGCGACATACAGGTTCTCGAGGATGGTGATGTCCGGCTCGTCCCCCGCCACCGGGCTGGGCCCCAGGGCCGAGAGCTCCTCGGTGAACTGGCCTATCAGCCGGGCGAAGCGCTCGCCCTCCGAGGCGGAGACCCACTCCAACCGGAGCCGCTTTGGGTCCATCCCGGCCTTGACCAGGAGCTTCTTTGCAAGCTCCATGCGCAGCTGGGCGTAGTAGTTCCCCTTGATGTAGTGGCAGTCGCCGATGTGGCAGCCGCCGACGAAGACGCCGTCGGCCCCCTGGATGAACATCTCCAAGACGATGCCGGGCTCGACGCGGGCGCTGCACATCACCCTCACGGTCCGGAGGTTGGTGGGATACTGGTAGCGGCTCACGCCGCACAGGTCGGCGCCGGCGTAGGAGCACCAGTTGCACAGAAAGCCGATGAGGCGGGGTGAATGGGCGGTCATGCCGGCCCGCCCCCCACTCCCGACAGGAGCCCGCGTATGCATATGCTGAAATGGCACTCGTTGTTGAGCCTGCGCTCGCACTGGTAGCACCTCATGGTGAGGAGCAGTTCCCGCACTATCCAGGCGCGGGTGCGCTGGTCCACCTCGGGCAGGGCGTTCTCGGCCATCTGGACCATGCCCCGCTGGAGCCTCTCCCAGCTGGGAAGCGTGGAGATGTTGGATTCGTAGCGCCAGGCGTTGCGAATCTCCTCGGCCCGCTTCTTCTCCTCGGGCGAAAGCGCCCTCCGGCCGCTCAGGTCACCACCTCCCGAAGGTCCCTCTGGGCGGACAGCCCCTCCACGGTCAGCTGGCGGTCGCTGAAGTGCTTCATCGATATCGCCCTCTCCGGGCAGGCGGCGTCGCAGCTCCCGCAGCCCTTGCAGGCCACGGAGATGGTCTGCGCCTTCCAGCCCCTCTCGGTGTGGACTATCTTTATCGCGGCGTAGGGGCAGACCTCGGCGCAGATGCCGCAGCCGCAGCATCGGGCCTCGTCCACCATGGAGGTGATGGCCTCGGCCTGCACGTATCCGCGGAGCATCGGTATCGCGGCGCGGGCGGCCGCCGCCTCAGCCTGTTCGACCGACTCCGTGATGTCGGCCGGCCCGTGGGCCGTGCCGCAGACGAATATTCCGTCCGTGGCGAAGTCGACCGGCCGGAGCTTCACGTGCGCCTCGAGGAAGAAGCCCTCCTGGCCCAGGGGCACCTTGAGCATCTGGGAGAGCTCGCGGGCGTCCGGCTGGGGAATCTGCGGGGTGCTCAGCACCACCATGTCAACCAGCAGTTTCCGCTCGGTCTTGAGCGTCTCGTGCCAGTAGGTCACGGTGAGCTTGTCGCCCTCGCGGCCGACCACCGGGAGGCGCTCGGGGGTGAACCGGACGAACCGGACGCGCTTCTCGCGGGCCTTGTTGTAGTATATCTCGTGGTCCACGCCGTAGGTGGTGATGCCGCGGTTGAAGACCGTCACCTCCACTTCGCTGTCCGCCGGCGCCGCCGGCGCCGCCGGCCGCTCCTCGCGCTCGTCGTCCATCCGCCGGCGCCTCCGGCGCCGGTCCGCTATCTCGTCCGGGGCCTTCTCCTCGACGCGTACCTTCTCCACCGCCTGCTCCTTCCCGCCGGCGGCCTGCCGGCCCATGAGCTCCTCGTAATTGTCGATTATCTTCATGGCGCCCTTCAGGGCGACCGTGCAGCATATGCGGGAGCAGTAGGAGACCTTCTGGCCCCGGGAGCCGGCGCACTGGATGAACGCCACGCTCTTGAGCTTGGGGAGCTCCTTCTTCTTGCACAGGAGCTCGAACTCGGTGAGGTTGAGCACGTTGTCGTAGACGTCGTAACCGTACAGGCCCTCCGGGAGGAAGTCGATGGCCCCGGTCGCCACGATTATCGTCCCGACCTTGAGGCCGGTCTCCGTCCCGTCCGGCCCGGCCCTGATGGTGGCCTGGAAGTTGCCGACGTAGCCCTCCAGGGCGGTCATGCGGGAGCCGAGCATGGTCTTGATGTTTCGGTGGTTCTTGACCTTCTCGACGAGCGGCGCGAGCATGGTCATCGGGTCGCCGCCTCCGTCGTAGAGGTTGTAGAGGATGAGCACCATGCCGCCGAGCTCTTTCTCCTTCTCGACCAGATAGACCTGGAAGCCCTTGTCGGCGAGCGAGAGGGCGGCGGTCATGCCGGCCACCCCGCCCCCGATGACCAGGCTGGACGGCTCCACCGGCACCCGCGTCTCCTCCTGCGGGCAGAGAAGGCCGGCGCGCGCCACCCCCATCCTCACGAGGTCCCGGGCCTTCTCGGTGGCCTTCTCCTTCTCCTTCATGTGAACCCAGGAGCAGTGCTCCCGGATGTTGACGAACGTGAACAGGTACTTGTTCAGCCCGGCCTCCTCGCAGGCCGCCTGGAACAGGGGCTGGTGCGTGCGCGGCGTGCACGAGGCCACGATGACGCGGTTGAGGTTCTGCGCCTTGATGTTGTCCTTGATGGCCCGCAGGCCGTCGTCGGCGCAGGTGTAGAGGTTGTGCATGGCAAAGACCACGCCGGGCAGGGTCTTCGCGTACTCGGTCACGGCCGGCACGTCCACGAACCCGCCGATGTTGTGGCCGCAGTGGCAGATGAAGACGCCTATTCTGGGGGCCTCGCTCATGCCGCCGCCTCCTTCGCCGGCGGGTTCGCCGGTTCGCCCGTCGCCGCCCTGCGGGTGATGACGTCCATCGCCCGCGAGGCCGCCGCCGAGCCCTGGGCCACGGATTCGGGTATGTCCACCGGCCCGGCGCAGTAGCCGGCCAGGAATATCCCGTCCCGCGGGGCGTCGGTCGGGTGCAGGATGCGGTCCTTGGACTGGAAGAACTTGAACTCCGAAAGCGGGATGCCCAGCGCCGCGGCCAGGTCCGGGGAACCGGCCCGCGGAACGAGCGTCGTGGCGAGCACGACCATGTCGAACTCCTCGCGCTCGCTCTTGCCGGCTACATCGTAGACCACTATCGGGTTGCGGTTTTCCTTGTTCTCCTCGACCGTGGCGTCGGAGTTCACGTAACGGACGCCGTAGTCCCGCTTGGCCCGCTCCATGTACTCGTTGAAGCCCTTGCCGAACGTCCGCAGGTCCTTGTAGAATATCGTGCTCTCCATGTCGTCGTGGTGCTCGCGCGCCAGCATTGCCTCTTTCGTCGAATGCATGCAGCAGACCGAGCAGCAGTAGGGATGGCCCAGGTTGGGATTGCGCGAGCCGACGCACTGTATGTACGCTATCCTCTTGGGTCTCGCTCCGTCGCTCCGGCGCTGGATGTGGCCCCCCGTGGGCCCTGATGCGTTGATTATGCGCTCGAACTCCATGGCCGTGTACACGTTCGGGAACCGGCCGTAGCCGTACTCGCGGGCGGCCGTCGGGTCCCAGAGGTCGAAGCCCGTCGCAACTATTATCGCCTGGACCTGCACCTCGGCCACGCGGTCCTTCATCCCGTAGTCCACCGCGCCCCGCTTGCAGGTCTTCTCGCAGATGCCGCACTTGTCCTTGGTGAGCTTGATGCAGTGCTCCCGGTCGATGCTCACGACGCGCGGCACCGCCTGCATGAACGGTATGTAGATCGCCTTCCGGATGCCCAGGCCGAACTCGAACTCGTTGGGCACCTTCGTCGGGCACTTCTCGACGCACTCGAGGCAGCCGGTGCACTTGTCCTCGTCGACAAAGCGCGACTTGCGCAGAATCTTTACGTTGAAATCGCCGGCTTCCCCCTTGACCTCGATGACCTTGGAGCTCGTGAGCACGTTGATGTTGGGGTGGCCGAAGCAGTCGGCCATCTTGGGGGCCAGTATGCATATCGAGCAGTCGTTCGTCGGGAACGTCTTGTCCAGGAAGGCCATCCATCCGCCTATGCTCGGGGACTTCTCGACCAGGAAGACCTGCGCGCCGGCGTCGGCCAGGTCCAGCGAGGCCTGGATGCCCGCCACGCCTCCGCCTATCACGAGCACACGACCGGCCGCCACGGCGGCGCCGGGCCCCTTCCGAACCGCGTCGTCTTTCTCCATCGTTTCCCTCTCTTGTCGGTCCTTTCCGGCCGTCTCCCTATTCCTTGGTGCGCGGCATCCTGGCGAGCCGCCGGAACTCCTCGGTCGATATCTCGGTGACATTGGTGACGAGGGGCTTCTTCTTCCTGGTGGTCTCCCTGACGTAGCGCTGGCAGTTGGGGTACGTGCAGGGGTTGCATTCCTGGCTCGCGCAGGAGAGCTCGATGAGAACCTGTCTCTTGTCCGGCACATCCGGCAACTTGGCGGCTTCTTTTACCATTTCCCCCTCCCCCTCTCGCCCGTATTACCCCCGCCAACCAAATGCCCTGATATTATATAATTATAACGGTAAACACTGCATATGGGGGTCCTGCCGACCACCCGCCGGGCCCTGTGATACCCGATTGGAAATCCCATGTCACATCGCCCGGTCCAGCACCGTGAGAAAGTCGACCACGTCGATGTCCACCTCTTCCTTGGGAAAGGGCAGGTTGCCCGTCCGGGAGCACTTGAAGTGGATGCGGCACTTGGGGCAGAACGCCAGCATGCTTTTGGCACCCGTGGCCCTTGCCTCCTTGAGGCGCTTGAGCTGGATGCTCTTCGAGGTGCTGTCGCAGTTCATGAGCGCGCTGACGCCGCAGCAGGCGCTCTCCTCCCCGGCGGACTCCATCTCCACCATCTTGAGCCCGGGCACCTTCTCGAGGAGCATCCGGGGCTCCTCCACCACGCCGATGTGGCGCGCCAGCCGGCAGCCGTCGTGGTAGGTGACAGTCTCCAGAACCTCTTTCGAGAGCTTGAGCTTCCCGTCCTCAAGCTGGTCGGCCAGAAACTCGGAGATGTGGAGCACCTCGATATCGAAGTCGGGGTCCACCTTCTGGTAGTCCTTCGTGAGCGCCCGGAAGCACTCGGGGCAGGTTGCCAGAACGGTCTTGGCCCCGGTGGACTTGATCCATTCGATGTTCAGCCTGGCAAGCTTCTCGAATGTCTGCTTGTCCCCGGCCCAGTACTGGTCGTGCCCGCAGCACCTCTCGTCCGCGCTCACGACCGGCGTGATGCCCAGCTTGTTCAGAATGCGCACCGCCGCCTTCGTGCCCTCCAGCACGCGGTCGTCCTTCTCGCCGAATATCACGTTGAGGTAGGGCGTGCAGCCGGTGAAGAGCAGGTACTCGCCCTTCTCGGCAACCTTCATGCCCGGCTCCAGCCAGCCCAGCCGGTTCTGCTTGAGGTCCTTGTTGGTCATGAGGTTCGCAAGGGAGTTCATGAGCCCGCCCTCGGAGCAGGCCGGGGCGACGCCGCCCTTGCGGGCGGTCTCGCGCATCCCGCGGATGAACTCGGTGTAGTTCACCTTGTAGGGGCACTTGGCGCTGCAGCGGGCGCATGTCAGGCACACCCAGATGTCCCGGGCGCCGGCAATCTGCTCGGCCATTCCCTCGAGCGCCTTGACCACGATGAGCCGGGGCGCGAAGTTGGGGTCCTCCTTCGTGATGGGGCAGAGCGATGTGCATTTCCCGCACTCCACGCAGTCGAACGCCCCGGTCTTCTTTATGAGCCCGTCCAGCTTCTGCTTTGCTTCGTCGGCAGCCATCTCACCCCTCCTCCAGCGCCGCCTCCACCATCGCCATCAGCTGGGGCGTGGTGAAGTGGCGCAGCGATATCGAGCGGTTGCAGCATATCGAGGAGCACTTGCCGCAGCCCTTGCAAAGGCCCTCGTTCACTTGGGCGACCAGCCGGTTCCCGAACGCGTCGTTCACCTGCACCAGCGAGATGGCGTGGTAGTCGCACTCCGGCTCGCAGCGCCCGCACCCCCGGCAGGTGTCCGTGTTCACCCTGGAGGTTATGGCCTCGACCCTCACCCGGCCCTTGGCGAGCGGTATCGCCGCCCGGGAGGCGGCCCCCAGCGCCTGCTCGACGCACTCGCCTATGTTCGTAGGGCCCTTGGCGGTGCCGCAGATGAAGATGCCGTCGGTGGCGAAGTCCACCGGACGGAGCTTCACGTGCGCCTCGAAGAAGAACCGGTCCTGGCCCAATGGCACCTTGAGCATCTTGGACAGCTCCTCGGCCTCGGGCCGGGCCACGAGCGGCGTGGACAATACTACCAGGTCGGCCGCAAGCTCGCGGGTCTTGCGCATGCCGACGTCGTAGAAATCCACCAAGAGGTGCCCGTCCTTTCCGGACACGGCGGGCTTCTCGGGCGAGTAGCGGGAGAACTTCACCCCCAGCTCCTGGGCCCTCCGGTACTCGTTCTCGAATGCCACGCCGTAGACGTGCACCTCGTTGTGGAGTATGTGCACTTCCGTGGCGGGAGACTCCTCCTTGAGCAGGATGGCGTTCTTTATCGCCGTGAAGCAGCACCGTTTCGAGCAGTAGGTGACCCTCTGGCCGCGGGAGCCGGCGCACTGTATCATGACCACGCGCCTTGGCCGCTCACCGAAGCCCTTCTCCATCAGCTGTTCGAGCTCCATCTGCGTCACGATGTTCTTCAGCTCGCCGTAGCGGTAGAGGCCTTCGGGGCTGAGCTCGTCGGCGCCGGTGGCCACCACTATGCTACCGACGCGGAACTTCTCGCCGGTCGAGAGGG